>Ga0172380_10002281_pt1 | contig 30187 bp, 21 predicted proteins | sample Leawe162metaG_FD_119747 | JGI IMG/M metagenome (GOLD analysis project Ga0172380, IMG submission 119747) | Leachate microbial communities from a municipal landfill in Southern Ontario, Canada - Leachate well 162 metaG | ecosystem: Engineered > Solid waste > Landfill > Unclassified | place... | reverse complement strand
TTACTCCAGCGAGGAGTCCACCTTCAACCATGTGCCCAAGGATACCGATTACACCGTTGATCCGGCCTCGGAATATCTCTACTTCGTGACCAACAACACCATCTACGGCACCCAGTTCCCCGCCATGCCCAAGAGCGAGAAGATGCTGATCGCCGATATGTCCTCGGACATCCTCTCCCGCGAGTTCGACATCACCCCCTTCGGCATCGTCTATGCCGGAGCTCAGAAGAACATGGGGCCCGCCGGGGTCACGGTGGTCATCATCCGCGAGGATCTGCTGGACCGCGCCCCGGAAAACCTGCCCACCATGCTCAAATACAAGACCCATGCGGACAACGGCTCCATGTTCAACACCCCGCCCTGCTTTTCCATCTACGTGGTGGGCTTGGTCCTGAAATGGCTCAAGAAATTGGGCGGCGTCGCGGCCATGGAGAAGATCAACCAGGAGAAGGCGGCCATCCTCTATGCCGCCATCGACTCCAGCGATTTCTACCGGGGCCACGCCCAGCCCGGCTCCCGCTCCAACATGAACATCACCTTCAACCTGCCCACCCCGGAGCTGGAGGCCCAGTTCATCAAGGAAGCCACGGCCAAGGGATTGGACGGCCTCAAGGGGCACCGCTCCGTGGGCGGCTGCCGGGCGTCGATCTACAACGCCTTCCCCAAGGCCGGGGTCGAGGCGCTGGTTGCTTTCATGAAAGAGTTCGAGAAGAAGAACAGCTGATTTTTTTTGCCACTAAACCCACGAAAGACACGAAAAATCAGCATTGTCCGCCCATAAACTCGCAGAGTACAAGAAAGTCCCCTCTCCCCTTGCGGGAGAGGGCTAGGGTGAGGGGGAACATGCCGAGTGCGATACCCTTTGCAACTTCACCCACCCCTCAATCCCCTCCCGTCAAGGGAGGGGAGGTCTAATGCAAAAAAACTAACCGAACTCTGCGAACTTAACGGTACGACCAGCGGCGAACTCGCAACACCTCGCCCCACTTTTTCGTGGATTTCGTGGCTAAATTCCCCTATGCACTACGAAGGCGCCCACATCATCCGCCCGCCCAGCGAGGCGGACAGCATCATCCTCCAGGTAACGGTGGGCTGCTCCCATAACAAATGCACCTTCTGCGGCACCTATAAGGAAGAACGATTCCGCATCAAAGACCAGGCAATCGTTGATTCGGACCTTGATTTTGCCGCGCAATACTGTGGCAGGCAATCCCGAGTTTTCCTGGCCGACGGCGATGTGCTGGCCCTAAGCCAGCGCAGGCTGGTTGAACTGTTCACCAAGATCAAGCATAAGCTGCCCTGGGTGAACCGGGTCAGCCTCTACGGCAATGCCCGGGCCATCCGCAACAAGAGCGTGGATCAGCTTCTGGAACTGAAAGCCCTCGGCTTGCACCGGGTGTACATGGGATTGGAAAGCGGCTACGATCCGATCCTCACTGCCATCGACAAGGGCGCCAACGCCGCAGCCATGATCGAGGCGGGCCAGCGGGTTAAGACGGCCAATCTCTTTCTTTCGGTCACGGCCCTCCTCGGCATCGCCGGGGCCGCCCTCTCCCAGGAGCACGCCAAGGCCACCGGCCAGGTGCTCTCCGCCATGGAGCCCAACCAAACCGGCATCCTCACCCTGATGCTTTTGGAAAACACCCCGCTCTATCAGCTTGAACAAGCGGGCAAATTCGAGCTGCCGGATCAACACGGGATGCTGCGCGAGCTGCGCACCATGGTGGAGCATCTTGACCTGAAAAAGGGCCAGCTCCAGTCCAACCACGCCTCCAACTACCTGGCGATCAATGCCAGAATGCCCCGGGACAAAGAACCGGTGCTGGCTGCCATCGACCAGGCCTTGGCCGGGCAGACCCGTCTTAAACCCGAATACCTACGAGCCCTGTAATGGAAAAAACCGAGCTGAAAAATCTTACCCTGGCCCAGATGCGCGATTGGGTCAAGGCCCAGGGCTGGCCCGCCTTCAGGGCCCAGCAGATCTTTGCCTGGCTCTACCGCACCGGGATCAGCGACTTCTCCCAGATGACCGACATCTCCAAGGAGGTCCGCGCCAAGCTTGCGGAGATCGCCACGATCACCCGCCTCACCCCGGCCATGGAGGAGCGCTCCCAGGACGGCAGCGTCAAGTACGGCTTTCGCCTGGCCGACGGGGCAGTGATCGAGAGCGTGCTCATCCCCGAGGACGAACGGCTGACTCTGTGCGTCTCCTCCCAGGTGGGTTGCGCCATGGGCTGCAATTTCTGCCTCACCGGCACCATGGGCTTTGTCCGCAACCTGAGCGCGGGCGAAATCGTGGGGCAGGTCCAGGCGATCACCGAGATTGTCCAGGCCCAAGGCAAAAACCGGATCAACAACCTGGTCTTCATGGGCATGGGCGAGCCCCTGGCCAACTTCGACAACCTGATCGACGGGCTCAACATCCTCATGGAGCAGACCGGCCTCGATTTCTCCAGCCGGAGAATCACCATCTCCACCTGCGGCATCATCCCCAAGCTCAAGGAGTTGGGCGAGGCGGTGACGGTGAATCTCGCCATCTCCCTGCACGCGGCGGACGACGAAACCCGCACCCAGCTCATGCCCATCAACAAGACCTACCCGGTGGACGAGCTGCTCGCCGCCTGCCGCGCCTATCCCCTGCCCAGCCGCCGCAAGGTCATGATCGAGTACATCATGATCAAGGATCTCAACGATTCCGTGCGCCATGCGCGCCTCTTGATCAAAAAGCTGCACAAGCTGCGCTGCAAGGTCAACCTCCTGCCCTACAACGAGAACAAAACCTTCCCCTTTCAAAGCCCGCCGCGCGAACGGGTGGAGCTGTTTCAGCAAACCCTGCGCGATTCCGGCATCACCGCCCTGATCCGCGAGTCCCGAGGCGGGGATATCTCTGCGGCCTGCGGCCAGTTGGCGGCCGAGGCGGACGACGAGGAAGAATAGCCCCTGCCCTTTCAGTTTTTCCCATTGACTTCCCCACCCCATTGGGCATAACATTCCGATGAAGAAAGCAGCGATAACGAAGGCGGTGTCAAAAGCCCCCTTCGACAGGCTCAGGGCGAACGGAGATACCTTTATAACGTATTAACTTTCCGCTCGTGCTGAGCCTGTCGAAGCACCGATTGCACCAGTTTCCCAAACAACCTCTTCGCATCCTGAATTTTCCTCCCCTCCCTCGGAGTCTGCGCTTACCTGCCGGGAGGGGATCGAGGGGTGGGTGAAGCTGCCAACCGCGTCAACTCTGGCAAGCACCCCCACCCCCTAGCCCCCTCCCGCAGGGGGCGGTAAAATACGCACTGCCGGACCATCCCCGGCACAACGAATACGAACCCAACCCAAGGAGAACACCATGAAACATTTCACCACCCGCCGTCGCAACCTGCTGGCCCTTGGCCTTATGGCCCTGCTTATCCTCGGGGGCTGCGCCACCTATTCCCGGCAGCTTGTTATGCGCTACGATCCCATAACCACCTCACGGTTCGGAGGCGGCGACCTTTATCTCATCAACGCCGAGTTGCAGCCGCCGACAGCATCCGGGGCCTGGGCCATCGGCAACACCAAGAATGCCGAGGGCGTGATGATGGACACCCTGTGGAGCGGCGTCTCCCCTGCCGGCCTGGTACAAAATGCCATGAACAGCGAGCTGAGCCGGACCGGCTATCAGGTGATCCCGGCAAAAAAAGCCCCAGATCTCTCCAACAAGGTAGTGGAGATCACCGAGGCAGCGGTGAATGTTGACCAGATCTCCAAAATCTCCCAGGTCAACGCCTCGTGCACCATCAAAATATCCCTCACGGTCATGAAAAACGGCGCCCCGGTTCGCAAGCTGCACTACGAAGCCAAGGGCAGCGATCTCTCCATCAAGGACCGCGACCGTCTGGCGGAGACCATGCTCCGCAACACCATGCAGGATGTGATGAAGCAGGCGATTCCGGATATTGTCGGGATTCTGGAGCAGTAAGAAGAGAACGGATTCGTCACGGCCATTGTTCCCGAGGACAAGCTGAACAGTGGTCCGCGAGATTACAGGGTGGCAGATAACACCCGACTATTTTTAGCCCGAATTATCCACCCAGCCAGATAGCACCCCTCTACGGGGGGTGTTATCTAGCTATTTAAGCAATTAATGGCCCCACAATTGCCATTTTCTGGCAACTTTGGGGCTAAATAATAGATGGATTGTTGCAACTCGAGCTAGCTCGATAATAAATATGTTAGCCTAATAAGTATGAATCAAAACAGAAGACACAATAGAGAGCTTTTCTATAAGTATATGTCTACAAGTACTGCTCTTAAAGTTCTGAGCAATCATACCTTGCGGTGGAGTTCTCCTACTGAATTTAATGACCCCTTCGACGTCCCCAGAGAACTTGCGTATGATATTAGTCCGAGTGAGATCAAGGCAGCAATCTGTCGATTACTGATTAAATATATTGGAAACAACACTCTTGATATCAGCAACTTAACACCTAAAGCTCAGTCTACTTTGAATTTAATACGTTCAAGCGATAAAGAAACAATCGAAATTATCAAATCGACTCTAGCAGATGAAGCTACATCTATATTTGATTTGTCCTCTGGGCTAGAAGAGCTTAGGGCAATTTGGAGAGGATTTATCCCTGAATTCCGAATATTATGCTTAACAGAAGTCAATGATGCAGCTTCCATGTGGTACCACTACGCTGATAAATACCAAGGTATTGTTATTGGAATTGCATGTAGCGATGAATTTGATAGTCCTTGGCTTGTTGCCCGCCCTGTAGATTATCCCTTGGAGCCACCAAATCTATTTACGGCTGAAGGTTGGGCAGAAATGATAATGACTCCCCAAGACAAAGCCCTAGAAAAAATACTAGACGCCTATACTTATACAAAAACCCCAGACTGGGGTTATGAGAAAGAATGGAGAATTACAAGCTTCAAGCGTACAAATGAGAAAGGGGTGACTTCTGACTACAAGCTAAACCCAAAGCATTTTGTAAATATTTTCTTTGGCCCATTGATAGACCAGACAATAAGGCAGCGAATATTGTCGTTTGTATTGGGTGAGATGCCATACATTCAGCTTTATGATGTTGGCTTTGGCTTGAATAGAAAATTCACTTTCAAACAAATCAAAGAAGGCTAACCGAAAAATTAAGCGGACGGCGTTAACATTGGCGGCGCTGGCGCGGTAAACTCATTGGCGCCATCCGCTTATTTAGGTTGTTAGGCGAAGAGATAGAACCAGTCGAATGTTCACACGCAACACTACATTGAGTGAGGCAATTATGAAAACCCCTACAGGAAAAATGTAATTAAAGGGTCAGGCTTGACATTTTGACTCTCAAGACACAAATATCAAAATGTCAAGCCTGACCCTTATTCTTCTCTAAGAAAGCGACTGGAAACAGAACAAATAAACCGGGAAGCCCGATAAAAAGCGGCGAGAAAATCAATCCGCCTTCATTCGGCGAACCATTTGAAATCGAGTTTTTCTACAGACTCGTTATGTTTCGAAACAAAAAAATGACATCATTAATCGAAGCAATATATAAAAAACTATCTTTCTACCTAAAGCTATCAAGCATGATAGCCACAGTCTTAGGCACGTATTATTTGCTGGTATTTTGTTATAATTTCAAAATACCATTCCCGTTATCTCTCAAGACACTTCCATCGATTTTGTTGGCAATTGGAATAATTTGCATATCAATAACAGCATTACTAATATTTTATTTTACAATGTCTGTAGTTGTGCTTTCCGAGCCAGCTAGAAGTATCTACATGAAAAACTCAAATCTTCTTCCACAAAAACTCAAAAACAAAAAAAATATCCCAGCACCTATTTTGAATTATTTTTTATATTTTATAATCCCACTAATCACCATCTTATTCTATCTGTTTTTTGCTAAAAAATTAAATTTAAGTATAACCTATTTACTTTTTTATTTATTCACACATCCAGCCCTATACTCTTTTTACATAATAACAAGAGACTATAAATTGGTTGATTTTAAAAATTGGAAAAAAGAACTCAGTATCATGCTATTTGTAAAGAATTATATTCTATATCTATATCTTTTCTTTTTTTCGATATCATCATATATACTTTTTTATATTTTCTTCGTAAGAACACATATAGCAACAGAGACCAGCCACCTTGCTATTGCAACAATACTATTTACACTGTTAAATTTTGCAACTCTACACCCTAAGCGATTGAATTTAATTAACAAAAAAACTATTATAGACAACAAAATAGATGCCCATGAATCAATCATAAACCACTCAACAACTCACATATATTTCATTTGTTTTATTATTAGCCTTTGGCCAACAATTGCATTTAATATATCAAAAGTACCATTTAAACTTTTAAATATTGGCGGGGAGATCAGCAAACAGTACTACTTTGCCCAGGAGAGCAAGAAGTATTACCCAGATTTTTTTATTAAAAAATGCGAAGACCAAGTGTGCTATTCATACGATATGAATGTTGTCCTTGAGTTAGGGGAAAGCATCTATGTGAAAAGTGAAAAAATTAAAAAAGGTTACACTTTTTCATTTCCTCGCCAATATCTATTTGAAATAATTAAGGATGAATAAACATAACAAGTTGCTCAACGGAAAACTGGCCGGAGGCCAGTTTTCCGTTGAGCGCTGTCGCCACCAATAAAAATGGAATTTTTTGAATTCGCCGACATCCTGACCACCCAGGAAGAAATCAGAAACAAGGTATCCATCGACACCCTCCCCTTCTTTTGCGAGGAGATTGACGAGGTCGATGCAGCGGAGGAGTTGGGGAGGGTCATTTACTTCCGCCACTGGGGCCGTTTTCACCTCCGGCAAGAAGAGGTCATGGGCGGGGTGCGTTTTTCCGTGCCGGACTGCCCCAACGCCCTGGCCTGGACCGTGACCACCGGCTATCCCCCCTACCCCGAAAAGATTGTCCTGCATGCCACCATCAACAGGCTTGCACACGATGCGGAATTCATTGGCGCGACCAAGGCGCTCCTGGCCACCTTGAAAACCGGCTTGGAAGAGAACTTCACCAGCGAGCCTGCCAACGCGGAGCCCCGCCCCTTTCTGATGGCGGACTTGCGAGGCAATCCCTGAATCTCTTCTCCAGCCTGGCTCCCCATCGACGTAATCTCCAACGAGGCGTCATGAAGCACAAACCGCGAAAACCAATGGTTCCCCCCACCGCCCAGGAAACCACCCGCCATGCCATTGTCGCGCTTCTCACCGAGGGGCCTGTCTCGGCCAAGGATATCTCCATTGCTGTCCACCTCCCGGAAAAAGAGGTCTCTTCCCATCTCGAACATATTCGCCGCAGCCTGCACGCCTTCGGCGCGGTGCTTGCAATAACCCCGGCCGAGTGCCGGGCATGCGGGTTCGTTTTTGCCAAGCGCGACCGGATGACGCCGCCCGGCAAATGCCCGGTCTGCCGCAGCGAGGCGATTGACGATCCGCTTTTCAGCATTCGGGGGTTGCAGGAGCAGGAGTGACTCAAACACTCAGGATCAGGAGGATATCCTTTTCTGTTTTCCTATCAGATCAGACAAACAGTCGCCTTGCCACTTCCCTGCTCAACCCCAACTCCTCCTTGCACACCAAACACCTTGACACCATAACGTTATGACGCTAAATTATGGGTGGAGGTATGAATTATGAGCGCACTCACCAAAAGGACAACGGTGTATTTTGACCCCGCCCTGCACCGGGCGCTTCAGCACAAAGCGCTGGTGACATCCCGATCCCTTTCTGATATCGTCAACGAGGCGATACATCAGGCTCTGGCCGAGGATGCCGACGACTTGGCCGCATTTGAAGAGCGGGTCAATGAGCCGCTGGTTTCCTATGAATCGGTGTTGAAAGAGCTCAAGGCCGATGGCCGTTTATAGCCTGTTTTTCAAGGATTCGGTCAGGAAGGATCTGGATTCCATCCCCAAAAACGACCTGCAACGGATCATGGCGCGAATAGGAAGCCTTGCCGCGAATCCCCGGCCCCTTGGATGCGAAAAGCTCTCCGGCCAGGAAAAATACCGGCTTCGTCAGGGAAATTACCGTATCATCTATTCGATACAGGATACCCAGCTGACCGTATGGGTGGTCAAGGTCGGCCACCGGAGGGAAGTCTACCGAACATCGTAAACCCCTTGATCCGCAACCACCACTGTAGCTGAACCCCAACGGAGCCCCTGCCCATGCCAGTGTTCGACCCCTATACCCCGATCTTCTGGCAGCGTATCGCCGTGGCCATTATCTGCGGCGGCGTTATCGGCCTGGAGCGCCAGCTGCGCGGTAAACCGGCGGGCATCCGCACCAGCATTCTGATCTGCCTGGGCACCGAGGTCTTTGTCGCCCTGGGCGCGCTGATCACTGCGGACACGGGCGCCGACCCCAGCCGGGTGGTGGGCCAGGTGGTCACCGGCATCGGCTTTTTGGGCGCGGGCGTGATCATGGCCAAGGAGGGCTTGTTGCAGGGGGTCACTTCGGCGGCGGTGATCTGGATGCTGGCGGCCATCGGCTCGGTCATCGGCCTGGGCCATGAACATGCCGGGGTTGTCCTGGCCGTGCTGACCGTCGGGGTGCTGACCGGGGTCGAGCTGCTGGAAACCAGCTTTCTTCTGCTGCGCGAAGGGGTCCACCCTCCGCATCTTCCTTTTAAACGGCGTCGCGACGACAACAACCAAGACCAGGAATAAGCTCCCGGTTAATGATCATCGTGGGTTGCCGGTGGCCGCTCGCCTCCGTTGCCCGGACTCCGTTTCCAACTGCGGCAGAAATATGGCAAGCAGACCAATGGCGGGCAGGTACGAGCACAATTGATACACATAGGCAAGGCTGGTGATATCGGCAAGATGCCCGAGCACCGCGGCGCCGATCCCCCCCATCCCAAAGGCAAAACCGAAAGACATCCCCGCCACCGTGCCGACCTTAGCCGGGAGGAGTTCCTGGGCATAGACCACAATCGCCGGGAAGGCCGAGGCAAGAATCAGCCCGATGAACACGCTGAGCACCCCGGTCCAGAACAGATTGGCATACGGCAGGGCCAGGGTAAAGGGAAGCACCCCCAGGATCGAGGCCCAGATCACCACCTTGCGGCCAAAACGGTCCCCGACCGGACCGCCGGTAAGGGTGCCGACCGCCACCGCGCCGAAAAAGACAAAGAGATGGAGTTGCGCGCTCTGCACCGGGAGATGGAACTTATCCATCAGGTAAAAGAGATAATAGCTGGACATGCTGGCCAGGTAGAAAAACTTTGAGAACATCAAGGCCAGCAGCACCGCCAGGGCAAGCGCCACCCTGCCCCGGGGCAGCTCCATCCGAGGCGCACCACCGTTGGCGCGTGACGTGAGGCGCATCAGCCCGTGTGCCTTGTACCAGTGACCGACCCGGATAAGGAGATAGATGCCGAGCAGGGCCGCGAGGGAAAACCAGGCCAAGCTTGTCTGTCCATGCCGCAAGACGATGAGCGCGGCAAGCAGAGGGCCGATGGCCGAACCGGCATTGCCTCCCACCTGAAACAACGACTGCGCCAAGCCATGCCTGCCCCCCGAAGCCATCCGCGCCACGCGGGATGATTCGGGATGGAACACCGACGAACCGGTTCCCACCAAAGCCGCCGCCAGCAACAGCACCGGGAAACTCCCGGCCTGGGAAAACAGCACCAGCCCCGCCAGGGTAAGGGTCATGCCCACGGCAAGGGAGTAGGGCCTGGGATTGCGGTCGATAAAAAAACCGACCATGGGCTGAAGGATCGAGGCCGTGCCCTGAAAGGTGAGGGTGATTGTGCCGATCTGGGCAAAGCTCAGGCCATAGTTGCTCTGGAGCAGCGGATAGATCGCGGACAACAGGGTCTGCATCATGTCATTGAGCAGATGACACGCACTGATCATAATCAGGATGATGAAGGCTGTTTTTTCGGCTGGCGGCTGGGCGCTTGCAGGGGGCGGATTCATGGGGCTTTCCATCATGGCGGCTACGAATGGGGGAGAAAACTCTCTATTTTTCTGCTAAGGCCAAATATACTCCCGCCTGCCGCGGTTGTCGCGCACAAAGAAGGACCGCGCGACAACAACCCCGACCCGCCCCCCCCAGGATTATCCGTTTTGCTCCCCCGCTGTTTCTCTGCTACTATTGTTGCAGGCGGTTCGGATCTGTATCCGTGCCCCGTTCTGAACCAAACAGGAGAAACGGTAATGCAAGATGTGCTGACCACCTGTGTTTACTGCGGCTGCGGCTGCGGTCTCTACCTGCATGTGGAGGATGGCCTGGTTTGCGGCAGCCAGCCCAGCAGGCATCACCCGGTTTCCCGGGACAATCTCTGCGTCAAGGGCTGGCACATCCACGAATCCATCAACCATCCCGACCGGCTCACCACCCCGCTGATCCGCAAAAACGGCGCCCTCACCCCAACTACCTGGGAAGAGGCCCTGGATTTCACCGCCCAACAGCTCGGGAGCATTCGCGACCAGCACACCGGCAGGGCCATCGGCGTGCTGGCCTCGGCCAAGTGCACCAACGAGGAAAACTACCTGCTGCAAAAGTTCGCCCGCGCCGCGCTCGCCACCAACAACGTGGACCACTGCGCCCGGCTCTGACACGCCCCCACGGTGGCAGGTCTTGCCACCACCTTCGGCAGCGGGGCCATGACCAACTCCATCAACGAGATCGAAAATGCGGAGGTGATCCTGGTTTCCGGCTCCAACACCACCGAGGCCCACCCCCAGGTGGCCCGGAGGATGCTGGCGGCCGTGGACCGGGGCGCAAGGCTGGTCGTCATCGACCCGCGCCGCACCCGGCTTGCCGAATGCAGCCATCTCCACCTACCCCTGCGACCCGGCACCGACATCCCCCTGCTCAATGCCATGATGCGGGTGCTGCTGGACGAGGGGCTGGCCGACGACCTGTTCATCGAGATGCGAACCGAAAACTTCCTGGCCCTGCGCGACATGCTCAACCGCCTCGACCTGGAAGCTACCGCCGCGCTCACCGGCGTGGAGCTTCCCCTGATCCGCCAGGCAGCCCAGCTCTATGGCCGGGCCCGCAAGGCGGTGATCTGCTACTGCCTGGGCGTAACCCAGCATGTTTGCGGCACCGAGAACGTGCAGACCATCGCCAACCTGGCCATGCTGGCCGGACACATCGAAAAGGAAGACACCGGGGTCGATCCGCTCCGGGGCCAGAACAACGTGCAGGGCGCCTGCGACATGGGGGCGCTGCCCAACATGCTGCCCAGCTACCAGGCGGTGGCCAACGAGGATTTCCGGGAGAAATTCGAACGGGGTTGGGGCGTACAGTTGCCGGAAGCCCCGGGCCTGACCCTGGTGGAGATGACCCACGGCGGCGCGCAAGGGTCGATTCGGGGCATGTTTATCATGGGCGAAAACCCCATGCTCAGCGACCCTACCCTGGGCAAGGTGGAGGAAACCCTGCGCGGTCTGGATTTCCTGGCGGTGAGCGATATCTTCCTCACCGAGACGGCGCAACTCGCCCAGGTGGTCTTCCCTGCCGCCTGCTTTGCCGAAAAAAGCGGCAGCTTCACCAACTCGGAACGCAGGGTGCAGATGGTGCGCCAGGCCGTTCCCCCGCCGGGCGAATGCCGGGCCGACGGCGAGATCATCATGGAGCTTTCCACCCGCTCGGGCTACGTGATGGAATACGACTCCAGCGCGGAGGTGATGGAGGAGATCGCCCTGCTCTCCCCCATCTACGGCGGCATGCACCACGACCGGCTGGACCGGGGCTGGGGCTTGCAATGGCCCTGCTGGGACCGCGATCACCCAGGCACCCCCTTTCTGCACAAATACTACTTTACCCGGGGCCGGGGCCACTTCATGCCCGCCGGCCACACCCCGCCCGGCGAGCTGCCCGGCCCGGAGTACCCGCTGCTGCTGATGACCGGCCGGATCTACCACCACTACCACACCGGCACCATGACCCGCAAAAGCGAGCGGCTGACCAGGGAATGCGATCACGCGGTGCTCCAGATCAACCCGGAGGACGCCAAAGCCATGGGGTTGCGCCAGGGCGAGACGGTGCGACTGGTCTCCCGGCGGGGCGGGATCACCCTGGGAGCCTCCATCACCGATCAGGTGGAACCGGGTATGGTGTACACCACCTTCCACTTCCACGAGGCGCCCATCAACCTGCTCACCAACGATGCCTTTGACACCGGCTCGCGCTGCCCGGAGTACAAAGTGTGCGCGGTGCGGGTGGAGAAAATAAGCGGTTAAAATCCCATTGGCACGCAGCCGAGCACCGGAGAGGCTGCCGAAAAGGGATTTGCACTGTTTGAGGCGAAGCCGAGTTTGCAAAGCCCCGGCAGCATCGAGGAGCGCAGGGTATCCCGCCTACGGCGGGACAAGTGACACAGGGTGCCCTTTCTTTGGTTCGTTTCTTTGGGCAAGCAAAGAAATGAACAGAAGAGAGAAGTATCTACCTATAACTGCGAAGATTACTTGATTATCAGCAAAAGGAATTGCCCATGGTCCACGCAGCCGCCAACACCAACAGCCACCTCCTGAAAAAGGACCACCTGACGGGCTTCCTGCGCAAGCTGGCCAAGGAATACCGCCTGGTGGCGCCGGTGCGCAACCGCCACTCCGATGTGCTGTTCACCGTGATCGACGACCTGGACGCGGCGGAGATCGAGTTGAGCGAGCCGCCGCAGAACTCGCTCAAGCAGTTCTTCCTGCCCCAACAGGAGCGGCTGTACACCTATACAACCACCCCGGAGGGCTATGATTTCCGCCCGGCCCAAACAGCCATCCCGCCCACGGTGTACTTCGGGGTGCATCCCTGCGATCTTTCCGCAGTGCTCTACATGGATGTGGTCTTCTCCCGTGGGCAACGCGATCCCTTCTACCTGCGGCGCCGCCAGGGCTCGGTGCTGATCGGGGTCAACTGCAACTCCCCGGCCCCGAACTGCTTCTGCAACGCCACCGGCTCCGGCCCATTTCTGGAGATGGGCAGCGACTTGCAGCTCACCGATCTGGGCGACCGCTTCCTGGTGGAGATCGGCCGGGCTCCGGGCCAGGCCCTGATCGAGCGCTGGCAGGGGTTTTTCTCCCCCTCCTCGGACAAGGAGCGAGCTGCCCATTACCAGACCTTTCTGGAGGCACGCGGCCGCTTCAGCCGCCAGGTGCATGTGGAGCAGGCCATCCGGCAACTGGAGGCGGACACGGTACCGGAACAGGTCTGGACCGAGCTGTCCCTGCGCTGTCAGGACTGCGGCGGCTGCGCCTACCTCTGCCCCACCTGCACCTGCTTCACCATCAGCGACCAGCAGCTCGACGCCGCCAGCGGCCAACGGCTGCGGAGCTGGGACGCCTGCACCTTTGCAGGCTTTACCGCCATGGCCGGGGGGCACAACCCGGTGCAGGCCAAAACCGGGGCCATCCGCCAGCGCTTTACCCACAAGCTCCGCGACGACGTGCGGCAAAACGGCCGGCCAAGCTGCGTGGGCTGCGGCCGCTGCGTGGGTATCTGCTTCGGAGGCACCGACATCGTCCGCTTCGTGGAGCGCGTCTGCCAGGGCAGCCTGTGACCAAGACCATCAACCAACCGGGAAAAACCATGCCCCAACCCATTACCGATATCTATCTGCCCAGACAGGCCAAGGTGGAGCAGATCATAGTTGAAAACTCCCAGATCTCCACCTTTGTCCTTGCCTTTTGCGACCGCCGGTACAACGAGAGCTTCCGCTACCAGCCCGGCCAGTTCATGCTGGCCTCCATGCCCCACTGCGGGGAGGCGCCCATCTCGATCTCCTCCACTGCCACCCGGCCGGGCAATATCCACCTCAGCGTCCGGCGGGCCGGGAAGCTCACCATTGCCCTGCACGGGTTGCGGGCCGGCGACACCCTCGGCTTGCGCGGCCCCTACGGACGCCCCTTTCCCATGGAACAGCTCGCGGGAAAAGACCTGCTGTTCGTGGCAGGCGGCATCGGCCTGGCGCCCTTGCGGGCGGTGGTCAACACCTGCCTGGACCAGCGGGACCGGTTCGGCACCCTCACCGTGCTCTACGGCAGCCGCACCCCCTCGGACATCGCCTTTCAGAATGATCTTGGCCTGTGGCAAAAACAAGGGGTGGATTGCCGCCTCACCGTGGATACCCCGGAAGCAGGATGGGATGGCGCGGTGGGATTGGTCACATCCCTGATGGATGGTCTCACCACGGAACCAAGCCGGACCACCGCCCTGATCTGCGGCCCGCCCCTGATGTTCCGGGCGGTGCTCGGACGCCTGTCCGGCCTTGGTTTTGCCGACGAACACATCCTCACCACCATGGAGCGCCACATGAAATGCGGGGTGGGCATCTGCCGCCACTGCCACATGGACGGCAAACTGGCCTGCGTGGACGGCCCGGTCTTCAGCCTGGCGGAACTGCGGAAGCTGAGGATCATGGAGCTGGATGGCTGAAAACGCACGCCATCATCCCGGATAACCAACCGCCATGGCTTGACCAATATTTCTCTTGTTACATTAGAGTATTTATTCTAATATAGAACAAATACTCTAATCCCAGGAGAAAGCCCCATGAAAGTACTGCTCATCCAGCCCCCCAGCCACAATCCTCTTATTGATCAGTTTTTCTTGTTTGAGCCGTTGGCCTTGGAATATCTCGGAGCCGGTCTCAAATTGGACGGCCACACCGTGGAACTCCTTGATGCCAGGCTGGAACCGGATATCGAGGAGACTTGCCGCAGGTTTCAACCGGAGATGGTGGGTCTTACCGGTTTTACCAGCCACGTCAACATCATCAAGGGCATTGCGACCCGCCTCAAGACCATTTTCCCGGAACTCTTCATTGTGGTGGGAGGGCACCATGCCACGGTGCAGCCGGAAGATTTCAACGAACCGGATATTGATCTCGTGGTCATCGGCGAAGGGGTTTTTACCCTGCGCGAGATCGTCGCGGCCTTGCAGGCAGGAACACGCCTCGCTGAGATCACAGGGATCGCGGTCCCGTGTTCCGAGGGCATGGTGTTCAGCCCGCCACGGCCCTACACCGATCTGAACGACCTCCCTTTTCCCGACCGCTCGCTGACCGTCCGCCACCGGAAGCGTTATTTCAGTGAATGGTTCAAGCCCCTGGCCTCGGTGCGCACCTCGCTGGGCTGCACGGCCCGCTGCAACTTTTGCGCCCTCTGGTCCATCACCGGCGGCAAATACCTGCGCCGCGATCCGGCGGCAGTGGTGGCCGAACTCAAGACCATTGCCGAGCCGAATGTTTTTTTCTGCGATGACGAATCCATGTGCGATGCCAAACGGATGGACCGGCTGGCCGACCTGATCCGGGAAGCCGGAATACAAAAGAACTACTTTCTCTACGGCCGGGTGGATACCATCATCAAGCACCCGGAGCTGTTCGCCAAATGGGCAAAAATCGGCCTGGCCCAGGTGTTCGTGGGCATGGAGGATTTCTCCGACCAACGGCTCAAAACCATGAACAAGGGGATCACCACGGCGCAGCAAGAACAGGCCGTGACAATCCTCGATGGGCTGGGGATCATGATGTACGCCTCCTACATGGTCAACCCGGACTACAGCCGTGCGGACTTTCGCGATTTGCTGGCCTATGTGCGACGCCTAAAGCACAAATACGCCACCTTCACCGTGATGACCCCGCTTCCCGGCACCAAACTCCATGCCGAGCGCTATGAAGAGATTTTGAGCCACAAACCGGAGCTGTACGACATGGTCCATGCCCTGCTTCCCACCACCCTGACCCCGGCGGAGTTTCATGGCGAGATGGCCGACCTCTGGGCCAAGGCAGTGCCGTTTTACCGGATCATCCCCACCCTGGCCCGTTTCGGGCTGCAAGGCATGCTCCAGCGGATACGGTTGTTCAGCACCGTGCTCAAAAAGATTCGCCTGGCCCATTTGGATTATTGAAGCAGGAGGCTTTACAATGGTCATCGTTGTCTCTGTCTGGTAACATATCCAATTATGAAAACCCGAGACAAGATCATCGAGACAGCCCTCCAGCTCTTCAACGAGCAAGGCACCAAAGGGGTGACCACCAACCATATCGCCGCTGCGGTCGGCATCAGCCCGGGCAATCTCTACTACCATTTTCGCAACAAGGAAGACATCATCCGCGCCATCTTCGAGCAGATGGACGCCTACGGCCTGGAACAGTACCAGATGGTCCTCGACAAGTTTCAGCCCGGCACCCTGGAAACCATGGAGCAGACCTTTGCCATGATCCAGGCGTACAACTGGCGTTACCGGTTTTTCAAACGCGAACTGACCTCCCTAATCTTGACCGATCCGCTCCTCAAGGAGCGTTTTCTCCAAACCCACCAGACCATGCTCACCGTTATCCGGCAATTCAACGACTGTTCCGTTGCCACCGGAACCTTAAAGCCCATGCCCGAAAAGGAGATAGCCCTCTTTACCGAAGAGATCTGGCTGGTGACCCTTTTCTGGCTCAACTACCTGGAGGTGGGGGGGGAAGAGGTCAATGACGAGACGCTCCGAAGGGGCATTGACCTGCTGCGAAACATGATCAGACCGCACCTCACAAAAAAGGCCTTGGCTGAACTGGCACAACGGGAAGGGATACCCTTGCCTGAAACCAAGCACAAGCCATCCTTCCTTCCCGGTTTTCTCCGCTCCCCTTCATAAAAAAACGGGAGGTGCGAACGCATTGCACCTCCCGTTGAAACCTCTTCTTTCGTACTGTTTGCCGCGTTTATTTATCGGCTGCTGCCCTAGCGGCCACGGTCATGATCCTTGCCCTTGCCATGCCCATTGCCGTTTTTCTCTTGCCTCCCATGATCATCATTTCTGTCCTCGTCATGACGGCCATCCCCGCGATCTCGGTGTTTTTCCTGATAACGCGGGACATACTCGCGCTCGTACCAGTCGTCATGCACGAAGAAGACGCGTTCGCCGCAGGCATTGTATTCGCGGCAATGTTTTTTCCAATTTTTGGCATGGCCCGGCGGGACGCGCAGATAAACCGGGGGGCCAACCACCCGTACCCGCTCAACGATTATCGGCTGACGGTAGATCACCCGTGGCCGCGGGTAGTCGCCGATGTCAATACGGCCATAGAACCCGGGTTGACCGATGCTGACCGAGATGCCGACATCGGCGGCGAGTGCGGGGGTGGTGACAGCGGCTGTGGCAATCGCCATTGCGATCAGAAAATGTTTCATGTTCAATCTCCTTTTTTGAGGATGTTCAAAAAATATTATACCATTACCGGGTGTACTTTTGCATCTTCCCTCGGCTTTTGCCCATCCCCCATCCGGACCACGACCCGATGTTTCACCAGGCCCCGCTCCAGGGGGATTACCCCACCGGGCATCCGCCGGCCATCCAGCTCCACCCAGGCGACACCACGCTCACAGCCGTGCGGATTCTCCACCTGGATCGCGTAGAGCGTCTCCCCATGCCGATAGCTGATACTGAAGCCCTGCCACGTCGCGGGGATGACCGGATTCATCCGCAGATCCCCGCCCCGCACCTGTAAGCCCAGAACCTCTTCCACCCAGGCCCGGTACATCCACGCCGCCGCCCCGGTATACCAGGACCAGCCCCCCTGCCCTATCCGTCCGGGCAACCGGTAGACATCGGCCGCGACCACGTAGGGCTCAACCCCGTAGTGCCAGACCGACTCGGCATCGCGGGCGTGCTCGATGGGATTGAGCATGCGCAGCATGCGCACCGCCCGCTCGCCCTCCCCTTTGCGGGCCATGGCCATGGCCATCCAGAGGGCGGCGTGCGTATACTGCCCGCCGTTCTCCCGCACTCCGGGCGGGTACCCCTTGATGTAGCCGGGCGAGGGTTCGGATGTGTCGAAGGGAGGCGTAAAGAGCAGCACCAGCCCTTCATCCTGGCGGACAAGATGCTGCCAGGCCGATTCCAACCCCTGATCGGCCCGCGCGGGATCGGCAGCGCCGGAAAGCCAGGCCCACGATTGGGGCAGGGAATCGATCCTCGCCTCGGTGTTTTCCGCGGAGCCAAGCGGAGAGCCGTTGTCGAAGGTTCCCCGCAGATACCACTCCCCGTCCCACCCCGCCTGCTCCACCCGCCGGATCAGGGCATACCTCTCCTCTTGATAGGACCGGCTCAATTCCGGTTGTTGCAGCAGGTCGGACATTTCGGCCATCCCCTGCAACAGATCGCAGAGAAACCAGGCGAGCCAGACGCTCTCCCCCTTGCCCCCCGCGCCGACCTGGTTCATGCCGTCGTTCCAATCCCCGGTTCCCATCAGGGGGAGGCCGTGGGGCCCAATGGTCAGGCCGTGGCTGACCGCGCGGCGGCAGTGTTCAAAAATGGTGGCGCGTTCAAAGGTGACCTCCGGGGTGGAGAACACCTCATACTGATCGTCTGCCAGGATGGGAGCGTTGAGAAACGCCACCTCCTGCTTGAGAAGGTCCACCTCGCCGGTGGTCCGGACGTAATGCGCCACCACATAAGGGAGCCAGAGCAGGTCGTCGGAGATCCGCGAACGGATCCCGGCCCCGGCAGGTTCATGCCACCAATGCTGGACATCGCCCTCCTTGAATTGCCGGCTGGCGGCCAGCAGGATCTGGTCGCGGGCAATTTCCGGTCTTGCATGCAGAAAGGCCATGACATCCTGCAACTGATCGCGAAATCCGAAGGCGCCGCCGGACTGATAAAACGCGGACCGTCCCCAGATCCGGCAGCTTAGGGACTGGTACTGCAGCCAACGGTTGATCAGCAGATCGGCGGCCAGTTCCGGGGTATGCACTTCAATTGCGCCCAGAAGGGTATCCCACCAACCCTTGGTTTGGGCAAGCGCCTCCTCCAGCGCCGTATCCTCCTGAAAACGAAGCACCAGTTGCCGGGCCTGGGCAATGGAATCGGCCTGACCCAGCATGCAGTTGAGATCACGTTGCTCGCCCGGAGCCAATTCCACGGTAACCCGGAGTGCCGCGCAGGGGTCCAGCCCCGCGCCGGTTCGTTGTGACAGCCGGGTCAGCTCCATGGCTGCCGGGTTAACCAGGGAACGGTTGCGGCCGATGAAGGCGGTGCGGTCACCGCCATACGAGTCGGCCTGGGGAGTCATGGCCACGAAGGCGGCCCGCTCCGGATACTCGGGGTGGTAGCGATTTTGCGCCAGCATGGCCTGGGCTTCATCATCCCAGTTGGTCATCACATGCATCTGGGAGGTTTCACGGTTCTCCCCCAGGGTCAATTCCACATAATAGGTCAGCGAAAGCCTGCGTTTCCGGGATGACGCATTGATGAGCCGCAACCGTTGCAGCTTGATCGGCTGTCCGCCGAACGCATCCACGGGAACGAAGACGGTCAGCTCCTGCTCGATCCCGTTGCTGTTGTGTTCGAAGACCGTATAGCCTGCCCCGTGCCGGGTCCGGTAGGCGGTTGCCTCACGGATCGGAGCGGCGGTCGGCGACCAGAATACGCCACTTTCCTCGTCGCGAAGGTAGAGCGCCTCCGAGGCCGGGTCCAGCACCGGGTCGTTGGACCAGCCGGTCAGACGATTGCGCTGGCTGTTGCCATACCAGGTGAAGCCGGAGCCGGTTTCGCTGACCAGGGTGCCGAAAGTCGGGTTGGCGATGATGTTCACCCAGGGAGCCGGGGTGTTGGTGCCGGGGCCGAGATAGATCGCGTATTCACGCCCGTCCGGGGTAAAGCCACCCAGGCTGTTGAAGTAGTGCAGCTCCATGAAGGGCAGCGGGGCCGATGGATCCCGGACCCCTCGCTTGCGGGCCACCGTTTCGAGCAGTTCGGGAACCTCCTCCGGAACCCCCAGCTGCTGGGGAAGCGTGCCCCGAGCCGCTACCAGCATGACACTGGCCACCCCCTTGAGGAGCTTCAGATCTTCCTCCGGGATCTGCGCCGCGTTTTTCAGAAAAATCGTCCCCGCCCGATCGGCCGCGCCGGAGAGGGAATGGGTCTGGATCAGCTGCTCCAGCCGTTCCTGGAGCGGCCGCTCATAGCTGCCTGCCTCCTCGTTGAGGATTACCAGATCGGTGGACAAGCCATGCATCCGCCAATAGGTGTGGGCCTGGAGCATCTGGCGGACCAGGCTGATATCCCGGGCCTCGCCGATGGTAACCAGGGCAATGGGCAGATCGCCCGAGATGCCGTAGGGCCACAATCCGGCCTGGCCCTTGCGATTCTCCGCCAACCGTTCGCCCGCGGCACGCAAGAGGGCGTTGGGAAAGAGCAGATGACTTGCCAGCTGCTGAAATCTCCGCGCTTCGTCAGGCTGGATGTGCAGCACCTGCAACTGCTGCTGGGCCGAGTGCCAGGCAAAATCCATGGCCCGCTCGGTGGCATGGGGGTCGCTGTACTTCTCCATCAGCAACAAGACCTGCTCGCGGCTTTCCCCGGCAGCAAGCACCAGGGAAAGCTGGGCGCGCTGGCCCGGCTCCAGGGTAAGACTCCGTCGCAGGCCGAGCATCGGATCAAGAACAAAACCCTGGGTGTTGCCGAGATCCTGCGCGGCGCCCATGGGATTGGCCGGGGTCCGGCCGCGACCGATGAAGCGCCCCCGATCGGTTTCAAACTGCCAGGCCGTTTCAGGGACACCGGCATCGCCGTTGGGCTGCAGGGTCAGGCAATGGCCCACACACAGGGGCAGTTCGTTTTCGCTGCGCGGTCGTCGGTGGGCAAGGAGCGCATGCTGCCCGGGGAGCGCTTCGGTCTGGATGAACAGTTTATTAAAGGCCGGATGCTGGCGATCCGCGTTATGGGGTGCCATGGAGAGTTCAACATAACTGGTGAGATTGAGGTGGCGGGCGCGGGCAGAGCGATTGACCAGGGTAATCCTCCGCACCTCCACATCGTCCTCCGGCGAGACGATGACCTCTGTTTCCGTGTGCACGCCGTGATCGACCCGGCGAAATACGGCCCGGTCGAGAGTAAAGTCCACGGAATACCCTTCGATCTTCCCGCCCACCGGGTGATAGGTGGTGGACCAGAGACGATCCGAATCAGCCTCATGGATGTAACAGAAGGTTCCCTGTCCATCACAGGTCTGATCCGACCGCCAACGGGTGAGCTCTTGCCCTTGCCATTGACTGTAACCGCCCCCGCTGTTGGTGACCATCAGGCCATAGCGGCCGTTGCTGAGCAGCAGACTCTTGGGCGTGGCGGTGTGGGGGGTGGTAAAGGTGGTTCCTGCCGGTGCGACCAGGTCGTTGCCCAGCAGTTCCGGCACACTCCGGCGCGTTGAGATCAGGTGCAAGGGCGGCAGGGCCGGAATACGTTCCTGAAGCAGGGGTTCAAAGGCACGCACCCGCGAGTCGCTGTGGAAACGGCGCGGAAACGGGTTGCCATGGAGAAAGTTGGTCAGGGACAAAAACGCCATCCCCTGGTGATGGGCCATATACGCCTCGATTATCACCCCACGCCTGCCCTCTCGCTGCGGTTGCCGACTGAAATCCATGGCCTCGTAATACCCGTAATCGCCGAGCAACCCCAGGCCGGCCAGTTGTTTCAGGTTCCGCACGGTTTCACGTGGCGCCACATTCAGGGCCAGCAGGGTGGCATAGGGCGCAACAACCAGCTGCTCCTCCAGACCGCGCTTCAAACCGAGCATCGGCACGCCGAACGCCTTGTACTGATAGGTTTTACTGAGATCAAGATCGGCAAAAGCGGACTCGGAAATGCCCCAGGGCACCCCCCGCATGCGGCCGTATGCGATCTGGACTCGCACCGCTTCCCGGGCCGCTTTGTCCAAAAGCGAGTTTTCGTATGAACACTGGAACAAAAGCGGCATCATATATTCAAACATGGTCCCGGTCCAGCTGAGCAGCACCCGCTGCCGACCTATTGCCCCGTAAGGGCGCCCCAGGGAGAACCAGTGCTCCAAGGGGACATCGCCCCGGGCAATGGCGACGAAACTGCCGAGCCGCGCCTCACTGGCCAGGAGATCGTAACTGGACACGTCCAGCTGATCCGTGGAAACGTTGTAGCCGATGGCGAACAACTTGCGCTTGGGATCATAGAGAAAGCGCATGTTCATCCCTGCCGAGAGCACACGGATATTGACGATCAACCGCTCCGCCATCCCCAGGGTTTCCCCGGCCAGCCATTGCGAGGTGGTGAATGCCTCGATAACCCGGTCAAGCCAAGGAAAAAGGGATGCGCAGGCCGGGAGAGCCTCCTCGCGGATAGCACGAAGAATCGGGATCGAGCCAAACCGCCCTTGGGCCAGAGCGACGAGCGATGGCGCCTGCAACAGATCCTGACGGATGGCGGACAGGGCCTCCGGTCCCAAGGAGGCCAGCTCTGCCTCGTTTTTTTCCGCAAGGATTTCGAGCCAGGCGAGATAGCGGTCTCTGTTCCGGGCCCAGGCTGCAGCCTGTTGTTCAAGTTCCGCACCCCACGGCGCGGCTCCCGTGGCAGCGATAACCGCAGGAAGATCGACCTCCATGCGCCGTTGCAACCGGAGGAGATCAACAATTCCTGAAGGCGGAGCATTCCACTCAGCCAGTATTTGCTCAAGGGCACGACGAAAACCGCCCCCAATTCCTTCCAGCGCCGGATCCTGTTTCAGGATTTCTCCGGTATCGGCCAGACCGGCAAACGCCTTGCCATCCAAAAGCGGACCATGCACCAACTCGTCAAGCCCCTGCTCCAGTGCCCACAGACCGCCCAGCAGGTTGCCGCTGTCCACGGTGGAGACATAGCGAGGTTCCAGGGGAACCAAGGCCTGGATATCGTACCAATTGAGAAGATGGCCTCCGTGGCGTTCCAGGCCATTGATGGTTGTCATGGTGCCGGTCAGTTTTTCCACCACCTGATTCACGGTCAGGTAGCCGGAATCATGGGCGCCCAGAACGCTGGTCATCCAGAGGCCGATATTGGTGGGACTGGTTCGCATTGCCAACCTGTTTTGGTGGGCAACCTGATAGTTATCCGGTGGCAGCCAGGAGGTGTCAGCGCTGACAAAGGCCGAAAAATAGCGCCAGGTCCGCCGGGCGACCTGTCTGAGAAAACGTTTGTCCGTTTCCGGCAGGGGTTGCGCGGGCTGCGGCGCAGCAGGGCGCAGGTTCAGGAGCCAGCCAAGCAACGGGGAAAAAAACCACAAAATAAGCCAGGGCGCGGCCTGGAACAAATTCTCCGGCCTGAAGCGCCAGATCGCCCAAACCACGATGAGACTGAAGACGCTTCCCAGGGCCAACCCTGCCACGAAGAGCGATTGGCGACGGGAACCGCGCCAATGGGTTGACTGGGCCGTCCATTCCAACAGATAATGACGGGAGATCATGCGGCGGTAACAGACTCGAATGATGGCATCCAGGGTCACCGCTGCCTGGTGCGGTAAGAGCGCACCATCGGCACAGGCCCGCAGCAGGTCATGCAACAACTTCGATGGCGAGAAGTACTTCAAGCCCTTGTAGGTGGTGGCCATGGTGAAGGGCTGCGCCAACGGGTGAAAGAGCAGTTGCATGCCGACCACCAGGGCTGCTATCCCGCCGGTTCGCCGGGAGATGAACCAAGAAGCCAGCAGCAACCCCAGGCTGGTTGCAGGCAACAGGCTGCGGCGCATGTTATCGAGGATCTTCCAGCGATTGAGCAGGGAGAGCGGGTTGGCCCCGCGCCCGCCTGAAGCTTGGGGAACCTTGGGGAAAATCCAACCCGCGATCTGCCAGTCGCCGCGAATCCAGCGGTGGGCCCGGCTGCTGTAACTCTGGTAGCCTTGGGGAAATTCATCGTACAGTTCAATATCGCTGGCCAGTCCCACCCGGACATGCGCCCCTTCAATCAGGTCATGGCTCAGTACCCACTCTTCAGGGAAGCGGCCGGACAGCACGCGGCTGAAAGCGCGGACGTCGTAGATTCCCTTGCCATGGTACGATCCTTCCCCGCTCAAGTCCTGATAAACATCGGAGACCGCCTGGGTATAGGGGTCGATCCCGACCGCATCGGCGAAAAGCCGGCTGAAGATCGAGGCGCTGGTGCTGGGCAGGGTCGGGCTCACCCGCGGCTGGATGATGGTGTAGGAGCCGGGCATGATCCCGCCCGACGCATCGAAGCGGGGCTGATTCAGGGGGTGGGCCAGGGTCTCGACCATCCTGCGGGCCGATGCGTGCGGTAACTGGGTGTCGCTGTCCAGGGTGATGATAAAACGGATGTCCGCCAACTGATCCGGGTCGCCCACGCACACAAGGGGGGGGGCGGTTTCGGGCCGCGTGCCGTCGATCAACCGGTTCAGCTCCTCAAGCTTCCCCCGTTTGCGCTCCCAGCCGATGAATTTTTGCTCGGATTCACACCAGGTACGTTCACGGTGAAAGAGAAAAAAACGCTCGCCGCCATGGCGTTGATTGAGCTCGTCCAGGCATCCGCTCGCGGTCTGGAGCAGGACACTGTCGTCTTCGGAGGAAAGCGTGGCTGAATCGAGATAGTCCGTGAACAGGCTGAAAAGCAGATTGGCTTCCTTGTTGGCCAGGTAGCGGATCTCCAGCTTCTCCACCTCGGCACGGATCGTCTCCGCGTTTGCCAGCATCATGGGCACGACCACCAGGGTGCGGAATGCATCGGGAATGCCTGACTCCTCGAAATCCATCTTGGGCAAGGGCCGGGGCGGCAGAAGCCGGGTAATCAGGTAATTGACCACCTCGATGCCCAGCTGACTGACCGGAATTACCAGGAGCGGCACCAGAGCAAAAAAGAGCGCGGGATTCGGCCCGGTCCGGCCCAAGCCGGGGAGCAGGGCAAAAACAACGATCAGAAAAATAAACAGCGCGGAAAAGCTGCCGATGCCCAGGAAATAAAGGGCGGCGTGGTGGCGATGGATCCATTCCAGAAAGCGGTAACGGTGCGCTTCACGGCAGGTGAGCAGCCGGGCCAGCTCAATCCGTCCCTCCCCTGTCAGCCAGGTGCCGACGTGGCTGCGCAGTTCATCTTTTTTTGATTCGTGTTGGGCCTGGGTCGCCAGCTCGATGACGCGTTCCACAACCTGTTCCTCAGACTGAACGGCAACACGGGCGAGTTCTTCGATGACCCGGCGGCAGCGATCACGGGCTGCAAAATCCATTTTCGCATAAATTCCGGACGGGTCGCGGCGCAGGATCTGCTCCACCCGGCTGAGCTTCTCGAAAATCTCCCGCCAGTCCAACAGGGCTAGCTGGCGCAAGCTGGTAAAGGCGTTGCCGCAGGACAACTGCTCCCTGGTCTGCCGGTTCTGCTCACGCAGGTTGAGATCGTGCAGTGGTTTTTTGAGGGTACGCTCAAGCCAGCTCCGGACCGCGGACAATGCCGCGGCCTCGTCGTAAAGCAGGCTGACCAGCTGGGTCGCGAAATAAGGGCTGGGAGACGGCTCGGCTTTCGCAAGTTCCGCCAGACTCACGAAGAGCTGGTTGGCATCACGGCGATTGGCGGCGATCAGCCGGTTTGCCCAGAAATCGGCCAACTGACGTTCGCGCAGATCCGCCAGGGCGGTCACGGCCAGGCTCTGGATACTTTCGATCAACGCGATACGCAGCATCTGGGGCATTGCCCAGAGTTCGCCGATGGTCAGCGTACGGATGGTTTGGTGGGCCTCGATAAACGCCAGGATATTCTCCCGGTCCAGATGCAGTTCGTTATGGGAAACAAGATCCTTGGCCAGACTGTAGATGCAAGGCAGCCCACGGTACGGATCAGAGCCCAGGGCAGGCAGCTGCCGATAAAAACTCCGGGGAAGATTCAACAGGACATCGCGGGCGTTGCCTTCCAAGATGTATTCGTTATCCAAGATCCAATCGGCAGCCGGGGTGGCTTTCTGTTCCAAGCGGCTCGCCGCGCCAAGATCCGCGCAGACCTGACGGACCCATTGCCGGGATTGCTTGAGACGCTTGAGCAGTTCGGTACCATGCCGCGGCTTCGGATCCACCTGCTGCTCCCTGGCATGGCGCTGCGCATGTTCCAGAACCTGGGCCGGGGAGAGCTTTACCGCGGAAACCCGCGTCTCTGCCCGACGTTCTCGCTTGGGATGCATGACGAACAGGGTCGGGGGAATATCGCCGCTTTCCCGCAGCATCGCCACCGGACGCTGTAACGATTCGATGGGTGCTTGAATAATCAGGACGGATTCCCCGGACACAAGCCAGCGGGCATGATCACGAATGACCCGGGGATCAACCCCATGCCTGGAACGCCGCAGCCATAGCAGCGCGGCAAGGGCACCGGTTATGGAAGCTGCCAGAAAAAGAGCCGGATTAAAAAGGTGCCGGTTCGGAAGCAACCCCAACCGGTTCAGAACCAGGGACGCTAATCCGACCAGCACGCAGCAGAGGACAACGGCCAGGGAGACGCCACACGCACGGCGCCGGAGAAAGGGGTTTGTTATGTGCACCTCGCCGTTTGCAGCCCTGTGCAGCAAAACAGAGCGGCGAAAGTCTTGTCTCGCCAGTTCCCGAAAGGCTTTGCGAGCTTCATCTTGTTTTGCGAAGTAACCAATTAGAACGCCGACGCCCACTATTTATCCTTTATTCACTGCGGAGTCCGAACGTCCCGTCATGGTGAAAAATTTCACCTGACAGGAGGAATCAGAAAGGAACAATGCGGACTGTCCCAGAGGAGTTTACAGAGTGGTGGATGGAGATGACCGGAAAAAAGAGGAGGTCCGAAATGACCAAGAGAGATGATTTCGAATGATAGGTCAGTGAGTTAACTATACGTGGTTATCATATTTTTAGCTAGGCATATTAAAATCCGGACACTTTCAAGGCCCTTCGCTTCCGACCTTCCCCAATTGGAGAAACAGGGGGGAGTGGATTGCAGCCTCACCGTGGATGCCGCTGAATTGGAATGGAACGGAGATGTTTCAAAGAAATTAAAAAATTACATTTTGGATTTTTCCCTCTCAAAAAATAACATTATTGAAATATTACAAATGACCACCGATCGCCAAAAATCCCAAAAACAAAGTGTTACATCGCTGGCACACATTTTGCTTTTTAGTAAATACTTAAATTCCTTGAAACGCGCTCTCTGCAAAGAGATAACCCTCAACATTTTTCATCGGGAATCACCATGACCATCACGCATAAGACCTTTGCAAATTATCTGTTTTTTTTCGGAACCGTTATGCTCATCCAGGTGATCCACTATCTGTACTTCTCCTCCGTCATAGGCGCCGAGATCTTTTGGCTGCCGAATCACGCCAATGCCTTGCCATCCTTGACCGCCGGGTCGGCCACCTCTTCCCTGGGGCTTCTAAAAATGCAGTTCCATCTTCTGGCCGGCATAGGGATAACCCTGCTTGTCGGCATAGGGAGCTTTGTCGGCATCAGGGTCCCGCTGAAACGATTTCTCCGCGAAACCTCCAGCACCTTGGACGACATTGCCGGCAAAATGGACGGAACGACCTACCACGTCCGGACCACGAGCTATTCCCTCGCGGATGTGGTTTCCCGGAAAGCCACTGCCCTGACGCAGATGGTTTCCTCCCTTCAGGAAATCGCCGCCAGGACCACAAGCAACGCGGTAGACGCCCTGCAGGCAGACAGCCATATCCATGAAGTGACTTCGGAGATTGAGCTTGCCCGATCGGTCATGGCCCGGCTGAGCCAGTCCATGCATGACATATCCTTGGCAAGTAGCGAAGCAAGCCTGGTTATCAGGGAGATAAATTCCATAGCCTTCAAAACCAACCTGCTTGCCCTGAACGCCGCGGTTGAGTCTGCCCGAGCCGGAGAAGCAGGGGCGGGATTTGCCGTGGTGGCGAACGAAGTACGCAATCTAGCCCTTGAGGCAACGGAATCTTCCCGGAAAACGGAGGAAATCCTTGAGAGCAATGCCGTCCGGGTTAAAACAGGGGAAGAGACAGCCGCTCAGGTGGCGAATATCTTTGCGGAGGTTTGCACCCGGATGGACACGGCCAAGAGGAAGATCAGCGAGATTGCCAGGGCCTGCGAAGAACAGGCCGCCGACATAGAACAGGTCAATCAGGCAGCCCTAGAAATGGAAAACCTTACCGAGGAAAATGAAACAAGTGCCACCGCGACGGCGCAAGCCTCCGAAGAGATCAGCAATCAAAGCGAGGCCATGCGCCTCTTCATCGGCGAACTGATCCGGCAGGCGGAAGGACGGGGCAGCGAGGATGCAGCGCAACTCTCCCGGATCAGCGGGGAACTGGTTACCCTGGCCGGCTCACCCGCCGTATCACCCCCCGGACCGCAGCATATCCCGGCTCTCTGCCGGTTCATGACCGAACATGCGAGTATCCAGGCCGTTTACAGCTGCCGCGACGATGGCTCGTTCATATTTTCCAAGCCCGCTGCCGGGATCAAGGATGCGCGGGTGCGGCCCTGGTGGCAAAAGGCCATGGAGGGCGAGGTCTATCTCTCCCCCCTCTATATCTCCGCCATTACGGACAAACCCTGCCGAACCCTCTCCTCCCCCATCAAGACGGCGAAGGGAGATATTATCGGCGTGGTGGGGGTTGATTTCAGCAGCTGAATAAAGGTCACCCTCACCCGAACCCTCTCCCTCAGGGAAGAGGGAATTTGCGGAAGATTAACGCTAATCAGGATTTTTTTTTATGACAAACCCCATGGAGAACAACAATGCGCGATGCTCTTTTCAGAAATATTCTTGCCGCAGAGAGCATCCGTACGGATTTCCAGCCCATAGTGAATCTAAGAAGACAGCAGGTGGTAGGAGTTGAGGCCTTAAGCCGTGGCATTGACCCGGAAACGGGTGCGGTGATTGCGCCTCTCGATCTTTTCCGTGCCGGAGCGCGCTTGAACTGCAACCTTGAACTGGACCGTCTCTGCCGAAAAACAGCAGTCACCACATTTTCCAGGCTGACGGCCCAGAGACAGCTGCTGCTGTTTCTCAACTTCAATCCCGGCGTCTTGGATGAGGGCGTGGTGGGCTCCCGCCACCTTCAGGATCTGTTTGATCGGTTACATATTCACCCTTCTCAGATTGCCCTGGAAATAGTGGAATCCAAAGTGAAATCCCGGAGCGCCCTTCTCCATTTCGTGCGCTTTTACCGGGAGATTGGCTGCATGATAGTACTGGACGACTTCGGGGAAGATCAATCAAACTTGGAGCGAGTTGCCTCTCTGCGCCCCGACATCATCAAGATCAGCCGCAATCTGGTGGACGGTATCACCTACGATTACTTCAAGCAATCGGTGGTTGCGGCCATTATCTCCCTCGCCGGCAAAATCGGCTCCCTGGTTCTGGCGGAAGGGGTGGAACGATTTGATGATCTTATGACCTGCCATGAAATCGGGGCCGACCTCATGCAAGGATATTTTTTCTCAAAGCCAAAGCCTGCTGAAAAAGCGGACGAAAACGACTGCTGCCTGACCATGATGCAGGAAATAACCAAGGAGATGCAATCCCGCTTAGCGATGAACTACCAAAAGAACATCCAACAGCAGGAGGAGATGAGTGCGATCCTTACCACGGTAAGCAACCAGCTGATCAGCGAAGAAACCACCGGGTTTGACAGGGCATTGCAGCATGCCGTAAGCAACTGCCGGGAAGTTCAGTGTTTTTATGTCCTCGACAACCATGGCACCCAGGTCTCCGGGACCATTTTTCTCTCTCCGCCCACCCCCCGCAACAGTCTTTTTGAACCCGCGGCAAAAGGTGCCGTACATACCCTCAAGGATTATTATCTGACCCTGGTCCAGTCGGGAATGAGCCGGTTTTGCACCGAACCATACATTTCCCTGGCGAGCGGCAATATCTGTCGGACAATGTCCTTCACCTTTTCAGGGCTGAACAAGAAACCATACATTCTCTGCGTAGATTTCTGATCGTAAACACCTCTCAGACCTGAGACGCTCTTTCTCTGTCCCTCAATAAAAAACGGGAGGCGCGGACAACTTCCACACCTCCCGTTGGAACACTTTCTGCAATACTGCTTACCGCGTTTACTTCTTGGCAGCAGCCTCCGCCCCACCGCCTTCCAACCCGGCGTTGATGGTCTTGCCCAGCTTCTCCTCGATCACGGCGGTGATGGAGTCCTGGGTAAAAATCGCCTCCTTGCGGATGGTCTTGGTGGCGTTGCCCAGGGCAATCCGCAGCTTGCGGTCACTCACCAGGGCAAGGGCCTTGTCGATCCGGACCTTCAACTCCTCGGGGCTCAAGCCTTCGGCCTGGCCTATGGGGCCAAGCTCCTTGGTCTTCATGGTAAAATCGGTGATCAGTTTGACAAAGCGCGGCGCCTCCGCCGCCGAGGCCCACTGCAGACCAAACCGCTCCGGCTTGATCCCGACCTCGGCCAGAACCTTTTTCACCA
>Ga0172380_10002280_pt1 | contig 30190 bp, 26 predicted proteins | sample Leawe162metaG_FD_119747 | JGI IMG/M metagenome (GOLD analysis project Ga0172380, IMG submission 119747) | Leachate microbial communities from a municipal landfill in Southern Ontario, Canada - Leachate well 162 metaG | ecosystem: Engineered > Solid waste > Landfill > Unclassified | place... | reverse complement strand
GGTGTGCGGAAATTGATAAATTGATAGACAAAATACGCGAATGTAGTGCCACTGCAACTTTTCTTGAGCTGCAACTTGCTGATTATATATGGAAATTTTTTTATGGTGTTAAACTTGGGTTAACGCTATCCACCGTTCTGCGCCTTGAATGCGGATAATAAAAAAAGGGCCGGCATCCCTGTTTGCGATGTCGGCCCTTTTGCTTTGCGCGGGCGGGCGAGCCGTTTTCTCAGCTGGTGATTACCGGCGAAGCCACTTTAAAAAAATAATTTGGCCAGAGAAATGCGCCCCAATGGCACTCTTTTCAGTACCCCCTTGAGGGATATAAGGAGCCGTAACGAAATTGAAACCCAGGTTATTTCGTAACGGCTCCTAAATCATGGTCGGATGATTTCGCAGTCACATTCCGCGTCACTGATGTTCAGCAGCAGGAATTTTACATTGAAACCGTTATTAACCAGCTCTTTGTATGCCATATCCGCCCGCGCACCGGTGGAGCAGTGGACGTAGATTTTTTTATCCCTGGGCAGTTCATTCATTCTGCCGGGCAGCTCATCCAGGGGGATGTTGATGGTGTTCTTGAACATACCCAGCTCCGCAACCTCTTCCTTGGTCCGGGCATCAACAATAATTGCGTCTTTGTCTTCTCCTGATGCGGCCTTCCGGAAGTCGGCAACCGACACCTCTCCCTTGCCGAGTTTGCGCACCCATTTGATCTCGGTGTTGAAGATCGGCCCTTTTTCTACAGGCTCGCCGGCCGAGAGCCAGCCGTTTAATCCTCCCTCAACGAGAGAAACGAAATTAAAACCCTCTTCGCGCACATCGATGACCGCATCCATCACCTCGTCATCGCCATAAAGGACAATGGGGGCGTTGCGGGGGACATCATCCAGCCTGTCTTCGAGTTCCTCGTACGGCACACTGTATGCCCCCTTGATCCGTCCTTCCACGGCTTTCGCGCTGGGACGTATATCAACTAGCACCACATTGCCGGTTTTAACGAAATCGTTGGTCGAATACGTCGGCAGATTGGCCTTGGACCAGGAAGGTTCACCATCAAGGTAGACGCGGATGTTTTTGTAGCCTAATTTTTGCGCCAGACCGGCGTTCGTTGTGGACATGCCTCACGTCGGCCCTCCGCAGTAAAAGACGAGCAGCTTGTTTTTATCCAGGGGCAGGGCCGCAGCCTGCCTTTCCTGCAGGAGAGGAACCGGAATTGATACCGCCCCGGGCAGGTGGGATTGGCCAAACCTGCTTTCAGGACGCGCGTCCACCAGAAACATATCCGTATGGTTTTTGATCAGATCCTGCAGGTCCCCGGTCTTTATTTCCGTGACCCCCTCCGGTAATTTTGCCAGTTTTGGTTTGATCTCGGTCGCATATTTATTGTTTCCCCGCGTTTCAAATTTGATGATCGCGGCGTGTCCTTTGACGGCATGTTCAATGCCTTTGGTCTGCTCGTCAATCTTGAGCATCACGGTTTTTGCCTGATCGCCTTTGCCTACTTCGATGGAAACAGTTTTCGCCTTCTCCGATTTTCCTACTATTTCACCTGTGTAGACATTAGCTTCCTTTTGCTCTGCCTGTTGCGTCTGCTGCGCCACGGTTTGTTTTCCCCCCTGATCGCCGGCAAAGGCGGGATGGCTCAAGGCCACCATCAGGCACAATGGCACTAATTTCAGAAACGTTTTTCTCATCAAGAATCTCCTTAAATATGCGGGTGAAAAATAAATCAGTTTATTAAATACTAATATATCATATGAAAAAGCGGATGTTGCGTATAGTTATTTTTACAGAAAATGACAGGTGGGAGGGAAATTATGGTTGTTACATTGAGGAGAAAGTGAAGGACCGGAAATAGTATAACAGCGTCGCCCCGGCGCCAGGCATCTTGGGTGCAGGCCGGCAGGGTGTTTCAGTAAAAGTTGGTCTGGAGCCGTTACCAAATAACTTGTACCAAGAGCATCTACCATTTGAAATAGCGGGCTGTTTCCGTCTTGACCACCTGGGACAGTAAAAGCAGGCCGATGATGTTGGGGAGGGCCATCATGCCGTTCATGAGATCGGAGAAATTCCAGACGAATTCCAGTTTCATCATTGCCCCCACAACCACCACGCAGACGAAAACCACCCGGTAGGGGTTGATGGCGCGGGGACCGAACAGGTATTCGATGGCCTTTTCGCCATAGTAATTCCAGCCGATCAGGGTGGAATAGGCAAACAGGGACGTGGCCACGGCAACAATGACCACTCCGGCGTGGCCCAGGGTATCGTTAAAGCTGGCGCTGGTCAGCTCGCCTGCCGCAACGCCTTGCAGCCAGGCCGGTGCGGTGAGGATCACCAGCGCGGTCATGGAACAGACCACCAGGGTGTCGATGAAGGTCTGGGTCATGCTCACCAGAGCCTGTTTAACCGGATCCTTGGTGCGCGCGGCAGCAGCGGCAATGGGGGCCGAACCAAGGCCCGACTCGTTGGAGAATACCCCGCGGGCGATACCAAAACGCATGGCGGCGGCCACCGCCGCGCCGGCAAAACCGCCCGTGGCCGCGGCCGGGCTGAAGGCATGGTAAAAAATCAGATACAGGGCGTGGGGGATCTCACCGGCGTTGAGGGCCAGCACCACAAGCGACGAGCCCACGTAGCCGATGATCATGAAGGGCACCAGCAGGGAGGTGAATCGTCCGATTGATTTGATGCCGCCGAGAATCACCAGACCGGTCAGCAGCATCAGGACCGTGCCGGTGATCCAGGGTTCGATGCTGAAGGTGGATTGAAAAATGGTGGCCACCGCATTGGCCTGGGTCATGTTGCCGATGCCGAAGGTGGCCAGGGCGGTGAACACGGCGAAAATCCAGCCCAGTTTGGGCAGACCGGCGCCCTTGGCCAGATAGTACATCGGGCCGCCGCGCATGCCGTATTCGCCTTTCTCTCGATACTTGACCGCCAGCACCGCTTCCGAGTATTTGGTCGCCATGCCGACCAGGCCGGTCATCCACATCCAGAACACCGCGCCTGGTCCGCCGAGAGTAATGGCGGTTGCCACACCGACAATGTTGCCGATGCCGACTGTTGCCGCCAGCGCCGTCATGAGTGCGGCAAAATGGCTGATGTCCCCTTCGGTACCGTGTTCTTTGTGCCAGATCAGACGCAGGGCGTGGGGCAGGGCGCGAAACTGCATGCCGCGCAGAATAATGGTCAGGTAAAGGCCGGTTCCCACCAGCAGGGCCAGCATGGGCGGCCCCCATACCCAGCCGGACAGCGTGGAAATCAGCGATTCAAATGATTCCATAAAGGTGCCTGTGGTTGATTTTGAAAAAAATTTTGGGTAATCATGCAGACCAGCGGAAGCCCAGCCCTGGCTGCAGGATGATGTGCCAGGAGATCAACGAAATTTTGGGTCAGATCTCATGGGGTGCTTCCTCCAGCCTGCCGGAATCAATACTTTGCCATGAACATGATCATTGTCAAGCAATTTCATTTTTCACCCGTTACGCCTTGGCGGCGGAAAAAATTCCCTGGCCGAAAGAAAATGGGTGGAAACCGCAGGGAAAGAGCTTTATTTCTTTTTCTCATCATGGTACGGCATGCAAAAGCAGCCATAATATCCCGGTCTGGGGCAACTGCCGGGTTTCCAGTATTCGTTGATGAGTTATTAAAATCGTATTCATGAAAATTTTTTGTTATCCCTGTAACCGCGGCCTCCGGCGTTTTCATTGCCGCTGCAGGCAACCATGATGGCAGAACCCTTGCGGGAGGCAGGTGTCTGACATGAATTTTCCGGCCCAGTATTTCCGCGCCGGGGTTGGCGCGGTGATCATCAATGACGCAGGGCTCGTCCTCGCTTTGGCACGCGCCGATATTCCTGATGCCTGGCAGCTGCCCCAGGGCGGCCTCGAAGCTGACGAGGAGCCGCTGCAGGCGGTATGCAGGGAGATTGCCGAGGAAACGGCCATCCCGGCAGCTGATCTGCAGCTTCTGCAGGCCAGCCCGGAACCGCTGGTCTATGAGTTGCCGCCTGCGGCCAGGAAGGTAAAAACCGGGCGGGGCCAGGTGCAATACTGGTTTTTTTTCCGGTTCCACGGCAGTGACCAGGCCATTGATGTCCTGCCAGGCGGCGAATTCCGGTGCTGGCAGTGGCTGCCTTTGGCGGCCCTGCTGGAGGCGGCAGCGGATTTCCGTAAACCGGTCTACCGGCGGTTGTTGGCACAATTTGCTCAGCTTCCGGCGCCGATAACCACGGATCCGGCTTGCCCAGGCTCTTCCTGAACCGCCATAATTTTCGCATCACGGAACATCCGGTTTACCTCGCAGATAATTTCTGTCATAATCTTCCTATTCCACGGTACTAATATGAGTGCAGAAAAAAAGACGCCCGGAGTGTTTGCGGAACTGCCAGACCTGCCCGACCAGGCCGAGCCATTGGGGCTCAATTTTCTCATGGCATCTGCCCTGATTGTGCCGAAAAACTCTATCCTGATCTGATTCTGCCGATAAAAAAATAAACCACTGTAATAAATATTATAATAAATAATCAGTACTTATCATGAATCCTGCAACTAATCTCTTTAAACCCACCGAACTTTTCAGCCGGAAACTTGAGCAGATAAAAAACAGTGATCCGCGCGGCTATGGCCGCATCATGAAGGTGATCGACAGATTGCTTGCCGATCCCGATGATGCGGACGGCAAAATGCATGGTGTCTACCGGGGACGCTTCAAAAAGTATGTTGGCCGCCGGGACTACCGGATCATCTATTACTGGTGCAGGCGGTGCCGCAAGGAAAATGAGCGGCAGGAGAGAGACTGTGAAAACTGCCAGGCCATCCCGGACCACAGTGTCATCTTCTTTGACCTCTATCATAAAAAAGACATGAAAAAGTTCAAGAAACATAACTGAGGGCTGGGCCGCTCTCCATTTTCGCAAGGAAAATCAATGACAACGACGAGGATCGAAACCGATTCCCTGGGACCTGTTACGGTTCCCGCCGACCGGTACTGGGGAGCGCAGACCCAGCGGGCGAAACTGCATTTTTCCATCGGCGTGGCCCGCTTTTGCTGGCAGGGTCCGCTGATCCGGGCCCTGGGCATTCTGAAAAAGGCGGCCGCCCTGGCCAATGCCGAGCTTGGCGTGTTGCCCCCGGAGATCGCCGCATGGATAATCACAGCAGCGGAAGAGGTGGTCGCCGGCAGGCTGGATGAGCATTTCCCCCTGGTTGTCTTCCAGACCGGCTCCGGCACCCAGTCCAACATGAACGCCAATGAGGTGATCGCCAACCGGGCCATCGCGCTTGCCGGCGGCGCGCTCGGCTCCAAAAAACCGGTCCATCCCAACGATCATGTCAACTGCGGCCAGTCGTCAAATGACACCTTCCCCACCGCCATGCACATCGCCGTGGTGGAGGAGCTGCAGCACCGGCTTTTCCCGGCGGTGGCCCGGCTGCGCGATATCCTTGCGGCAAAAGAGGTATCATACCGGGATATTGTCAAGACCGGCCGTACCCATCTGCAGGATGCGACGCCCATCACCCTGGGTCAGGAGATCAGCGGCTGGGTGGCCCAGCTTGATTTCGGACTAAAAGCAGTGCAGACTGCGCTGGCTGGTCTGTATGATCTGGCCATCGGCGGTACAGCGGTGGGAACCGGGCTGAATGCCCATCCCCGTTTCGGTGAGCTTGCCGCCCGGCATATTGCCGACCTGACCGGATACCCCTTTCGTTCAGCGTCCAACAAATTTTTTGCCCTGGCCGCCCATGACGGCCTGGTGCAGGTCTCGGCTGCGCTGCGCACCCTGGCCGGCGGGCTGATGAAGCTGGCCAACGACGTGCGCTGGCTGGCCAGCGGCCCCCGCTGCGGCATCGGCGAGCTGATCATTCCGGAAAACGAGCCGGGTTCGTCCATCATGCCCGGCAAGGTCAATCCCACTCAGTGCGAGGCCCTGACCATGGTATGCGTGCAGGTATTCGGCAACGATGCTGCGGTGGCCTTTGCCGGCAGTCAGGGCAATTTTCAGCTCAATGTCTATAAGCCGGTGATGGTGCACAATGTGCTGGAAAGCATTGAACTGCTGGCCGACGCCTGCGCAGCCTTCAGCGACCACTGCGCCGCGGGCCTTGCGCCTAATCTGCCGAAGATCCGTGAGAATCTGGAGAGGAACCTGATGCTGGCCACGGCGCTAAACCCTCATATCGGCTATGACCGGGCCGCGCAGATCGCCAGAAAGGCCCATCACCAGGGCCTGACCCTGCGGGAGGCGGCACTGGGTTCCGGCTATGTGACAGCGGAGCAGTATGACCAGTGGATTTCACCGCTGGCTATGACCCGGCCACAAGATGGTTAAGCGTTTTCTGGCGGTCCTGCAATTGAGGATTTTCCGTCCGCTCGGGAATTATTTTTTCAAGGATTAAGCAGGGTTGTTAATTGAACCCGGGCATTGTTATTGCATACCAAAGAGTTGTGAGGCATGCCCAGGAGGAATGATGAAAAAGAAAGTTCTGGTGGTAGACAACAATAAGCTGATCATTCGGCTCTTGACCGTTTTTCTGCAGCAGCAGGGCTATGTGGTTGCTGCCGCGGAGGATGGCCTGTCGGCCCTGGATCAGTTGGATGTCTTCCGGCCTGACATCATGCTTGTCGACCTGATAATGCCGCAGATAAACGGTGAAAAACTCTGCCGCATTATCCGCAAGATGCCGGAACATGATCCCATTTTCATCATCATCATCTCGGCAATCGCCGCGGAAGAGAAGGTGGATTTCCTGTCATTCGGGGCCAATGCCTGCATTGCCAAAGGGCCGGCCAAACAGATGTATGAGCATCTTGTCACCATTCTCGACTATTATGAAAATGACAATGCGGATCTCTTGGGTAAAAAGATTTTCGGTGAAGAAAATATTTTTGAGCGGGACATTACCAAGGAGCTGCTTGCCACGAAGAAACATCTGGAGATCACCCTGAATCATATGGACGAGGGGCTGGTGGAACTAACCGCCGATGCCCATGTGATTTTTGCCAATCCCGTCTCTTTCCGGCTGCTGGGGGTGCCCGAGGAAAAGATGCTTTCCGGATTTTTCCCGGATTTTTTTGGCGAACAGGATCGGCAGCGCATTGCCCGGCTGCTTGAGAAGCAGGATGAAAATATCGTTGAGGCAGGGGAAGACGAGCCGATCACCCTGCATGACAACTATCTGCTGCTGAAATTTGTGCCCTTTTATGATCAGGGCCGCAGGTATATCATCGCCATGATGCACAACATCACCAGACGCAAGCAGGCCGAGCTGGAGCTGATCCATCACAAGCAGAATCTTGAGGAAATGGTGCAGGATCGCACCGTCACCCTGGAAGAGCTGAATGTTGAACTGGAAGATGCCCTCTGCAAAGTGAAAACCCTGAGCGGTCTGCTGCCCATCTGCGCCTCCTGCAAGAAAATCCGGGATGACCAGGGATACTGGAATCAGATCGAGCTGTTCATCCGGGAACATTCCTTTGCCGAATTCAGCCATGGCATCTGCCCCGAGTGTGCCCGCAAGCTCTATCCCGAGCTTGATCTTTTTGAGGATAAATAATGGGCCGGTTTTTCAGCTATCACGACACCCGTCGCCATCGTCTCGGGGTGAACTATCAATCGCCAGGTGATGACTGAGGGGACCGGGCCAAACTGGTGAAAAATATTGTCGTCCATCTGCAGGTCGCAGGCGAGTAAAAAACATGAAGGAGGAGGCTTATCGCAGATGAAAGGAAAAACGATGATTGCCCGGGTTACAATTTTTTTTCTCACTGTCAGCTTACTTTTTTTGCCGTCGTGCGCTTACAAGGAAAGGGTGCAGCCCATTACCCTGCCTGGCGGGACAAATAATCATGTAGTGGTCAACGGGGTGCAGATTTCGGCTGTGGCCTTTGCCGGCAAAAAAGCTGCCAATGGCGCCTTTGGTTTTGACATCAGAGGCGCCGGTCTCCTGCCTGTACAGATCGTTTTTCAGAATGACGGCGACCGGCCCGTATCACTGGTTGCCGAGCAGACGTTTCTCATTGACTCCAAAAATCAGGCCTGGCCGGTTAACACCCTTGACAGGACCTATAGCCGGGTAGAAAAACATGTGGAGGTGGGAGAGGCGGCAGCCGGCGCCGCAAAACCGGCTCTGCTGTTCGGTGCCGCAGGCGCCCTTGCCGGGCTGGCCGTGGGCATTGTCACCGGGGACAACATCGGTGAAGCCATGGGGAAGGGAGCGGCTATCGGTGCCGCCGCAGGGGCCGTCGGCGGCGGAGTCAGCGGCTATCAGGACGCCAGGGGGAAAATAAAACAGGATCTGTCGCAAAAGGCCCTGGTGAACAGGGAAATACTGCCCAACCAGATTGGTTACGGCATGCTTTTTTTCCCGGGTTTTGCCGAGGAGGCCCAGGATGCCGCTCAGTTGAGATTGACCCTGTCATTTTCCGGCGAACTGCATTCCGTTACCCTTGATTTGCTTCCCCCAGCCAACTGATTTGCCGGGTTCCGCCGGAGGCGCTGGCAGGTATTACAGCGTTTCCATCTCCATGCTGATATCACATGCCGGGGCGGAATGAGTGAGGGCGCCGATGGAGATAAGGTTAACGCCGGTTTCCGCCACGGCCCGTACATTTTCCAGGTTGATCCCGCCTGAGGCCTCAAGCAGGGCCCGTCCCTTGACCAGACGCACGGCCTGCCGCATCAGTTCGGGTGACATATTGTCCAGCATGATGATATCGACATCAGCAGCCAGGCAGGCCTCAACCTGTTCCAGGGTTTCCGCCTCCACTTCAATTTTCAGGGTATGGGGCGCACGTTCCCTGACGCGCTTGACCGCCTTCTGAATGGAGCCGCAGGCTGCGATGTGATTGTCCTTGATCAGGATGCCGTCGGCCAGGTTGAAGCGGTGATTGTGGCCGCCGCCAACCCGGACAGCATATTTCTCCAGCATGCGCAACCCGGGTGTGGTTTTTCTGGTATCAACGATTTTCACCGGCAACAGCATCACCTTGTCGACAAAACGGGAGGTGAGGGTGGCTATGCCGCACAGCCGCTGAACGAGGTTCAAGGCAACCCGTTCGGCCCGCAGCAGATCAATGACCGGCCCAGCAGCGGTGAAAAGCACATCATCCGGCTGCACCCTTGTGCCGTCCACCACTGCGGTGTAATCAATGCAGGGATTGCACAGGCGGAAGACCTCGGGGGCCACGGTTTCCATGCCTGCGCAGACAAAGGCTGTTCTGGCAATGAACCTGGCCTTGCCGGACTGACTGTCAGCAAAAATCGACTCGCTGGTCAGATCGCCGCCGCCTAAGTCTTCGGCCAGGAAGCGCTTAAGGCCTTCGAGCAGTTCAAGTCGATTCATATGGGTAATCGTCCCGGCTGGCTGGCCGTGTTATTGTTGGGTCCGCCAGTTTCCGTATTCGTCCCGGCAGGCCCTCTGGATGATCTTCTCCGGTCTGCCGTCAACGGTGGCCAGGATCTCCGCCTCACGGCAGTTCTGATTATTGTCGTTGGTGTAAGTGTTCTGGGGTGTCACCTCAAACTGGTTGCCGTTGTTCGGGTTGACCCAGCGGGAGGTGCGGCCGTCCGGCAGAGTTTCATAGGCGGCGCTTATTCTTGCCTGGTCCGCTTTGTCCATCTCATTGCCCACGGCATAACCGAGCATTGCGCCGATTGCAGCTCCGATCAGAGTCGCCCCGGTATTGTGGCCGATTGCCTGGCCGGCAATTGCTCCGGCGGCAGCGCCGCCGCCCATCCCGGTCTGGGCCTTGGTGGCGCATGATGAGAGGAAAGCGGCAAGAATGAGCAGGAGAATAAAATTTTTCCACATGGTAAAACCTCATAAAAAAATGGTGAGAAAATGGTTAGGCAAAATAAAAGCGTTATCTGGCCTACACGTTAAATGAATACAATGGGGTTCGTTTTTTTTCAAGGACAAAGAAAATAGTTGCGAGGTTCCCTTTTTTGTCTGGAAAGGATTTACTGAATAATGTTAGTCTGTAGAAACATTTAATCCATCCGGAGGCATACATTATGATCGAGTTGATTAAGAAGGCGTTTTATACAGGATTGGGTGCCGCTGAGCTCACCCGGGAAAAAGTTGAAGATCTTGCCCGGGAGCTTGCCGACAAGGGCAAGGTCTCAGACAGCGAGATCAAAAAATTTGTTGATGAGATGCTGGATAAGTCCCAGGAACGCAAAGACCAGCTGAAGAAACAGCTTGAGAAGGTGACCGAGGACGCGCTGAAAAAGATGAATCTTGCCAGCCGTGATGATCTGGATGCCCTGGAAAAAAGACTGGCGCAAAAGATTCAGAAGCAGCAGGAGAAAGGTGCTGACGAGTAAATGTTGAATATCCGTAAAATCGGGGCCATCGGCCGCACTTACCGCAATCTCGGCCGTTACCGGCAGATTCTGTCCGTTCTTTTCAAATACGGTTTCGGCGAGTTTATCGATACCCTGAAAATTGAGCAGTATCTGGAAATCAGTCTGCCGATGCTGTTCAAGAAAGAGCAGAAAGTCGTCGAAAAACTGGGCAGGCCGGAACGGATTCGGCGGGTGCTGGAGGAACTTGGCCCCACTTTCATCAAATTCGGCCAGATTCTTTCCACCCGTCCCGATCTTATTCCCTTGGAGTATTTAAAGGAACTGGCCAAGCTGCAGGATGAGGTCCCCTCCTTCAGTTACGAGGAGGTTTGCGAGGTGCTTACCCGAGAGCTTGGCCAGCCTCCTGACCTGGTATTTCAATCATTTGCAAAGCGGCCGTTTGCCGCGGCATCCATCGGGCAGGTGCATCGGGCCAGGCTGCCCAATAATGAAGAGGTCGTGGTGAAGGTGCAGCGGCCGGGCATCCAGGAGATCATTGAAACAGATCTGGAGATCATGCTGCATCTTGCCTCTCTCATGGAACGCCATCTGGAAGAGTTCGAGGTGCAGCGTCCCACCCGCATTGTCTCGGTTTTTGCCAGAAGTATTGAAAAGGAAATCAATTATCTGCTGGAGGCGTCGAATATTGAGCGTTTTGCCGGGCAGTTTCTGGCGGATCAGACGGTGTATGTGCCTAAGGTGTATCGCCAGTACTCGACCAAAAGAGTGATCACCATGGAATTTGTCGATGGCATCAAGGCCTCAGAGATTGAGGCCTTGCAAGAGGGCGGCTATGATCTGAAAAGTCTTGCCAGCAACGGTGCCGCTCTGATCATGAAACAGATTTTCGTTCATGGTTTTTTTCACGCTGATCCCCATCCCGGCAATGTCTTTATTCTTCCCGGCAATGTCATCTGTTTTCTTGATTTCGGCATGATGGGCCGGATTTCCCGCAAAGAGAGGACGGATTTTGCCGATCTGGTCATGCGCGTGGTGAGCAGGGATGAAAGGAAGGTGGTTGATTCCATCCTGAAAATAACCTATCAACATGATCAACCTGACCGGGAGATCCTGGAAAATGACAGCGCGGAACTCATAGACCGCTACGTCGGGCTTCCTTTAAAAGATCTGGAGGTCGGCGTTGTGTTGCATCATCTCCTTGAAATTATCTCCCGTCATCGGTTAAGTTTAAAACCGAATTTCTACCTGCTGGTCAAGGCAACCAGTACCATTGAGTCGGTAGGCGGCAGGCTCGATCCTGATTTTGATATCATCCAGCATGCCGTGCCTTTTATCAGAGAAATTCAGATGGAGAGATTCAATCCCCGGAAAATTATGGGGGATGTCATCGAATCAGGCACTGAATTGGTGCAGTTACTTAAGGAGATACCGGCAGGCCTGCGTGATGTCCTGTCTCTGACCCGCCAGGGCAGGATCAAAATCGAGTTCGAGCACCGGGGGCTGGAATCTCTTTATGACCATCTTGAACAGGTGGCCAACCGGCTTGCCTTTGCCGTTGTTCTCGCCGCCCAGATTATCGGTTCTGCCCTGATTATACATGCGGATCTGCCGCCAAAGTGGAATGGCATTCCGGTCATAGGCCTGATAGGTTTTCTCGTGGCGGGCATTATGGGATTCTGGCTCCTTGTTTCCATGCTGCGCCATGGGAAGATGTAATAAGGGGCCATGGCAAGCGGCAGAGCAACAATTGCCGTGTCCCTTACTGAATGGATAATGTGAGGAAATCAAATGATAGTTGTCAGCAATAAGAAGCCGAGTCAGTTTGCCGGCGATATTCTTGTCTATTTGGTTCGTCAATCTGAAAAGAAACGGCCTCCTGTCTGCAGTGATAAACTGGTGCAGGAAAGGATTGATCATGCCTTTGAGCTTGGTGACTGCCGGGGCAAAAAGGAGGAGTGTCTGCTTATCTATCCGCAGAGGGTCTTTGACGGGGTTCGCGCCAAAAGACTGCTTATTGTCGGCTTGGGTAAGGATGAGCTGAACCGGGAGCTTTTCCGGCGGGCCGGCGGGGTAATAGCCCAGAAGGCCCTTGCCCTGAAGGCTGAGAAGCTGTTTCTGGTTGTCCCGGAAGAGCTGTCTTTCCCTGTCGGTGAGATGGCCGAATGTCTCAGCGAAGGATTAATCCTGGGCAGTTACCAGTTTAAGAAATATAAAAAGGAAGAGGAAGAGGAAGAGGGAAAAAGCATAGAGATAAAGAGGATCGGTCTCTATGTCAGCGATGTCTCCCTGGTTCATGCCCGAAAAGGGGTAAAACGGGGGCTTGCCGCAGGAAATGCTGGGATGGTTGTGCGGGATATGGCCAATGAACCGGGCAATGTCTGGACGCCCCAGGCCTTTGCCGATTATGGTGAAAAGATTGCCAGGGAAGGAGAGCTGGCTTACAGGGTTATGGAAAGTGACGAGATGCGGCAGCTGAAGATGGGCGGCATTCTCGGGGTGAGTCAGGGCTCGGCTCTGCCGCCCAAGCTGGTGGTGCTCGAATACAGAACCGGTAAGAGTGTGCCGACCCTGCTGCTGGTCGGCAAAGGCCTGACCTTTGATTCCGGGGGGTTATCCTTAAAACCGGGGGAAAACATGGGCGACATGAAATATGACATGTGCGGCGGAGCGGCGGTCATGGCTGCCATGCAGGCCATTGCCGAGGAAAAGCCCGGCCGGGTCGATGTGGTTGCCCTGGTGCCGGCCGCGGAGAATATGCCGTCTGCCACTGCCCTGAAACCGGGCGATATCATTCGCCAATATGGCGGGAAAACAGTCGAGGTTCTCAATACCGATGCCGAAGGCCGCCTTATCCTGGCCGATGCCCTGGCATATGGGGTGGAACACTACAAGCCGGATGCGGTGGTGGATGTGGCCACGTTAACCGGCGCGGTCATCATCGGCCTCGGCCACCATCGCACCGGTCTTCTGGCAAACAATGACGAGCTGGCGGCGAATGTGCTGGCAGCAGGGGAGAAGGCCGGTGAGCCTTTGTGGCGTCTGCCCCTGGCTGAGGAATATAAGGAACAGCTCAAGTCCAAAATCGCTGATCTGAAGAATATCGGCGGCAAGGCGGGCGGGACCATTACGGCGGCAGCCTTTCTGCAGGAGTTTGTCGGCAATACTCCCTGGGCTCATCTGGACATCGCCGGCACTGCCTGGGATTACACGGAAAAGTCGTATATCCCCAAAGGGCCTTCGGGTATCGCAGCCAGGACCTTGATTGAGTTGGTGCGCAGCTGGAGGTAGGTAGCAAAGCCGGGCTGCACGACGTGTTTGTGCCTTTTTTGGGAACAGCCCTGGCGGCGTTGCGGTTGCTGACAGAGGTGAAAGCGGCGCAGGCCGTTTTGCACCTGGCCGCTTGCCGGTTCCGGCGGCAATCAGCCGTTGGCCCGCCTTCCTGAAATGCATCGGTTTTTTTCTGGTGGTTCCTTTCCTTTCCGCACAGCTTTGCCCGCTGCATATCCTCCGCTGAATTTCTTTTTTTGCTCAACCGCTCTGAACCGCTTTTCTGTTGGAAAATAGTTGGCGGTGAATGGGTAATTTTCCCGCGATGTTGAGTAATGTGCCCCAAATTTTCATTGAGAACATGGATGAATTGGGGTAGATACCATAAAGGCCTGACGTTCTTTAATCCCAGGTGAAAGCTCTTTTTTACCGCAGGCTGGTGTTTACTGCTGATAAATGAAAAGAAAAAATATCTCTCTTGCTGCGATGAAAACTTTTTTAAACCGGAAACTTGCGGAAAATGAAAAGTTTCCATGTCATTGACACTTTGCCGGAGGATGGGAAAATGAAGAAGGATAGAATTTCCATGAAATTGTTGGGCAGCAGTCTGGCCGTTGCGGCATGTATCGCCTTGGCCGGGGTCGGGACAGCCCGCGCGACCACGGATATGGCCGCTATGATGGATGAGGGGATTACTTATGAGAGTGTTGCCCCGCAGCAGAATTTTATCGTCACCCACGACAATCGTGCCGACCTGGAGGCCTCGATGGCCGAGGGCATTGTCTATGGGGATTCAGTAGTGGCCGGCGACAAGGTGCTGATTAGGCTGGACCACCGGCAGGCAATGCTGCAGGGCATGGAGGCATGCCTCTGTGAAGATCCCTCTTCCCTGGTGGTTGAGAGTCAGCTTGCCGATTACAAAACACAGGCCCTGGAGTCACAACCGGCAGCAGGAAGCGAGAAATAAACAAGCCCCCGCGCAGGCCGGCGCAGGGGCTTGATGACGCCCCGGATATGGCAGATTTTTTCAGCAGGCGGCACAATCCTTTGTGCCGCCTTTTATTTTGTCGATGGCATGGTGCAGGGCGGGCAGGACAACTGCCAGATTCTCCCTGGCCCCCTTTTCACTGCCGGGCAGATTAATGATCAGGCTTTCCTTTCTGATCCCTGCGATGCCGCGCGACAGAATGGCATTGGGCGTTTTGGCAAGACTTGCCATGCGCATGGCTTCGCCGATGCCGGGAATTTCCAGATCAAGCAGGCCCCTGGTGGCCTCGGGAGTCCGGTCGCTGGGGCTCACGCCGGTGCCGCCGCTGGTGATGATCAGATCAATCCTGTCCTCATCCACCCATTTGATAATGGCTTCCCTGATCAACCCGGGCTGATCAGGGACAATGGTGTAGTCAACCGCCTGGAAACCGGCAGCCGCGAGTTGCCGCTGCAACTGGGGGCCACTGGTGTCGACCCTCTCTCCGCGCGAGCCCTTGTCGCTGATCGTCAGCACGGCGCAGGTGAATCCGGATTTTTCCATAGCCTCCCCCCTGCCGTTACTCCTGCTTGTTGGCCGCGGCGATAATCTTTTCGGCAATCTGGGCAGGCACCTCTTCATAATGGGAAAATTCAGCGGTGTAGGTGCCCCGCCCACCGGTAATGGAGGTGAGGGTCGGTGAATATTCCAGCATCTCGGACATGGGAACCTGGGCTGTGACCACCTCCAGGTTATCCTGGGAATCCATGCCCATTACCCTGCCCCTTCTGCCGTTCAGGTCGCCGATGACATCACCGACACAATCCCCTGGGATGTAAATTGCCATGTTCATGATCGGTTCCAGCAGGACCGGCTTTGATTCCTGGGCGGCTTTCTTGAAGGCCAGCGAGCCGGAGATCTTAAAGGCCATTTCCGAGGAGTCCACCGCATGAAATGACCCGTCCACCAGGGCAACCTTGACATCCACCATCGGAAAACCGGCAATCGCGCCTTTCTCCATGGCCTCGATAATCCCTTTTTCCACGGCAGGGATATACTGGCGGGGGATGACGCCGCCAACGATTTTATCCTCGAACAGGAAGCCTCCGCCTCTGGGCAGCGGCTCCATTTCAATCCAGGAGTCGGCAAACTGGCCGCGTCCGCCGGACTGTTTCTTGTGTTTACCCTGGACCCGGGCCTTACCCTTGATCGTTTCCTTGTAAGGCACCTTGGGCGCGGACAGTTGCATTTCCACGCCGAATTTGCGTCTGATCTTATCGCCAAGCACCTGCAGATGAATCTGGCCCACCCCGGAAAGCAGAATTTCACGGGTCTGGGGGTCCCGGGTCAGCTGCAGGGTCGGATCCTCTTCCAGCATCTTGGAAATGGAAGAGAAAAGTTTGTCTTCATCATCCTTTTTGCTCGGCGCAACGGCAAAGGTCATCACCGGCTTGATCGGATCAAGCCCCTCATAGAGAACCGGCTTTTCTTTCGTGCACAAGGTGTCGCCGGTGCCGGTTTCCTTCAGCTTGGCCAGGGCGACGATCATGCCCGGCACGGCCTCGTCCACCGGCCGCACCTCCTTGCCTTCCATGAGAAAAAGCTGGTTGAACCGTTCGCTGATATCCTTCCTGGGGTTATAGAAGTTATCCCCGGCCAGGATGCCGGAAAATACCCTGAAAATGGTCAGCTGGCCGGCATACGGGTCTGCCGTGGTCTTGAAAACCAGGCCGGAAAATGGGGCATCAGGCAGGGGCGCCATTTCCACCAGGTCCTTGCTCAGGGGATGGGTGCCCACTTGGGCGGGACGGTCGGCGGGTGAGGGAAGATATTCGTTGATGGCGTTCAGCAGCAGTTCGCTGCCGAAGTTCAAGGTGGCGGAGCCGGGGATAACCGGAGATAATTTGCCGGTGCGCACGGCCTTTTTCAGGCCGTTGACCAGATCCTTCTTATCAATGGTTCCCTCCTCAAGAAATTGTTCAATCAGATCATCGTCAGTCTCAGCAACCTGTTCCATTAACTGTTCCAGGGCGAATTCAGCATCATCCTTCATGTCATCCGGGATCGGCCCTTCCTTGGCCTTGCCGTCGCCGGAGAAGAAATAGGCCGTGCCTTTGATGATATCAATGGCCCCTTTGAAATCCGCCTCAGCACCAATGGGCAGATAGATGACCGCAGGTTCCATGGGAAGTTTGTATTTGATTTCGTCTATGACTTTTTCGAAGTTGGCCCGTTCCCTGTCCATTTTATTAAGAAAAATAAGGGTGGGCAGTTCGTTGTCCTGGACATAGCCGGCGATTTTTTCTGTCTGGAATTTCACGCCTAGGACCGCCTCGATGGTGAAGATGGCGTTGTCCGCCACCCGGGCCGCGAACTTGGTCTCATTGATGAAATTATCATCGCCGGGGGTGTCGATCAGAAAGGTTGTATGTTTTTTCCAGTTGTAGTTGTTGAAGGAGGAAGTGATGGTGAGCTTGCGCTGAATTTCTTCCGGATCATAGGACATAACGGCTGAACCGTCATCGACCTTGCCGAGGCGATTGATTTTCCCGGCGGTAAAAAGCAGAGCTTCCGCGAGTGAAGTTTTGCCGCTTTTCCCATGACCAAACAGTGCAACATTTCGAATCATCTTAATATCCTGCATGAATTCCTCCGTTGTCAAGAAGAGACAGTTGCCGGCAGTAAAAGACGAAAAGAGTCAGATTTCACCCAGCCGGCAAGGTTCTCAGGTTTTTGGGTATATGCAATATTGATGAACCGCAAAAAAGTCCCGTACAGGCGGGACGGCATGATCATCGGAGACCTGTTATATGCCGGACGCCGGACGGGTTGGTTATGCGAGACCGTCAAATGCTTAAATACATGAAGCAGTCAGCTCAGTTATACAGCTCCTTTGCAGGTTTTTTCGCCGGCGTGCAAGGATAACGGAATTTTTCATTGTATCTTTGCGCTTGTTAAATATTAATGAGTGGGCTTTCATTGCATCATAATCTTGGCAATGCCATATAGTATTCTGATATTAATAAGAAAGACAAGATTCTGCACTGAAAATGGTAGAAAGTTTGTGATTTTTCTTTGAGCCGCGGGCCTAATCCATTAAAATCAAAACAAGAACGGCTGAATAGAATGGATGTTGCCCTGCGCGGCTTTTTTATCATGCTCCGCTGCCGGTGCGATTAACAGGTTGAAAATGAATATAATCTCAGAGGAAGGCGCATGAAGCTTGCCCGGGCTGAACAGATGCGGCGGATTGACCGAACAGCCATTGACGATATCGGCATTCCCGGTTCTGTTCTGATGGAAAACGCCGGGCGGCAGACCGTATGCCGCCTCTGCCGCTGCTTTGGCGAGGTGAAGGGAAAAAAGATAGCGGTGTTCGCCGGGCCCGGCAATAACGGCGGTGACGGTTTTGTCGTGGCGCGCCATCTCCAGCAGCTTGGGGCGCAGGTTCGGGTGTTTCCGCTGGTCGGCATGGAGCGGATCAAGGGTGATGCGGCAGTGCATTTCCGCATCATCAGCAAACTGCATATTCCGGTGCATTTTCTCCTTGGCCCGGACGATCTGCAAGGGCTGGAGCCTGAATCCTTTGATCTGATCATTGATGCCCTTTTCGGCACCGGCCTGCAACGGCAGATCGAGGGGCATTATGCCAGGGTTATTGAAATGATCAACCGCGCTTCCTGCCCGGTGGTGGCGGTTGACCTGCCCAGCGGGCTTGACAGCGATACGGGCGCGATCTGCGGAGTTGCGGTTAAAGCGCATCTTACCGTCACCTTCGGCGTGGCCAAACCCGGTCATTTTGTTTTTCCCGGCCGGGAGATGGTGGGGCAGCTTGAGGTGGTTGATATCGGCATACCCTCGCAAGTGGTCGCGGAGGCGGGGCTCACCTGCGAGGCGCTGGACCGGGAAAGCGTGGCGCCATTTGTTGCGCGCCGCCCCGCCAACAGCCACAAAGGGACCTATGGCCATCTGCTGGTGGTGGCCGGTTCCACCGGCAAGACCGGGGCGGCCATTCTCAGCTGTCAGGGAGCCCTCAGGGCGGGAGCGGGACTGGTGTCGCTGTGTGCGGCCCGTGCGCTTAATGCCATTTTTGCCTCAGCCCTGCACGAGGCCATGACCATTCCGGTGACCGGCGGTGATGATGGTGCTCCGGCAAGCAGGGATGCGGAGCTTATTTTTGCTGCCATGGAGGGCAAGCAGGCAGCGGTGGCGGGGCCTGGGCTCGGCACGGCGGCTGAAACGGCGGAACTGGTTAAACGGATCTATCAGCAGGCCGAGATTGCCTTGCTGGTTGATGCCGATGCCCTCAATATCCTGGCGGCTGATAAGGGTTCGCTGACCAGAACCGCGAAAGCTGCGCGTATCTTGACGCCCCATCCGGGGGAAATGGCCAGATTAACCGGCAAGAGCAGCCTTTTCATCCAGCAGAACAGACTGGAGGAGGCACGGCAGTTTGCCGGACAACACAATGTTTATCTGGTTTTGAAGGGGGCAGGGACCATCGTTGCCGCTCCTGACGGCACCCTGGCGGTGAATGCCAGCGGTAACCCCGGCATGGCCGCCGGCGGCATGGGGGATGTTTTAGCGGGCATCATCGGCGGGTTTCTGGTTCAGGGACTGGATCCCTGGGCGGCGTGCTGTCTCGGTGTTTATGTGCATGGCCTGGCGGCGGACCGGTTGGCAGAAAGGGGACCTTGCGGCTATCTGGCAAGCGAAGTGGCGGAGAGTGTGCCGTCGGTTATTAAAGAACTGTTAAATAAGGAGAATTATGCTCTGCGCAAAAGATATCATGACAAAGAATGTGATTACCGTCACCCCTGATCTCGGGGTGGAAAAGCTGGCCGGCCTGTTCTGGAAAAACAATATCAGCGGCGCGCCGGTGGTCGATGCGGAAGGCCATGTGGTGGCGGTGGTGACTGAGAGCGATCTGATTGATCAGGCCAAAAAAATCCACATTCCCACCATGATCTCCTTCCTTGATTCGGTCATCATGTTCGGCAGCGCCGATAAGGTGGAAAAGGAAATCGGCAAGATCACCGGCACCACAGTGAGTGATATCTGCACCAAAGAGGTGATCTCGCTCACTGAAGATACGCCCCTTGATGAAATTGCCACCATCATGGCGGAAAAGGGGGTGCATACCCTGCCGGTGCTTAGCGGGAAAGTTCTGGTCGGCATTATCGGTAAAAATGATATTATCAAGACCCTGGCCAGGCAGCACGAGGTTTAGCCGGCACCCGCAACGGGCTGTGCAGCCGCTGATCCTGGTCACAGCCCGTCTGGCACAACCGTGACCTGGACCATGCCGCGCACCGAGTTGGCAACATAAACCGCCTCCGCCTCCGCCAGGTCTGCGGGGAAAAGAATTTTTTCGATAACCTTCCCGGGTGAGGCGGCCATGAAATTTGCTCTGAAAACACCGGGCAGGAGACCGCATTGCAGCGGCGGGGTATACCATACCGCATCTTTTTGCATAAAAATCGAAGAAACAGCGCCCTCGGTGACCTCTCCTCTTTCGTTGACAAACAGCACCTCGTAGTAACCCTCGTTCACCGCCTTTTCCCGCTCTTGATTATAGAGATTGCGCCGGGTGGTCTTGTGGTAGAGAAAGGCATCACGGGAATCTGTTCTTGCCGAGGAAAAACGGACCTGCGGCAGCTCCTGTAAACTGTGTGCGGCCAAGGGCTGTTTTTGCCCACAGGCCGTTGTGCTCAATGTCACGGCCCCGTCTTTGACCAGCAGCAGGCGCACCCGCTGGTTTTTCTCGTCCTCGCTCAATGTCTGCGCCAGACGGTCCAATGCTGCCGTGACTTGCGCCAGGTCACAGGCAAACTGAAAGTAATCGGCGGAATCCTGCAGCCGCGCCAGATGTTCGTCAAGCAGCCAATAGCCCTTTCCCGGCTGCCAGAGCATGGTCTCGATCAGCTGAAAATCCTCATGCGCCTTGGTGAGAAAATCCGCCTTCAGGCGGCATTCCTGCCACTCGTTTTCCCCGTCGGAATCATGAACAATGCCGGAGCCGATGCCCAGTTCTCCTCTGTTCCGCTCAAGGACGATGGTGCGGATGGGAACATTGAAAACCGCGTCGCCGCAAGGGGCGAGATAGCCGATGGCCCCGGTGTATACCCCGCGGGTGCCGTGTTCCAGTTCTTTGATGATCTCCATGGTGCGTATCTTGGGGGCGCCGGTGACCGAACCGCAGGGGAAAAGGGCGGTCAATAGGGCGACGAGGGGAGCATGGTCCGGCAGTTCGGCGCAGATGGTGGAGGTCATCTGGTGCAGTGTTTCATAGGTTTCCACGTCAAAAAGGGAGGAAACCCGAACCGTTGCCGGCCGAGCCAGTCTGCCCAGATCGTTGCGGAGCAGATCGACGATCATGACGTTTTCGCTCAGATTTTTGCTGTCAGTCTGCAGAAAATGCCGATGCTGCCGGTCTTCGGCTGTGGTCCGTCCCCGTCGCATGGTCCCCTTCATGGGCCGCACGGTGCAGATGTTTGCTTTTTTGCGAAAGAAGAGTTCCGGCGATAAGGACAGGATGCGGCGTGAATCGGTCTGGATATAGGCGCCATAGGAGACGCTCTGGTTTCTGCGGAGATCGCGGTAGAGCGCGTGTGCATCGCCATTGAAATCAAAAAGAAGTTTTAAGGTGTAGTTGACCTGGTAGGTGTCGCCTGCGGCAATGTAGGTTTTTATGGCGGCAATTGCCGCCAGGTAGTCCTCTTTGCCGAGGTTTAAGCGCAGATTGCGGATCGAATAAACGGGCTCCCCCGGCAATGGCGGCCGGGCAGACTGGAACGGCAGGCAGGCCGCCTGCTTTTCCGGCGTATCAAAGTGGTCAACAATGACAGGCGCGGTAAATACGCCGAGATCCGCCACGATTTGCTTCTTGTCAAGGCGCAGTTTTTCTGCCAGGACCGGTTCAAGCAGATAGCCGAACTCATAACCCAGCCAGCCGGCGAGATAATAGCCCCGCTTGAGCCAGCCTGCGGCCTCATGGAGAAAATGGGCGGCCTTGCCCCGTCCTGTTAAGGTGATACGGTTGACAGGTTTGCTGAACAACAGAGAATGGCGGTCATCCCGGGTGATTCGCGTGGTTTCCAGCAGGACAAAATCCTGGCTGTCAAGGCTTGCCAGCAGCCCGGCAAGGGTGGAATCTGATAGGGGTGCATGGTTTGTCATGGTGAAGGCGGCATGATGCTTGATAAATTCTCCCGAAGGTATTTTCTATACCCGCTGAACCGGAAAAAATCAAACGGCTTGTTAAAAAAAACATTCGTCAAGAAAATGCTTTTTTCAAGCGTACTATTTTCCCGAAAGCCTTGCTATATCAATGGGAATATTTTATAAATACCAGTTTGTAACCTGAAACTTATTTCTTTTCTTGCGCGGCAGGAAAAATGTGACCCGCGTCATACTGTTTTAGCCGGCAATATCAGATTTGATTGAGAGAGAGATCAAGGAGGAAATTAAATATGCTGATTCGTGATTGGATGGCGAAAGATGTTCTGACCGTGGATGAAAATACCTCACTCATGCGGGCCACCCGTATTATGAAAGAGAATTCAATTCGCCGCCTGCCTGTTGTTTCCCATGGCAAACTCATTGGGATTATTACTGATCGTGACGTTAAAGATGCGTCCCCATCAAAAACCACCTCACTTGATGTCCATGAGCTGTATTATCTGCTGTCGGAAATGAAGGTGAAAGACGTGATGACGCCGAACCCCATTGTGATCCATGGCAGTGAATCCCTGGAAAAGGCGGCTGTCATCATGCTCGATTGCAAGATATCCGGGGTGCCGGTAACCGATTCCTCCGGCTACCTGATCGGCGTGCTCAGTGAAACCGATGTGCTGCGCGGTTTTATTCACAGCACCGGCATCAAGGACGGGGCCATGCAGTACGTTTTTGACCTGGTGGATCAACCCGGGTCCGTAACCAAGGTTGTCGAGTTGCTACGTGAATATAATGCCAGGGTTATCAGTGTATTGACGGCCTTTGAAGACGCTCCTGAGGGCATGAAGAGGGTGGCCATCCGGGTCATGGTCAAGGATGATGGGGCGCTGGATACACTTTCCCGGATATTGCAGGAAAACTTTACGGTGATTTTCCAGGGCAAGGATGAATTGAAAGACCTGCCGCAACGGCGGCAGCAGTCGTGATTGCCTTCACCTGCCTCACTGTTTTTGAGCCGGACTCTGATCACCCGGTTTTCTTATTCTTCAATTTGACCTGAAAAGTCCTGTTGCCCTGAATCGTCCGGCTGCTCCAGCCATGGCATTTTGTCCTTGTCAAAGGCCATCCAGGTGGATTTGTCGCTGTTTGCCGGATTGAATTTTCCTGTTTGCCTGTCTATGGGCAGAAAAACGATACCCTCGGGAACAGGGAATTTTTCCTTTTCCACCGGGACCTTCTGCATGAAATCGAGCCAGACGGGCGCACAGGCCAGTCCGCCTGTCTCGTTATTGCCCAGGGAGAGTTTTTTGTCAAAACCCATCCACACTCCGCAGACCATCTCGGGGGTATAACCGATGAACCAGGCGTCGTGATAACCATCTGTCGTGCCTGTTTTCCCCGCAGCTTCCCCAGGCAGACCCTGGGCCTTTTTCCCCGTTCCTTCATCAATGACCCCTTCCATGATGCGGGTGAGCAGATAGGCGGTTTCCTGAGCCAGCACCTGTCTTTTTTTTCTTTTGAACGATTCCACGGTGTTGCCGTTGCGGTCAGTGATTTTTGTAATAAACACCGGCCTGGCTGTCTGGCCGAGATTGGCAAAGGTGGCATAGGCGCTGGTCAACTCAAGCAGGGTCACTTCAGACGAGCCCAGGGCCAGGGAAAGATTTTTATTGAGAGGAGACGAGATGCCCATATCCCGGGCCAGTTCCCGCACGGGTTCTATGCCGATCTGCTGGAGCAGTTTAATCGTGACGATGTTGCGGGAGTGGATGAGAGCGGATTCCAGGGTCGTCGGGCCGGTAAACTCGCCGTCGAAATTCTGTGGTTGCCAGGTTGATCCCGGGGTGGACCCCGGCAGGACCAGCGGTTCGTCCATGATGATCGATGCCGGGGTGAATGAGTTTTTTAAGGCGGCGGCATAGACAATGGGCTTAAAGGCCGACCCTGGCTGTCTTCTTGCCTGGGTAGCCCTGTCGAACTGGCTTTTGTTGAAGTCCGTGCCGCCCACCAGGGCCCGGACCTCGCCGGTGGAGGCGTTCATGGCAACCAGGGCGGCCTGGGGCAGCCCGCTCATCTTTGTCGTGCGCCGCACCACCCATTTGGCAACTCCCTTCCTGACCGCGGCTGTCGCTGATTTCTGCAGGTCAGGGTCAAGGGTTGTCTCAATGGTAAGTCCTCCGGTCATTAAGGCCTCCCACCCATATTTTGCCTGAATATACTTTTTAACATACTGAACAAAATATCGGCAGTCATCGTCCGTTTCAGCCGGGGCGCCCCATAACAGCGAATGGGCAAAGGCCTTTCTGGCCATGGTGGCGGTAATGTAACCTTCTTCCGCCATCCTGTTTAACACATAAGCCTGTCTCCTTTTGGTCAGGTCAAAGTGTTTGAATGGGGAATACCGGCTTGGCGCCTGGGGAAGTCCGGCAAGAATGGCGATTTCGGCCAGATTAAGGTCAACGGCTTTTTTGCCGAAATAAACCCTGGCCGCGGCATCCACCCCATAGGCTCCCTCGCCGAAATAGATCTGGTTCAGATAGATGTGGAGGATTTCCTTTTTGCTGAGGACCTTATCGATGCGATAGGCGAGAATGGCCTCTTTGATTTTCCTGGTATAAGTTTTCTCAGGGGTCAGCAGCAGCGCCCGGGCCACCTGCTGGGTGATGGTGCTGCCCCCCTGGCCCTTCTCGCCCTTGCGCAGATTATGCACCAAGGCCCGCAGGGTGGACCAGGCGTCAACCCCGGCATGCTGAAAAAAACGGGCATCTTCCGCTGCGACAAAGGCAAGAGGCAGTTCTTTGGGCATGCTGTCAATGGGGACCACAAAGCGGTTCTGGGTAAAGATGGTGTCAATCTGGGTGTCGTTTTTATCAAGGATAACGGTGGTGGCCGGAGGGGTGAAGCTTGCCAGTGAGCTGATATCGGGAATGTTGAGGGACAGAAACAGGAAAAGAACAATGCCGATGAACAGGGTCAGCAGGCAGGCAATGGCAAGCAGATAAAGAGAGACCTGGATATGGGTCCAGGTCCATATTCGATTTCCGTTGTTTGTTTTATTTTCTGCCGCCATGATTACCGGTAAAAAGGGGAAATGTATTTATTGGCAAAATTATAATAAAAAAAGGCCGCTCGTTCGAGCAGCCTTTTTTTACCATTAGATGGAATCAGGTAAAAGAATTATTCTTTGTCCGTGCTTCCCTTATGGCAGTCAGGACATTTTGTCGGTCCTTTCTTTTTGTCTTTATGGCAGCCTTTGCAGTTGGTATGGGCGGCATCCTTGAATGTGGCAATCTCTTTCGGTAAACCAGCAACGCCCTTGTTGTGGCAGGTTTCGCATTTTTCGATCTTCATGCCGTCGGTGTAAGCGACCTGTTTGCCGTCAGGGCCTTTGCTGTGATGGCAGTCGCCGCAGCTAATTTTGAATTCTTTGTTGTCCTGGTGTTTTTTATGCGGGAAAGTGGCTGGTTTGGGTTTGGCGGCTTTGTCGATTGTGGCCTGGAGCACAATCTCCGCGGGTCCTTTGTCGGTCTCAGCCATGGCGGTGGTAATGCCAGTGAATCCTGCAAGGAATGCAAAAGCGGTAAAACAGACAATGGTTTTTTTGAACATGTTTCATTCTCCCCTTGATTTGAATTGTTACTTACCTAACACACACAAAAACTAGATAAACGGTTTCTTTTTACGTTGTCGCTCTTAATTTGTCAAGATAGAAGAGGGAAAAAGATGAACCAAGGGTCATTTTTAGGAGCCGTTGCGGAAGGCCTCTTTATTTTTTGAGTAGCTCGTTCCGGCTCCTGATGCCGTCGTCGACGTCTTCTCTGGCCGCCAAACGACGATATTATTTTATTACAACGGCTTAGCTGCTGCCGTAGCTGTGCAGGCCTGACAGGAGGAAGTTGACGCCGAAATAGGTGAAGATCACCGACACAAAGCCGATGATAGCCAGCCAGGCGATGCGTTTGCCCTGCCAGCCGCGGGTAAAACGGGCGTGCAGAGTTGCGGCATAGATGAACCAGGTGATCAGCGACCATGTTTCCTTGGGGTCCCAGCTCCAATAGGTGCCCCAGGCGGAATTTGCCCAGATGGCGCCGGTAATGATACCCGCGCTCAGCCAGAGAAAGCCGAAAATGATGGTTTTATGAATGATGTCATCAATGACCGTAAGACCGGGCAGGGTGCCGATCAGCCCAGCGTCTGGTTTATCCTCGGCGGAGCTTTTCACCAGATACATGCAGCCAAGGCCACAGGCAACGGCAAAGGCGGCATAGCCGATGAAGCAGGTAATAACGTGGGCAATGAGCCAGTTGCTCTGCAGGGCAGGGATAAGAGGGGATATCTCCTGGGTGATTCCCTTGCCGAACGAGGCGTAGGCCATGCTGATAAAGGCAAAGGGAATGGCAAAGGCGCCGATGAGCCGGTTATTGAATTTCACTTCAAGCAGCAGGTAGAAAATAACGATGGCCCAGGAAAAGAAAACCAGCGATTCATACATATTGGACAGGGGCGCATGCCCAAAGCCCAGATGATATGATTCATACCACCTGAGACCAATGCCGGCGGTCTGGACCAGGAAGGTGATGATTGTGACAATGGATGCCACGATGCCGCTTTTTTTTGTTTTGAAAATAAGGGTGGCGATGTAAAGAGCCGAGGCCACCAGGTAGCCGAGGGTGCTGATTCCTAACAGTTGCGAACTTGTCATTGTCTATCCTCTTGTATGCATACAGTAGTAGAAGAGTGTCATTCCGGCAGGTTATCTGATTATGCTGTTTTCAGGAGCGGCTTTTTATTTTTTCATCAAGACTCCGGCTCACTGCGTCAAAGTTCTTTTCAAAGGTCGGCCTGTTCTTGTTGGCGTTTCCGCTCAGCAGGACGCTGGTCGTGTCGCCTTCTTGCTTAATGTAAACCCAGATGCGGCGGTGGGAAAGGAAAAAAGCAACCATCAGGCCGAGCAGCATGAGGGTGCAGCCGATATAAACATACCAGACCCCGGGGTCTTTGGTAACCTGCAGACCTGTTGCGAAAAATTCTTTCAGGGCAAAGGTGTAGTCTTTGCCGCCGCGGGTGACGGTGATGGTGTCCCCGTCCGTTATCCAGAAAGGCTCAGCAATGCCGGTGCTGTCTTTGAACCATACTTTGTATTTGTACAGGAACGGGGTTTCGGTCATTTCCCGGTTGATGATGCCGAAGGTGACATCCTCTGCCGGCCATTTGATTTCTTTGCCCGGTTCGATGAGAAAGGACTCTGTCTGTTTCGTCTGGTTGTCGGTAAGGGAAACAAGAAATTTTTTATATGACTGGTAGCTGGATTGGTAAAAGGTGTGGCCCTTGTAGGAAAGGGGATCGTTGACCACAATGGATTTTGTCAGCACCTCCTTGCCGTTTTCCAGGATGGCCAGATCGGAGCGGAATTCCTTGGGGGCGCCGTTGGCATAGTGGGTCAGGGTGAAGCGCTTGCACAATACCTCAAAGCCCAGCTTGATCGGTTCTTCGTTGTTGAAGGAGAAAATGGTATCGGCGGAGCGGGTCTCCGGGATCATGACGCTGCCTTTGTAACCGAAATGGGAGCCGATCATTGCCCCGGCAAAGATGACGAGAATGCTTGTGTGGACTATATAGACGCCAAAGCGGGTCCATGGTCCTTTCTGGGCGAAAAGCAGAATGCCGTTGTCGCGTGGGGCCTCTTTCGCCCGCCAGCCGTTTTCCGCCAGACTTGCCCGGCACCTGTCGGCGGCTTCATCAAGGGAAACAGAGGTGAGGATCTCTTTGCCCGGGCGCATTTTGGCCAGCCGGTCAATATCTGTTTGCAGATTGTCCTGCACGACAAGACGCCAGACATTGGGCAGTCTTTCAATCGTGCAGATGGTGAGATTAAGCGCCAGCATGATGAGCAGGCTGATAAACCACCAGGAGTTGTACATATCAGTAATGTCAAGTATCTGAAAAAACCTGGCCATGTTTGCCCCGAATTCCTGGATATACGCATCAGGGGGGCTGTTCTGGGGAATGACGGTGCCTATGACAGAGGCAATGGCGAGGAAGAAAAGAACAAAGAGGGCGAGTTTAACCGAGGCAAAAAAACTCCAGATGCTGTTTTTCTTGTTACTCATGCTATCCTTGGTGGTGGTTAGGGTTAGTCGGATGGCTTATAGTGCGGATAAAAAAATATAAAAATTAGGCTGATACCATGAAGTGTTACAGAGTGTCAATATAATAGCCTGCCAGAAAGATGTTATCAATTATTATTGTTTTAGGACAAGGGGCGTTGCGGGAAAGTTCAAAAAAAGATAAGCTTATTATCCACTTTCCGGCGTCTGCTGTTTATTTTTAAAAAAAACTTGCCATGCGGGGGAGGACAAGGTATAAATCATGGTTCTTATAAAAAATATGCTCGTTTTGAGCCTTTCCTCGAAGCCCGCTGCGTCGGCCTTTCGATTTTTAAAGGAGTATGATTATGTCTAAATTATGTGAAATCTGCGGCAAAAAGCCAGCTACCGGAAACAATGTCAGTCACGCCCACAACAAGACGAGACGTCGCTGGCTGCCCAATCTGCAGAAGGTTCGGGTTGCAACCGTGGGTGGCAGTTCCAAGCAAATTCGGGTATGTACCCGCTGCATCCGTTCCGGTGCGGTAGTGAAGCCTGTTGTGGCACAGAAGGCATAATCACCCCATCGGCGAATACTTTACCGTACCGCTTTCCTTATTTATCCACCTGAAAATGTGACATCCCCATGTTGCCTTTTCAGGTGGATTCTTTTTTTATCTCCGTCTCGCCTCGATCACCGGATCAAGCTGCCGCAGATGCTGCAGCAGGGTGCTCAGGTGTTCCATGTTGTTTACTTCAAGAATGATATTGAGTCTGGCCAGGTTGTCTTTGGTGGCATCGGCGTCCACATTGAGAATGTTGGCATCATCATTGGTGATGGCATTGCAGATCGTCACCAGCAGGCCTTTCTTGTCCTGGGCGATGATCTGGATATGGGCGCGATGCTGGGTCTTGGCCGAACTTGACCATTGCACCTCGATGCGTCTCATGGGGTCGGTTGCCAGCAGATTGGGACAGTTGGCCTTATGGACGGAAATGCCCCGGCCGGTGGTAATAAAACCCATGATGTCATCCCCCGGCATGGGCAGGCAGCAGTGGCTGATTTTTATCAGCAGATTGTCAATGCCGTCGATTTCTATGGCATCGCCGGAACGTGTTTTGGCGGGCCGTGCAGGTACGACCGTTTCTGCCGGCAGCTCATGGAGAGCCGCAGCCGCTTCCTCCTTGCCTTTTTTGACTTCAGCGGGCAGCATCAGATCGACAATCTGATCAGTACGGATTTTGCCGGAACCGACCTTGCGCAGCAGATCCTCCAGGGCGTTGGAGTTGGCCCGCTTGAGAATTTCTTTTAAGTGTCCTGTTTTAATAAGTTTCTTTAAGCTGAGGCTATGCTTGCGTAATTCCCGTTCGCAGATCTCCTGGCCCAGTTTCAGGCTTTTTTCCATCTCCTCCTGGCGGAGGAACTGCCGGATACGGCTTTTGGCCCTGCTGGTTTTGACCAGGGATAGCCAGCCTCTGCTGGGCTGCTGGTGGGGAGAGGTGAGAATCTCAACCTCATCACCATTCTTCAGAATGGTCTTGAGCGGTACCAGGCGGCCGTTAATCTTGGCGCCCGTGCAGCGGTTGCCGACCTGGGTGTGGATGGCGTAGGCGAAATCGAGAGGGGTACTGCCTTCGGGCAGTTCCTTTACCTCTCCATTGGGAGTAAGTACATAAATCTCCGCCTGATGGAGTTCATCCTTGAAGGCCTCCAGAAACTCCCGCGGGTCCTTGAGGTCCTGCAGCCACTGGATGAGCTGTTTCAACCACTGAAACATCTTGGCATCCTTCTGGGAGACGGCGGTTCCTTCTTTGTAGGCCCAGTGGGCGGCAATACCCTCCTTGGCGATTTTATCCATTTCCTCGGTGCGGATCTGGATTTCCATGAAATTGCCGCGGGGGCCGATCACCGAGGTATGCAGTGACTGGTACATGTTGGATTTCGGACTGCTGATGAAATCCTTGAATCTGCCGTCAATCGGCACCCACAGGGAATGGACCAGGCCAAGCACTTCATAGCATTCCCGAACGCTTTGCAGGATGATGCGGAAGGCCACCCTGTCATAAACCTTTTCCAGGGGGATGTTCTGGGCAATGAGCTTGCGGTAGATGGAGTAAAGATGCTTCGGCCGGCCAAGAATCTTGAAATCGGTAAGCCCCTGTTCGCGCAGCTTGTTTGACAGAAGCTCTTTGACTTCCTCCACATAGCGTGTCCGGTCCATGGTGGAGGAATCCACTCTGGCGGCAAGGTCCTGGTACTCCTTGGGGTGCAGGCAGGCAAAGGCGAGATCCTCCAGCTCCCGTTTCATCCAGTCCACTCCGAGCCGGCTGGCCAGGGGGGCATAGAGGTCCATGGTCTCCAGGGCAAAGGAGTTTTTT
>Ga0172380_10002278_pt1 | contig 30205 bp, 21 predicted proteins | sample Leawe162metaG_FD_119747 | JGI IMG/M metagenome (GOLD analysis project Ga0172380, IMG submission 119747) | Leachate microbial communities from a municipal landfill in Southern Ontario, Canada - Leachate well 162 metaG | ecosystem: Engineered > Solid waste > Landfill > Unclassified | place... | reverse complement strand
CGTTGAAAGAAAACATAATCCTGCCCTCGTAAAATATATTGATCCTAGAATGAAAGAGATTCTTTCACAATCATACGGTGTGATCACATACCAAGATGACGTTATGCTTATTGCTATAAAACTAGCTGGCTACTCTTGGCTTGAAGCAGACAAACTTCGAAAAGCTATGGGAAAGAAAATCCCAGCAGAAATGGAGGCTCAGAAAATCAAACTTCATGATGGTTTTATCAAAAATGGTCTAAGCGAAGCAAAAGCCCAAGAACTATGGAAACTCATTGAGCCTTTTGCCGCCTACGGTTTCAACAAAGCTCATGCAGCAAGCTACGGCCGAGTGGCTTATCAAACTGCTTACATGAAAGCCAACTTCCCCGCTGCATATATGGCATCAGTACTAACAGCTGAATCTGGTGATGTAGAAAAAATAGCTGAAATTATTGGAGAATGCAAAAGAATGAATATAGACATATTACCACCTTCTATTAATGAAAGTTTTGGTGGTTTTACTGTTGTAAGAGACGACGGTACTACATTTGATATTGGTCCAAAAGTAACAGAGCCAACAAACACAGAAAAAATACGCTTTGGTCTGTATACTATCAAAAACTTTGGACAAGGTATTGCAGACATTATCATAGAAGAAAGAAAAGCACGTGGTAAATTTAAATCTATTGCAGATTTCCTAGATAGAATAAAAGATAAAAATCTTAACAAAAAATCTATGGAAGCACTAATAAAAGCTGGCGCTACAGATGAGCTGGGTAGTCGTGGTGTGCTGTTGGGCAACCTAGAAAGCATACTTTCCTACAATAAAGAAAAGAATAAGGCCCCAGAAAATCAAGATTCACTTTTTGGTCTTATGTCAGACACCTCGACTATTCCACAATTGAAACTTGAACCAAAACCAGAAGTAACTCCAGCAGAAAGACTTGCTTGGGAAAAAGAATTGCTGGGTTTGTATATCTCCGGACACCCACTTGATAAATTTAAAGAGAAACTAGAGCAACACAACAATGATATAAAAAAGATAAAAGAAACTAGCAGTGATAATATGCAGTTAATGGTTGTGGGTATTATCGAAGAAGCAAAAGAATTACTTACAAAAAAAGGCGACAAAATGATGTTTTTGAAAATATCAGATTATAGTGGCAGTATAGAAGCTGTAGTTTTTCCAAAAATATTTACTCAATACGCAAACATACTTCTCCCAGAAACATGCATCGCCATGAAAGGCAAATATTCTATGCGCAACGGCACTCCGAGCATCATCGCAGACAAATTTAAAAAACTAGATTAAACTCGACATTTGACATAAAAAACAGTAGTAATATGATATAGAGACACAGAAATTGTTGTAGCTACCAACTACAAGCCAAAAGCGCCCAAAGCCTAATCTGTAAAACGAGAGCCTTGCTATGCAAGGAATCTAGGTGGAACCACGGAATCCAAAAGGATTGTCGCCCTAGAAAGTGTATGATTTGTCGTACATTTTCTAGGGCGGTTTTTGTTTATTAGTTTATTAATTTATAAAATACTATGTCAAATATAGAACAAAAAAGACATTCGCTCGCCCATCTACTAGCGGCGGCTGTACTAAATATTTATCCAGATGCCAAACCGACACTTGGCCCGGCTGTAGATAATGGTTTTTACTATGATTTTGAATTTTCTTCAACCGTTACAGACAAAGATCTTCCAAAAATTGAGAAAAAAATGCGTGAGCTACTCAAATCATGGAAAAATTTTGAGAGAAAAGATTTGTCAGCCGATGAAGCAAAGAAAATTTTTGCTGAAAACAAATACAAACTTGAACTCATAGATGAAATAATTACCAAAAAAGAACCGATTACTGCATACACATCTGGTGATTTTTCTGATCTATGCAGAGGAGGCCACGTCGAAAACGCAAAAGAAATAGATCCTGATTCATTCAAGCTAGAAAGAGTGGCTGGTGCGTACTGGAGAGGTGATGAGAAAAACAAAATGCTTACACGCATATATGGTCTTGCTTTTGATACAAAAGTTGAATTAGACACATATGTACTCCAGCAAGAAGAAGCTCGCAAAAGAGACCACAAAAAACTTGGCAAAGAATTAGGACTATTTGTATTTTCAGAATTAGTTGGTCCTGGTTTACCTATTTACACATTTAAAGGAGCCGTCTTGAGAAAAGAAATCATCAATTTTTCAAATGAGCTTCAAAATGAAATTGGCTACCAGGAAGTCCACACACCAAACATAAACAAAGCTGAACTTTTCAAAGTATCAGGGCACTACGACAAATACAAAGAAGATATGTTTAAAGTTATCTCAAACTACACAGAAGAAGAATACTATCTTAAACCTATGAATTGCCCTCAGCATACTCAAATTTATGCTTCTGAAATAAGAAGCTACCGAGATCTGCCCATACGCATTGCAGACTTTGCAAACCTTCACCGTGACGAACGCCCCGGACAACTTTCAGGGCTTACTAGACTGCGTTCATTTTGCCAAGATGATGGACATGCTTTTTGCCGAGAAGACCAGATAGAAAACGAATTTAATTCTGTTTTAAAAGCAATAAATAAAGCACTCACTGTTTATAAAATGTCCTATAAAGTTCGTCTTTCACTTTGGGACCCAGAACATCAAGAAAAATATCTTGGAGAACCAGAAGTATGGGAAAAAGCACAAAAAATGCTTGAAAATATTTTAGTAAACAACAAAATTGAATACTTCATAGGTATTGGCGAAGCGGCTTTTTATGGACCAAAAATGGATATCATAACCACAGACTCTTTAGGAAGAGAATGGCAGATCTCAACAATTCAATTGGATTTTCAAATGCCAAAAAGATTTAAGTTAAAATACACAGATAGTGACGGAAAAGAAAAAACACCTATTATGATTCATCGTGCACTCACTGGATCACCAGAAAGATTTATGGGTATTTTAATTGAACACTATGCCGGCAACTTCCCTCTCTGGCTATCACCTATACAAATAAAAATAATCCCTGTTAGAGAAAATCACAACGAATACGCTCTTAGTATCGCAGAACAATTCAAACAAGCTGGATTTAGAGTGGAACTAGATACAGAATCAAGTGGTATGGGTAAGCAAGTTCGCGAGGCTAAACTTATGAAAATTCCATACATGCTTATTGTTGGAGACAAAGAAAAAGAAGCTGGCACTGGCACACTAGAAAGCAGAGACAGTGGCAATCTTGGTGCAATGAAAATAGACGATATAATAACAAAAATCGCAGAAGAAATTAAAAACAAAAAATAATAGTTTGATCTCTCTTATTAGATATTTTAAAAACACCCCGTAAAGACGGGGTGTTTTTAATTATATATTTATATATCAATATTTGCTTTCTTGGCGTTTGTTTGAATAAATGATTTTCTTGCAGACACATCTGTGCCCATCAAGATATCAAAAACTTTGTCAGCTTCTTGAGCATTTTCAACATTCACCCTCTTCAATATACGAGTTTTCACACTCATAGTAGTCTCACCAAGCTCATCGGCATTCATTTCACCCAAACCTTTATATCTTTGAATAGAAATTTTATTTGATTTCTTTGCACCTTTTTTGTCTGTCGTCTCTTCTTCGTTGTCTTCTTCTGTCATACTTTCATCAGTTTCTATTGCGTTATCAGCATCCTTGCCAACAATCTTGGCTTTTTCTTCATCACTAAAAGCATAGAAAATTTCTTTGCCCTTTTTGATTTTGTACAGAGGTGGCTGAGCAATATAAATATAACCACCATCAATAAGTGGTCTAAAAAATCTATATAGCAAAGTAAGAATAAGTGTACGTATGTGAGCCCCGTCAACATCGGCATCGGTTGCTATGATTACTTTGTGATAACGTAACTTGGAAATATCAAAAGTATCTCCTATAGCAGTACCCAAAGCAACAACTAAGTTTTTGATCTGTTCTGAAGCTAACATTTTATCCAAACGAGCCCTTTCTATGTTTAGAATTTTACCTCTTAGAGGCAGGACTGCTTGTGTACGTCTATCACGTCCTGTTTTTGCAGTACCACCAGCAGAATCTCCCTCTACGATAAATAGCTCTGATTCACTGGCGTCTTTGCTCTGGCAATCAGCAAGCTTACCAGGAAGAGTCATGCCCTCGAGAGCACCTTTTCTAAGCACGGAGTCTTTTGCAGCTTTAGCTGCTTTTCTTGCTTTCAAAGCGAGAATGACTTTATTTACTATAGATTTTGCATCATCTGGATTCTCCTCCAAAAACATTGAGAAAGATTCACTGAACACAGTTTCAACCATACTACGAGCCTCAGTGGTACCAAGCTTGGCCTTTGTTTGTCCTTCAAACTGAATTTCACGAATTTTAACAGAAATAACAGCAGTCAAACCTTCTAGTACGTCCTCACCAGTAAAAGAGTCATCACTATCTTTTACAATTCCAGCATTTTTGGCATAAGTATTGAGAGTACGTGTAAGAGCTGTTTTGAAACCTGTTACGTGAGTACCTCCTTCTGGGTTATATATGTTGTTAGCAAAAGGCAAAATACGCTCAGAAATATCATCAACATACTGGAGGGCGACTTCCACAACTTCATATTCATTTGTTTTCTTTTCTACATAAAAAACATTTTTATGAATTGGTTTTTGAAAATGATTATAAAACTTTACAAGAGAATACAAACCACCCTCAAAATAAAAAGTGACATTCGGTGCGTTTAAACCCAAATCTCCCAAATAAAACTCATTGTTATAATCAACTTTACCTTCATATTTACGCAAATCTATTACACCAATACACAAGCCCTTTACAAGATAAGCCTGTTGTCTCATGTGCTCAACAACGCGATTCCATTCAAAAGGAGGCACCCACGCTTTACCGTCACCACCAGCTGACTTGCTAGCAGAAGAAAATATTTCTGCATCTGGTTCAAAGGTAACAATAGTACCGTGCAAATCAGTTGTACCAGTCTTTTTTACAGAAGCTTTTTTCTTGCCTCTCTCATATTCCTGAAAATATATTCCACCCTCCTTGTGTACATCTACGCGTGTGTAAACAGACAAAGCATTCACCACAGAAGCACCCACACCGTGGAGACCGCCGGACACTTTGTATCCTTCTCCGCCGAACTTACCACCAGCGTGAAGTGTTGTCATAATAGTTTCTAGAGCGGAAACTTTTGTTTGCTTATGAATATCAACAGGAATGCCACGTCCATTGTCGGTAACCCTAACTCTATTACCCGGCAAAAGAGCGATTTCGATTCTATTACAAAAACCTCCCATCGCTTCATCACGAGAGTTATCAAAAATTTCAGTTATCAAATGATGTAAACCATCTGGACCAGTAGTACCAATGTACATACCGGGTCGCTTGCGTACAGGCTCTAGACCCTCCAAAACAGTAATGTCTTGCGCGCTATAACCACCCTTCTTTTTTTCTTCTTTAGGCATATTTTAAACAAAAAAATCGATGAATTTCGACCTGTTAATTATATCAGAAAACGCCCCATAAACAAGCTAAAAATGTATTTCTGGGGATAATAAAATCGCTTAATAAAGCCAATTTAAGCCGAACAAAAACTTAATTTAGCATATTGAGTTACATTTTTTTATCTCACTTGCCAACCCTTTTTCTCCCCCACTGCTTTATATATAGAATTCATAATTTCATTTATCTCTATATCAGAAAGCGTCTTATCGTTTGATTGGAAAACAAGTTTGTAAGCATAAGAAACTCTCGGACCATCCTCTGGTGTATTTTTTTTGAAAACATCAAAAAGCGCCATTCTCACCAAAAGATCACCCGCTTTTTCTTTTATAATTTTTGATAACTCAATTTCCTTTATATTTTCTGGAATAAACACAGCAATATCTCTAAGCACAAAAGGATATGCTGATATGTGTTTATATTTTATATCTGTTAATCCATTCATTTTTATAATATCACCATAATCAAGAGGCACTGGAAGTTTTTCTATATATTCCCCTAGATTTATTTCATACACAGTAGATCCATGCTTTGCAGGAGTAAAACCATACCTAGCAGACAATAGAGTCACCATATCTGACAATTCTGTTCTAGAATCTTTTTTGGGCTTACTTTTAGCATAATCAACAGCAATAGCCAAATGCAAAGATTCTTTTTTGTCTTTTGAAAAAACATTGCCTATTTCAAATATACAAACTGTATCAGTGCCCAAAAGATCAGTGTATTTTAGATTCAACTGCAAACTTTCACTCACACCCTTGGTCAAATCATTTCTAAGTGTACTCTTGTCCTCAGCCAAAGGATTGGCAATAACCAGATCTCCATCTTTGCGGAAACAATATGTAGATACTTCAGAAAAACCAGCATTTTGTAGAATATCTCTAATTTCATTTATATAATAAAAAGTTTTGTGTAGTGGTGGATTCACTCTACCCATAGGCAAAAGCTTCGGTAAAATTTTGTCATAACCTATAGTTCTACCAACTTCTTCAATAAGGTTTTCTTTGTTACGAATATCAACACGATAATATGGCACTGTTACTACTACTCTAGGCGAAGAGAACTCTCTAAGTCGCCTTACCCCAACAATATTTTTGAAAGAAGAAGATTTATACATATCTTCAACACATACTTCACCTGTCTTTGCAGAAGCATGAATTATTTTGTCATCACCGAGATATATACCGACATGGTCAACACCAGGCGGTACCTTATAGCCAGGCATAAACTCAACTGTTTCTGTATGTATTTTGCCGTCTCCGCTATTTGCAAACACAAAATCTCCCCTAGCCACATCGTTTCTATCAACCATTTCACCGAACATATATTGATCAACGCTAATCCTAGGAATACTAATACCAACTCTTGAAGCAAAATAACTTGTAAAAGATGAGCAATCAAAAAAATCTGGTGCATCTTCGCTTACACTTGCGCCATATTTGTATGGTGTAGCTATCATTGATTCTGCCAAAGATATCATTCTTTCTTTTGGATCATCTACCAATTCACAGTCAAACCCAAGACGTTTAAAAGCTTGATCGATATCATTTTGTGAAAATTTTGTACCGAGTAGATTATTTACCTCTGACACAGAGACACCTGTAATAAAAGGCTTTTTGTAATGAGGATATATATCCGCACCATCTATTATTTTTGTTTCTCCAGAACCCGCGATTTGCATCACCAAAGACGCGACTTCTTTCAAAGCAATGCCCGCAAGCTCTGGGCTTATGCCATTTTCAAAACGCAAAGATGCATCCGTACGAAGAGAAATTAACTTTGATGTTTTCCTAATCAAAACTGGATTAAAATTTGCTGATTCTAATATTATACTTGTAGTAGCTTCACTTATTTCTGCTGTTTTGCCACCTTTTATACCAGCTATGCCCAAAACATTATTAGAAACGCCATCTGTAATCAACAAGGCCCCAGAAGGTACTTCATATATCTTATTATCAAGTGCTGTCATTTTTTCTCCCAAAGATCTTCTTACTGATATTTCGCAAACACCTGATTTTTTTGTTAACTTATCAGCATCAAAAGCGTGCAACGGTTGACCCAAAGTAAACATTACATAATTTGTTGCGTCTACAATATTATTTATAGATTTCTGACCTATAGTATTTAACAGTTTTGACAACCATTCTGGCGACGGACCAACTCGCACACCTTCTATTAGCGCACAAGCATATCTAGGACACAAAGATTCATCTTCGATCGCTACTTTGATAGCTTTGTGATTGTTTGGAATGGAAATATCCGATAAAAATTTCTTAAGAGGAATATTAAAGAGCGCAGATATTTCTCTAGCAATACCAACATGAGACAAAGCATCATGTGAACGATCCGGCAAAACCTTGATATCAAAAACATAATCATCACCTTTTTCTTCAAGAGATTCCACCTCAAAAACATGCATCGTTATCTTTTCTTTTATTTCTTTTGGTGATGGCAATTGTCCATCAAAAAGTTTTCCAAGCCAATTATAAGAAACTATCATATTTTTAAAACTGATTAATAAATCTCAAATCTCCTGAATTAAATAAACGTATATCATCTATACCGTATCTGATCATGGCCAATCTATCCAAACCGAAACCAAAAGCAAAACCTTGATATTGTTCTGGATCAATATGTGCGTTCATGAGCACGCCAGGGTGAACCATACCCGCACCACCAATCTCTATCCAACCAGTACCTTTGCAAATAGAACATCCACTACCACCACACTTGAAACACGACATATCATACTCCACGCCAGGCTCCACAAAAGGAAAATAACTTGGTCTAAAACGTACAGCCACCTTTTTGCCAAAAAACTTTTCAAAAAAATATTCCAAAGTGCCTTTTAGGTTAGCTAGAGAAACATCTTTGTCTATTGCCAAACCTTCAAGTTGAAAAAACTGCGCCTCATGAGTGGCATCTGTGGCTTCATTACGAAAAACTTTACCCGGCACAACGACTCGTAGTGGTGGTTTATGATTTTCCATATAACGCACCTGCACAGCCGATGTTTGAGTACGAAGTAAAACTTTGTCTTCTTTTTTGGTTCTATTATTTGGAGTTGATAAATCCAGTTTATCTACAACCTTTTTGGCATTTTTCAACCAGAAAGTATCCTGCATATCACGAGCGGGGTGATGTGTAGGTACATTTAAAGCATCAAAATTATAATATTCTGACTCTACCTCTGGGCCATAAGCGATATCAAAACCCATTTCATAAAAAATAGCATACGCTTCACGTATAAGAGCATTTATAGGATGACTATGCCCTTCCATTTTTACTCTATCCATATCGGTATTATATACAAAATAAAGCTTATTACAACCGACTAAAGATCCAATCTAAACAAACCCTGCGATGTTTTAACATAAATATTTTCATCTTCACTCACTCTAAAAGTTACTCCCGCCTCTAAAACTAATGGGAATAAATTTTGAGCTGAACCTCTATTATCAATCTCTGAAATATACATACCAAGACTAGTCACATACAAAACTAAATCATTTCTTCCTGGATAAAAATCAAAATATTTTATGCCAGATGGGGTACTAATCAGAACCTCGCGACCACACAACTCAAACACACAAAAATAATAAGGAGCAGAAGATGTGGCACCTAACCAATGCACCAATAATTTATCATTTTCTTTCCACAAAGCTGTTTTTTGCTTAACAACAATTTCTTTGACTCCCACAAACCTATCTAGATTTTCCTGATTAATAACTGGTTTAGTTCTAGTAGCTACAAAAAGCTGACTTGCAATCTCATACTCAGGATTAATAACTTTATTTTTAACTAACAATAATTCTTTTGTGCTCGTGGCCAAAATATTAGAATCATTTGGCAATAAATACTTATTAACAGGAATCAGAGTTATTTCTTTTGGTACCAAAAAAGGATTTATCTGAGTAACCTTTTCTGCAAAAACTGGTACAGTTTTTGTCCACGTAACATATCCATCTTTTGTTACAACAACCGAGTGGTTGCCCGCCTTTAAACTCGACAACAAAAAACTCCTCTGAAAAAGATTTGACCACTTTTCTAGAGTATTATCTACCCTTATCAAAACACCAGACTGCTCAGTCGAAACAAATATTCCCCCTGTACTTATAACAGAATAAAAATTATCTAAACGATAACCAACTGCATAAAGAATGAGCACAGGAATAACTAACAAAAATAAAACAAAAAGCGTCATGAAATACGATAATCTTTTTTTGCGTGAGAGTGGTTTCATTTTATTTTCTATGTTTAGGTGTAACCCAAAATCCCATATAACGACCGAGGAGCAGGCGTGTCTGCGCATCGAGTCCGGGTATCGCGCCAAAAACAGTAATGGTAATAGGTATCAAAACCCATTGTAACACCAAAAATATTCTTGTCAGCCACAAATGTTTTTTTTCTTTTGGTGGTTTTGGCAATAATGACATTGATATAATTGCAGAAAATACCAAACCCAACATTGCCAATATCATAATATCACGAGTAAGTATCGGCAAATTATAAGCCAACACTGTAGAATTGAAAGCTTTACCACCGAGTACAATCGGCATCCAGCCTAAAAGAAATATCATAATTGGGTTTGTTGCCAGAGACCAAAAACCCTCCACCTGAACAAATCCCATACGTAACTTCTTTCCTAAAGGTATATTTTTATTTTTAATAAAATTGAAAATAATATAAGGCACGTTTTCTACACCCCAAGCCCAACGTCTATTTTGTTTATAAATATTCTTCATTGTTTGCCAAAAACTTGAAGCCAAATTAGCATCCATAGACACAGGATAAGCAATTGGTATAACACTATAATCTCCATCGTGCGCCAAAAACATATTCCAAAAAATACGCGAATCCTCCGATACCATATTTCTTTGCCAATATTTTGCTTTATACAAAGCATCAAAACTTACAGAGTGAGATGAAAATGTCGCCAATTTTTCCGGTCTCTCCTGTTGAATCATTTGCCAAAATGTACTGGATGAAGCCACAACACGTGACAAAGCCGGTGTCTGCCAAATATTGTTGTTATAAAAAGGTACTGGTTGAAACGATACTTTATAAGGATCTGCGACTGTCAGAAAATTCCAAGACAAACATAGAAAATACTGCGGATACACAACTGTATCAATATCAAAAGCTGAAACTATTACATTTTTATAATTTATTTTATTTTTATCTAGAATATGTTTTCTAGCTTCTTCGGCAGAATACGAAATGTTCGAACCCTTACCCGCCATTTCTCCTGGCAAATCTTTTGGATGAGTTGTTACGAGAAAATATCCGAACTTATTTTTATATTTATCTTCAATTTGTTTAGCAAGAGATTGCGCTTGTGACCCAGCTCGTTCTTCTCCGGCCAAGACGATAGCAAGCTTTTTTTTGTCATACTGGGCCTGCAAAAGTGACTCAACACTTTGTTCTATAACTTCCAATCCTTCCTTGTAGAAAGGCAGTATTACCAAATGGACAAGATGCTCATGTTTAATATTCTTTAATAATATTTCCCAATCAGTATTTAAATTATGCTTAACTCTTCTCCAGTTGTGACGAAGGTGAGTCGACAAATAAACAGTTTTCAATAACCAATACAAATCAAAAGCAATTATAAAATACGCTGCCCAAAACGGGTTTAGAAATGATAAAACAAAAATACCCAAAATAGTGCCCCACGCCAAAAAACCAGGCAGAATCTCTAGGGCACGATAAATTAAACGATCTTTGCCAGAAAGTTCTGTGGCTCTACCTACATGAAAATATGGTGAATCTACATAAGCCATTAAGTCACACTCTATCAAAAAATAATGATTTTTGAAAGGATTTAAAACAAACAAAACACCCGACAGAAAAGCGGGTATTTTTTATTGGAGCCACCTCTCGGGTTCTTTCCCGCGACTCTCGCCTCGTCGTCACTCGGCTTGGTCTGGGCACCAGCTCATCTATTTTGTCTGCTGACAAAATATGATTCCGCTGTTCAAGCCCGACCGGTAGCAAAGCAGTTTGCTACCTAAGGTGGCACCAAATTTAAAACTCCCAAACAAACGGGAGTTTTAAATTTGGAGCCACCTCTCGGGCTTGAACCGAGGACCTATTGTTTACAAAACAATTGCTCTACCAACTGAGCTAAGGTGGCGAATTTATCACAATAACACATAACCAACACCAAGTACTATATATTTATACCAGAAAAATTATTTTTGTAAAAGGGTCAAAACGAAATAACCACACCTACTCCTTGTCAGTCAAATTATTTCTATACTCAGAAATATTTTTCAAAAAACTAGATACTGGACCTTTTTTATTCAAATCATGTTTACCTCGCATAAAATTAAGCAATTCATAATAAAAACGATCGATCCATCTCTTAATCAAAACCAGTAATTTCCACAACAATGAAGGAAGGGTGTACAGGACCAAATGCTTGGCTAATGCCTCAAGCTTTTTAACATACACAATAGCATGAGTGAATATCTTATGCGCCAAACAATCAGCCTTATAAACAAATCGAGATAGCCAGAACTCTCTATCGCTTGATTGCTCCAAAAGCTTCCAAGCTATCATAATAAACATCAGCGTGAAAGAAATTGTAAAAAGCCAAATTGTCATAATATTGTGCTATTTGCCAACAGCAAATCTCACGAAACGAGTGATCTCAGTTTTTTCACCAAATTTCTGAATAGCATTTTCGATAAGATTCCTAATAGTAAAATCAGGGTTCTTAATGAAAGGTTGCTCCATCAAAGTCTTTTCGGCAAAATAAGCATTTAGCTTGCCTTCCAATATTTTCTCTCTCATATTTTCTGGCTTGTCTTTTACCTCTTCTGTAAACACAGCAATAGCGGCAGTTTTTTCTTCATCTTTGATGTCTTCCATTTTTATAAACTTTGGATTTTGCGCAGCAACATGCATAGCAATATCTCGAGCCAAATCTTTAAACTCTTTGTTGCCAGATACGAAGTCTGTCTCACAAGAAAGTTCGACCATAGCACCAACAGTACCATTTGAATGAATATAGGCCTGAACAGCACCAGCACCCAAAACACGATCTGATTTTTTGAAAGCAGCTTCCTTACTTTTCTTTTGCAAAATAACAACAGCTTTATCTTTGTCTCCTCCAGCTTCTTCGAGTGCCTTGCGACATTGCATTACAGAAACACCAGTAAGGTCTCTCAATTCTTTGATTTGTTCAGTTGTTATGTTCATAGATAAAAATTAAACCTATATAATTGACAGAAGAGGGTTTTCACCCTCCTCTATATAATAACAAATTATTTAAGCTTTTACAGCAGAAGCTTTTGGAGCTAGTGCCTTTCCCCTCTCATACGCACCAGCGATTTCGCTTACGATCAATCTAATACTTGCTATAGCTGAGTCGTTGGCAGGAATAGAATAATCAACAAGTTTTAGATTATTGTCTGAATTGGTAAGAGCAATAACTGGAATACCAGCATATCTTGCTTCAGCGACTGCAATATGTTCTCGCTTTGCGTCCACCACAAACAAAGCTTTTGGCATATCCTTCATTGAAGACAGGCCACCGAAAAATCTCTTCAAATTTTCAATTTCTCTATCAATAAGAAGTCTTTCTTTTTTGGTATATTTACCGAGCTCACCTTTTTCTTTTTGTACAAGTAGAGTTTCGAGCTTTACAATACGCTTTTTTATTTCAACAAAGTTTGTAAGAGTACCACCGATCCATCTTCCTGCAACATAAGGCAAACCGAGTGACAAAGCACCGCCCTTTACAGCGTCTTTTGCTTCGCTCTTGCCACCAACAAATAATATCTGTCCGCCTTTTTCTGCAATAGAACTAACAAAACCCATAGCTTTATCTAGCATTTCTTTTGTTTTTTCCAAATCAAATATCTCCACACCATTTTTAACACCAAAAATGAAAGGCTTTGTTGTAGGGTGTCTCCTAGATTTTGGATACGCAAAATGAGCGCCTACTTTAAACATTCGCTCTATCATATCGTTCTTTGTGTCTTTGTTTGCTTGCATAATGTAAATTAAACAGTGCTAAATATAACTAATATTTTATGATTAATCGCCTTTTTAGTTTGTTACTGAAACAAACCAATTTGGACGGTAATATGCGAAGAAGTCTAGCAAATTAAGCAGTTTATTGCAATACCTTAACTTTCTTGTAAAGAATCGTCCTCTGTCTCGCCATACTCTTTTGTTCTAAGAGATTCAATAATAGGCTCCAAACCACCTTCCAAAATAGCGCTGATATTATGCCAAGATTCTTTGATTCTATGGTCGGTAATACGATCTTGCAAGACATTATATGTTCTAATTTTTTCGGATCTATCTGCTGTACCAATCTGATCTTTGCGATTTGCTGAATATTTTTTAGCTTCTTTTTCTTCTTCAAGCGCTTCAACCTTGGCTGACAAAATACTCATAGCTTGTTCACGATTTTTAAGCTGACTTCTCTCCGAAGTACATCTAACCATAATGCCCGTAGGCTTGTGTGTAATACGCACGGCAGTTTCAACTTTGTTCACATTTTGTCCACCCTTGCCTCCTGCTCGAGAAAATTCAACATCAATATCTGCTGGACTGATAATAACTTTTGATTTTTTGCGTATAGGCAAAATAGCCACAGACGCTGTGGATGTATGGACACGCCCAGATTTTTCGGTTGCTGGCACGCGCTGAACTCTGTGCACACCCGTTTCAAAACGTAAATCTTTATAAACATCTCTGCCACGTATTTCAAAAGAAGCTTCTTTATATCCACCCATAGCAGATACTGACTCGTCAACCTTTTTGAACCCCCAACCTCTAATCACAGAATACTTTTCATACATACTTGCCAATTCGGCAGCAAAAAGTGAAGCCTCATCACCACCCGCACCAGCACGCACTTCCAAAATAACTTCATTTGGAAATTCGTCTTCAACTTTTTCACTAGCCAAAATCTCGGTCATTTGAGACATTAAAGCCTCTTTTTGAACTTTTATATTATTCAATTCATCTTCCGCGAGTGTAGCAAAAGAAGGATCTTTTTTTGACATCTCCAAAACCTCAGCTTCGTCTTTCAAAAGCTTTGCGTACATTTCCGCCAAAAACTGTGTCTTTGGGTTACTTTTAAATTGTTCTAATTCAGAATTCATTTATTTTATTTATATAATACCACAACAGACAACACAAAAGCCCGTATGCATAACAAGACGGGCTTTTGTTGGCTGTGTTACTTGCCTTCTTTTTTTGATGGAGTTTTTGCTGCGGCTCTTCGTGCTTTGAATTTTTCTACACGTCCAGCGGTATCTAGAACCTTGTCGTTACCTGTATAAAAAGGGTGACATGCACTGCAGATTTCAACGTTTATAGCGTCCTTTGTTGAACCAACAGTAAAAACGTTGCCACAGGCACAAGTTACTTTTGCTTCAGTATTAAATTTTGGGTGAATTTCTTTCTTCATATTAGTGGTAAGAATATACCAGAACTATACATTTTTTGCAACAAATATTATATATTTTGAATAGGATCAATCATATTTTCTTGTATGTTTTGAGCGTGCTTCATAACACTAGACGCATAACCCTGTCCACGAGTCTTCCACGCACTTCCTGCATAATATCTAGCAGCAGCCTGAAATTCTGAGCTATAAGTAGCAGTTCCCGCCCCAAGATCCATGAGGAACAAACCGCTAGCAAAAAAGGCATCATGAGGCAACCACGGATCAGCTATAGCCACACCGCCATAGCTAGCAACCCTCTTCTCATACAGAACCCATGTAGATGGAATAAATTGAGAAGGACCCATAGCACCACCGTATCCAACGCTCTGAGGACAGGATACCGGGCGACTAGAAGGCTCAAAGCCAAGTTTCTTTGCTATTTCTGCAAACGGCACAGTATCTCGAGGTGCTTTCATAACATTTTTAAAAGGTGTACCAGTATTTTTACCCATACCAGCTCCAGTGCTCAAATCTGTAACTAAACATTGCCCAACATTCTGACCAAGATTTGTTTCTTGGGTAAGAATCGCGAGGAGAAAAGCTGGTCTAACGCCGGTTTTCTTTTGAACTTCCAGAGCAAAATTATAAGCTGTACCAAAAGGAATAGCCGCCGTATCACGCAAAGAAAATAAAGCCGATCTAATCTGGGCAGCTTTTTTTTGTTTGTCAGCCAAAACACCTTCATAAGCTTTTGCCTGACTTTGATTCAAGGCTAATAGTTTTTTCTTTTCTGCTTCAGCTTTTTCAATTTTTCTCTTCTGCGCCTCAATAGCTACACGAGCATCTGTTTCATCATCTCTTTTTTTACTCAAAACAGTTTTTTGGTTTTCAGTGGCCTCACGCGTCACCCTGATTTCATCAAAAAGCTCTTTCAAAGATTTTTGAATTGAACTAAATGAATCTAAATCTGAAAAGAAATCTGTAAAATTTTTACCAGACAACACCAACTCAGCAAGAGTATAATTTTCTATCTCATTAGCTCTACGGACTAGCTCGGCCAGAGCGTCTTTCTGATCTTCAAGTTTTTTATTAAGAGCATCTATTGTTTCAGCTTTTTCTCCAATATCTTTACCCAATTTTTCTATCAAAATATTCTTGGCTTTTATTGTAGCTTTGGCCTCAGCAATTTGCGCATTCAAAATCGCGACATCACGAGCCACAGAAACGGTTTCTTTTTGTTTCTCCGAAAGAATTTTGGCCCAGCTTTCTATTTCCTTATTTGTAGCCTCCAAATCAGCCTCTAGCTGCGCTTGCCTCCTCGCAACTGCGTCAGAACTTTGTGCCAGAGACAATAGTGGTGTTGCCAACAAAAAAAGACACCAAGATAAAGCGCAGAAGCGCATAACAGTCTCGAATGTCTTTTTTTGAAAATAATACATGACAAAGAAAAGGAAAACCTATTTCTTGTCGCTCTTTTCTTCTTTTGCAGGAGCTTCCTCAGAACCTTCTTCGCCCTCTTTTGCTTCCTTACCTTTCTTTGCTACTTCAATAGCAGAAAGATCAACAGGGGCAACAACTTCTTCTTTTTCTTCTTTAGGCTCTGTAACAAGAGCAACAACTTCTTCTGGCTTCTCCACAAGAGAAACGCCTGAAGGTAATTTGATATCTTTTGCCAAAATCTGACTATCAAAATTTACAAGTGAACTAATATCAACTCGAATATCATGAGGCAAATCTTTTGGTTCTGCCTCGATTTTCAAACTGTGCAATACTCTCACGAATATACCACCTAGATCCTTTACAGCTGGTGATACACCCTCAAACTCTAGTGGGATTTCAACCTCAATTTTCTGACCTTTTTCGAATACGTAAAAATCCACATGTCTTGGAACATCAGTTACTGGATCAAAATCAACATCCTGAATAAGAGAATCGTATTTATTACCTGTTTTATCAACCAAAGTAACAATTGTAGATTCACCCGCCTTTTTCCAAACCTTGATAAAATCTGCCTGCAATATACCAACAGGAGTTGAAGCCTGCTTTTTTCCGTAAAAAACGGCAGGCATAATGCCTTTTTCTCGCAGTGTTTTGAGAGAAACTTTCGTGTCTCGTGTGTCTATATTTAAACTAAGCATACTGGGCTATTATATCTATATTGCAAATAAAATCAAGCTCTTGTTGCTAAAAGGGTTAATATATATCAATAAATTACATCATATACACAAATACCATTAGAGTTTTGCGAATATTTTTATCTTATCATCTACAACCTTTTCAACCTCCAAAACAACTTCTTTCATATATTTATAAGGCGCAATTTCATCTTTATTTTTCTCTAGAGAATTTATTAAAGCTTTTTTGTAAGCAACACGAAGCTCTGTATTGATATGTACTATAGCCATACCAGCCGAAATAGCTTCTCTTATATCATCAGCAGTATTACCAGAGGCACCGTGCAAAACCAAAGGCAAAAGAGTTGCAGCATATATCTCTCTAATACGGACAATGTTTAAACTAGGGTCTACTCCACCCTTCAACATTCCATGAATATTTCCGATAGCCGGAGCAAAAAGATTGATACCAGTTTCAGTCACAAATCTTTTTGCATCTTCTACAGAAGTTAGAAACTTTGGATCAAGCTTCACATCTGTAGGTATTTCATCCAACATTTTTGAAGAACCACCTATATAACCAAGCTCAGCCTCTACCAGCACATCTCTACCAGAAGCATTGGCATAGTCCACACACTTTTTTGTAAGAGCGATATTTTCATCCAACGAGAGTTTTGCACCATCTATAATCACAGCATCAAAACCAGCGTCTATCGCCTCTTTTACTCTTTCAAAAGAATATGAATGATCTGCATTCAAAAAAATAGGGAAATTGTGTTCCTCTCTCAAACTTTTTACCAAAGCTGATACCTGCTTTACTCCAATAAAATCTCTCTCACCTTCCGCAACGCCGATAATTACAGGCTGATTTAATTTTTTTGCAGAATTAAAAACAGCACATAAAACTTCTAAATTAGAGATATTAAAATGTCCGATTGCAATCCCCTTTTGTCTTGCTTCCAAGATATACTCTTTTAATGTTTTCATATGCTATAATTTTAATATGTTTGGCAATAAGAAACAAATAGATTTTATTGGTCTAGGTGATATCACCATAGATGCTTTTATAAAATTAAAAAATGCCCACATTTCTCACGGCGTAAACAAAGACAAAAGAGAACTTTGTCTAACTTTTGGTGACAAAATCCCTTATGAATTTGTAGAAGTCGTAAGAGCCACAGGTAATAGCGCCAACGCCACCACATGCGCATCAAAACTTGGTTTGTCCACAGCTATTATTTCAAACATCGGTGACGATGAAAACGGTAGAACTTGTTTAGCTGGTCTTAAAGCAAATAAAATAAATACACAATTTATAAAAATAAACAAAGATCACGAAACAAACTACCACTATATACTCTGGTACGGAGACGAGAGAACTATTCTAGTAAAACATCATGAGTATGACTACGCTCTACCAAAATTTCCAGAACCAAAATGGTTGTATATAAGTTCACTTGGAGAAAATTCATTAAAATATCACGAAGAAATTGCTACATATCTAGAAAAACATTCAAGTGTAAAACTAGCTCTTCAGCCAGGTACATTTCAAATTAAACTTGGTATTGAGAAACTATCTCGTCTGTACAAGAGAACTGAAATCTTTTTTTGTAACACACAAGAAGCTCAAAAAATACTCGACACAAAATCAGATGACAAAAAAGAATTACTCAAAAAAATACACTCTTACGGTCCCAAAATAGTCATAATAACAGACGGTCCAAAAGGTGCGTATGCTCATGATGGTAAAGAATTCTGGTTTATGCCACCATACCCTGATCCAAAACCACCATATGAACGCACTGGAGCTGGAGATGCTTTTTCATCTACTGTCGCTGTTGCCCTAGCAATGGGCAAAAGCCTAGAAACAGCATTGACTTGGGGACCAATAAACTCTATGTCAGTTGTACAATACGCCGGAGCCCAAAAAGGCCTACTTAACAAAGCTCAAATAGAAAAATATTTAAAAAATGCCCCAAAAAGTTATGGGCTAAGAAAAATAATAGATTAAAAAAAAGACCCTGCCACAAAACCTCGTTCGGCATGGAGGTAGAGTGACAGGGTCTCAAACAGTCACGCCACGCGACGAACAAAACAATGGTCGCGAGCGAGATTTGGGGAAAGTTGCGCCTGGGGGTCCAGGTTTTCGGTGTGGTCAAAGGTCAGAATTGCCTTTGGCAGGACAGTGTGTGGCGGTTATTCTCACACACCGCGGGCACAGACCTCTTGAGAAATGAGCGCAACTATCCCAAACATCTATTTTTAAACTATCACAAAAGTAGCTACATTGTCAAATAAACTGCACACTAAGAATCTAGACAGAACCTATCCACAAAAACGCCAGACTCTTTTGGCCACTCAATTTTTTCACAAAAAATAGAAACGGGTCTTACCCAAATTTTGCTTTCTTTATTATCATACAAAGCCTCGTACACCACCACACTATCCAGTGTTTCTGAATTCTTTGCCAAAGCAATTACTTTATACAAATTACCAGTCTTAAAATGCTTATAGATACCTCCGACTTTAATTTCCATTTTTTAATTTTAAAACTTTTTTTACAGCAGTGATAACACCATCTTCATTTAAACCATAATGATTCAGAAGCTCTTGAGCAGAACCAGACTGACCAAACTCATCATTTACACCAACAAATACAATTGGCACAGGTAGATTAGAAGACAGACATTCGGCCACAGCACTACCCATTCCACCAGCAACCTGGTGCTCTTCTACTGTTACAATAGCTCTGGTTTCTTTTGCGAGTCCTATCACAGCATCACTATCAAAAGGTTTTATAGTTGCCAAATTCATTATTTTTACTTTTATACCCTGTTCTTCCAAAAGCTTGCCGGCACGTATTGATTTATCAACCATAATACCACAAGCAATAATACCAACCTCTGCAATATCAGAAGATTCATATATAACCTGTGCTTTACCTATCTCAAAAGGCGTCTCTTCTGTTGTTACAATTGGAGATTTTTCTCTAGAGAGACGAAGATAAGATGGATTATTTGTTTTAGCCATAGCCAATGTCGCCTTTTTTGCTTCTATAGCGTCACAAGGCACAACCACAACCATTCGAGGCACAACCCTCATAAGAGCAATGTCTTCCAGCGCTTGATGTGATCCACCGTCTGGCCCAACAGTCAACCCAGCATGACCTCCGATAATTTTTACATTAGTATCATTATAAGCAATAGTTGTACGAATTTGTTCCCAATTTCTACCAGGATTAAACATCGCATAAGAAGCTACGAAAGGTATCTTGCCCATACTGGCCATACCAGAAGCAACAGACGCAAGATTTTGTTCTGCTATACCAGTTTGAATAAATCTTTTTGGAAATTTATTTGCAAACAAATGAGTTTGAGTTGATTCTGTCAGATCGGCACAAAGAGCTACAACCTTTTCATCTCTTTCACCAGCGATAAGCAAACCCTCACCATAACCCTTACGTATAGGTACCTGCTCTACATCAGTATCAAAGAATTTTGGATTAAGTATATTCATATTAATTTTTCTTTAATTCTTTAATAGCCATTTCAGCTTCATCTTTTTTTGGAGCTTTGCCATGCCACTCATATTTACCCTCCCAAACTGGCACCCCCTTGCTTGCAATCGTCTTTGCCAAAATAACAGTAGGTTTATTTGAAATAGACTTAGCCTCACTGATCGCATCAACAATCTCCGCAAACGAATGACCGTCTACCTCCAAAACCTGCCAACCAAAAGCTTCAAATTTTTCTGCCAACGGCTCTAACGGCATAACATTTTCTGTAAAACCCTCAATCTGAATATTGTTTCTATCGACTATAGCAATCAAATTTCCAAGCTTTTCTTTTGAAGCAAGCATGGCCGCCTCCCAATTTTGTCCCTCATCAAGCTCACCATCACCCAACAAACAATAAATAAACTTGTCTGATGATTTGCCATAATCAATTTTTTCGACAAGTGCCATTCCCACAGCCTGAGAAAGCCCTGAACCCAATGGGCCAGAACTCGTCTCAACACCAGGAAGCCATTCACGATGTGGATGCCCTTGCAATCTTGAACCAAATTTTCTTAATGTTTTTAGCTCATCTACTCTAAAATATCCCGCATGCGCCATGGTGGCATACAGCACAGGAGCAATATGGCCATTAGACAAAACAAGTCGATCCCTCTTTTCCCAATTTGGATTCTTTGGATCATGTTTCAATATTTCAAAATACAAAACTGTAAAAATATCCGCCATATCTAGAGAACCAGCGGTATGACCAGAACCAGCTTCTGCCAGCATTTCAATAATAGACACACGAATATCATTGGCCTTCTTTTTTAAAAAAGGAAAATCAAAATCTTTTTTTGGTTTTTTATTGTAAAAAAACTTCATAAAATTATATATTTTTCAAAAAATCTATTGCATCTGGAATATTTTGACTTTCCAGTATAGCCGAACCAGATACCAACTTGTTCGCACCGGCAGACACCAACCTGTGAGCTGTATTCAAATTTACAGCACCATCTACAGCAATAGTTATGTCTGGAAACTTGCCACGCACATCAGATATTTTATCTAAAACCCTCTCGTCAAATGGTTGCCCTTGAAAACCAATCCTCTCTATACCCATAAACTGAACAAAATCAATTTTTGGTAAAACAGAATAAATTTTATCATTTGGGGTGGTGGTATTAATAGCTACACCAACATCAACACCCCCTATGCCATCTTTAGGAAATTTATTTTTAATTTCTCGAACAAGCTCTATTATATTATTTGTAGTTTCTATGTGTATAATCACGCTTTTTGCACCAGCCTTTATCCAATCCCAAACCTTTTTCTCAGGCTCAAGCACCATAAGATCAGCTTCAAAATCAATATCCTCCCAAAAAGGAAAACCTTCTTCCTCTCGCAAAATACTCTGAAAAGCTGGGTCAGTAATACCTTTATATGGCCAAGAAGCTTCTCCAGTAAATTTGCCGTCAGTTACATCTATTTGTACAAGTTTTACAAAAGGTACAACTTTTGCCAGTGTATCTTTTAAATCTACAAAACTTTTTGGAATAATAGCCGGTAGTACTTCTATCATATTATTATTTTATATCTTCAATTTTTTTAAGTCTTCTTACATGTCTTTCATCTCCAGAAAAAGGTGTTTCAAGCCAAATTTTTACAGATTCTTTTGCCTCTTCCATGGTCAAAAATCTAGCACCAAGAGATAAAATATTTGCGTCATTATGTTGACGAGTAATCATGATTTCGTAAGGCACAAGACGTCCATCTGTCGGCCTATATTGACCATTAAAAACCACAGCCCTTACCCCAGAAAATCTATTGGCACAAATCGCCTCACCCTGACCAGAACCGCCAATTATAATTCCTCGTACATTTTGATCTTTTGATACCGCTTCAGCTACAGGTATAACATAATCTGGATAATCATCTCCCTCTACAAAAGTTTTTGCTCCCATATCCACAACCTCATGTCCTAGAGAAGACACAGAAGGCAATAAGGCTTCTTTTAATTCAAAACCGGCATGATCTGTACCTATGTATATTTTCATAGATTAATTATACTGCACAAGTAATATAATAAAAACTATCTTTTTAAATTATATAGTTCTACGATTTCTGTTTGAGAAAGAGCTCTATTATATAAACGCATATCATCAACCACACCATTTATACAACTGCTACCACCACTTTCACAACCAAAAAATAAAGACGAAGAAGTCACATTGGCTAAATCAATAGAGGCATTGGTATTAGTATTTTTTAAAACACCATTCACATATATTTTTGTATTCGAACCATCAAAAACACCAACAACATGATACCAACTGTTAGTTTCTGTTACACAAGAGGAACACGAATTGGCCACTCCTTCACCACCATCATTGTATATATTAAAAACTAAATTACCTCCAGACGTTCTATACATATCAAAGGCCTTGTGATTACTATTATCACTAACAATAGCAATTCTTGCATTATTCGTATTTGTAATATTTTTTACCCAAGTAGATATTGTAAAACTATCTATATACAAAAAATTCTCTTCATTAGCTACTTCTACATAATTATCAGAACCAACTTTTAATGCCTGTCCCAATTTGCCAGGGTAAGGAATCTTTGCACCAGTTATCGTTCCATCTCTACCAAAACCACTTTTATCCAATACCGTTGTACCAGAAATATCCAAACCATCAAAAGTCCAGTGACCGATGAGACCAGAAGTATTTTTGTTTGATACAGTACTTTTTATAGCCAACTTATTTCCTCCAGTCTTGCTGTACAAAGATGAAATATCCGTAATAGATAAAGCATAATTATAAACTCTCACATCATCTACTACACCATTCCAAAAATTTGAAGCAGCACCAATATCTACTCCGATATACGCAGTACCAGACAAAGTTGTATCCCAAGTCATTGCTCCAGACTCTACCTCTGCCCCATTACCAAAAATCTTTGCATTTGTACCATCATAGCTAGCGCAGATATATTTCCAAGTATTATTTGAAAAAAAGTTTGTCTCAGTCACGCTAGAGCCGTTGCCACTCACTACAGCGCTCGTGCCGTCTCGCAAAACTTTGAAAGCATTACCACTCGTATCCGTGCCATAAGCAAAGATTACAGAAGTACCAGTCACAGATTCAGGCTTTACCCAAGCACAAAAAGTTCTAGCGTCGTCGCCTAGAGGCAGAGAGGTATCAGCAAAAGTTGCATAATCATCTACCCCACCAAAATCAATTGCTTGACCAGATTTACCAGAGACAGTTGGGTGATGGACCAATGCACCCGCTGCAGCGATTGGAGTAAAATTTATAGTCACAGGACTAAAATACATATAATCAAACCAACTACCGTCCTCTGGAGCATCTATAGGTGAACCGCTATACGCAATAAATTCACCATAAGCAAATTCACAAGGATCAGAAGGTGCCATAGAAGATATACGCCATTCATAGTTTCCATACATTTCCATAGGACAATAATACAAATACCCACTATCATCATCTTTTTTATACGCAGATTTTCCACCAAAAGTACTATACAAATTATAAGCACCATCATAGCTTGTTGGGTTACCTTCCCAATCTAGAGTATCAGCACCATCTATAGTATATCCTCCACCACCCCCGCCAACTTCAGGATATTTTGTAGCATTAACATTATATATACTAGAATCTTTTAGTGTGTTAGACACAATTTTTTTTCCATCAAAAGTATAATGCACCTTCAAAGCAGAAATAGTACTAACCAAAGATAAAGTATTATTTGAAGCATCTTTAAATAAAATATTATCTACAGACACCTTGCCCCAGCCACCAATAATGTCATCAAACACAGTAATATAAACACTTTCTCCAGCATAACCAGACAAACCTGTACATTCATCAGCAAAAAAAGTATCAGAGTCTGTGCCGTTTGAAGAGCTACATAGAACACTGTTGTCAGAAACTTTTTTCAAAAAAAAGCCACCAGTATCAGCACCGCCTGCTCTCAAAAAAGTAATTTTGGAAATACCAGTTGGTAAAACAAAACTAGAAGATGTTGCGTATCCAACAGTATCATCACAGCCCAATCTAAAATACTTTGAACCATTTATTCCTCCAGGACCACAAGTTGTACCAGATGATCCTGTTATGGCATCGCCACTACAAACCCAACCCACTGGACAAGAGTTAGTAGTAGAATTTTCAAAATCAAAATCAACATTGACTCCCTGATTCACAGTATAATCACGATTACTAACTTTTAGATTTGTATTCGAAATGTTTGTTTTTACACTCCTATTGTCAATAAGATAAAGTGCCTTTATTTGCTCAGAAGTTAGAGCTTGATTATATATTCTTACTTCGTCAAAATCACCATAAAATGAATCTTGTGCTGCATGAGCTCTATGATGACCAATATCAATAGGAGAAGAATTTGTAGCTAAAGTACCGCTACCGTAAATATAGCCAGTGGGTTTTCCATCTACATACAACTGTCCTCCGGAGGTAGAATTGTAAACCAAACCAATATGATACCATCTATTCAATTGTAAAGTTGAACTAGCAGAAATCTCTTGCCAAGTACCACCAGCTGTACCAACAAAGACTAAAGAACGACTAGAACTAACATACATAACAAAGTTGGCGTTACTTGTATCACTTCCATCAAATTTACTAAATACAAAAGTAGAACTACTAGAAGGATTGGCAGTTAATCTAATCCAAAATGACATAGACAAATTATCTGATATATCAAGAGAGTTACTGTCTGGTATACCGACATAAGACGCAGTACCTTGAAAATGTAATCCTTTGATTTTTTTACCATCAATCCATTCTGGTAGGTTAATACCAGCACCACCGTTTGCTAAAGTACCAGTATTACCATTACCAGAAGAATCTGTAGCTGACGTGCCAGTACCCTCATCGAATTTCCAATAACCCACAAGACCCGCTGTTGGTACGGGACCGGCTGGTGTTGTGTTTGGCTTAATCACAATAGACGCTGACACGTCTGTTGACCCAGCAAACATAAAAAATATTATAAAATAAAAAACTAAAAATTTTCCGTATTTCATATTATGGATTTGTTACTGGTTCAGACGGTGTGGGTGTTTCTGATACAGGTGTTGGCTCCGACACGGGTTCTACTGGAATTTCTACTTGAACAATTGGTTCTATAGGAACATCAGGCGTCTCTACTGTCGGAGCAACTGTTCCTGAATCTGTAATTGGTTCAGTTGGTGATACAGTCTCGCCTTCCGTATTTGGAGTTGTTGTACCAGTATCTGTAGCAACAGGAGTCGTAGTTCCAGTATCTCCACCCACAACAGACTCGGTACTTGTGCCAGTTGTTGGAGTTGTAGAACCACTATCACCTACTGGTGTCGTCGTACTATTATTAGTTGGTATATTTGTATTATCACCCAACACGCCAGAATCTGTTGTTGTCGCAACCTCATCACAAGAACCCTTTGTTTTTACCCAATCACCATTTTCAATAGTCACACAATAAACATCACTTGGATTCTTTTTGTCTTTTAATTCAATACCGTTTTCAATTCTTACAGTTTTGAATATACCAAGTGTTGCTGTGATTTTATTACCAACCCAATCCGTCACAGAAGCCATTGCATTTGCAACCATAGAAACAAAAGTATTTGAACTAGAGAGTGACGATGTGGTAGTTCCTGACAATATATCTATTTTTATATTTAACTCTTGAACAGCTTTTGCCAAATATGCTGTCATTTCTTCGTATTTTACAGTACGGGGTGTCTTGCCATCTTTTTCAAAACCAACCATTCTAGGATCTAGCTCAAATACTTCTTCGGCAATAAAACCTAGACGCTCCTCCTCTGTGCCATTCAATTTGAATGACACTGGTCTTAATTTGTTTACAAAATCTAAACCAGTTTCAAGATCCACAATATCATGCTTGAATCTTGCTGATGACACAGTACATGTTTGTGTACCAGTATTTACATAAACTTTGCCAGTCGTGCTGTTTAAACACAAAGCATCATAGCTCGATCCAGCCGCAGTCAAGTTTGCAAAAGTGATAGTACCATCGACAGTGAGAGTACTCGTAGCAGATGTGGTACCAATACCAACACCAAGATTTGTTACACTACCGTTACCATCAGACAAACCAAATATTGTAAGCATTGGGTTGCCATCCAAAAAGGCAGTATAGCTTTCAACTGTATCATCTACAGCAGATGAAGTAACACCCATATCCATCCAACTCACCACTCCAGCGTCGTCTTCAAAGACCATACCACCAAGCTCAATACTATTTATCTGAGTAGCGCCGGTTGTAGAGTTGTAAATAAAATCACCAGCACCAAACTCTACATTACCCATAAATGTAGATGTGGCTGTGGTAGATGTAGCAAAAATATTTTGGAATACTCCTAATCCCGCAACAGAAAGTTTTGCATATGGCGAAGTAGTGCCTACTCCCACATTGCCCGTAGTGTAATAAATATCTGAACCAGTTGTTGTCCACTGAGATGAACCTCCTCCACCCGAGATACATGTACCGTTTATTGCAAAACAGCCAGCTGTAATATTGAAACCTCCTGCTGATGTAGATGTACCAGTGCCATTGATTGCTAGGTTGCCACCGAAAGTAGATGTGGCTGTGGTAGTACCTGTGAAGTGGGAGCCAACGATTTCACCTACCACAGAGAGCTTGGCGTATGGAGAGGTGGTGCCGATACCGACTTTGCCATCTTTTAACATCAAAGTACTTACTTGAGTAGCTGATCCAGTTGGTATTGTCATAAACTCAATAGAAGAACCGAGATTTGAAACTCCCCAGTTTTCTGTTGCTCTCAAAAACATTTGAGCACCGTGAGCCATAGAGGAACCGTCACCGTAATTTCCAACAGCAACAATGCTACCTATAATATCTCCAGATGCTATAGCTGATGGAGAACCAAAAGTTCCTCTTGATTTATCAAAAGCCAAATAGTTAGTGTAGTTATTATCACCAGCAGTTACTATTCTAATTGTAGCATTGGCACTTTGGCGACGTGCGTGGAATTGTCCTTGACCATTGAAGAATAGGCCGGAATCGGCACTGTCTCCAACTCTAAGTTGGTTGTTTGTACTATCATAAAACAAAGTATTTGAATCGGCCGCAAGACCAGTACCAGCATTCAAACGGCCAGTTGAAGTGGCATTACCAGATGAATCCACCACAAACATATCCGCAAAAGTAGTTGAACCAGCAGGTGAACGTCTGAATTTTAGAGAATCCGCACCAGCGCCCCACTCTAGACCCCAAGACGACATAGAACCATCGTCTTGTGACCAGCCAGAATTATATTTTGCATTACTGGTAATATAGGCCGTATTAGCAAAAGTTCCCAAATGAAGTTTGGCTGTTGAGTTACCATTAAGTAATTGCAACTGACTATTGCTTACACTACCACTATCATACACATCCAACTTTGCTGAAGGAGATGAATCGCCTATACCTACACTGCCAGTCGTGTAATAAATATCCGAACCGGTTGTTGTCCACTGAGATGATCCTCCGCTACCACCAACACAAGTACCATTTACCGCAAAACAACCATCTTTGATATTGATGCCGTGACCAAAAGTAGATGTGGCAGTGTTCGAGATGTTGATAGTATCTGCACCTGTGTTGCCGAGGGATAGAAGTGTGCCGGGAGTGGTGGTGCCGATGCCAAATCTTCCATTTGTATCAATCAATCCCGCCATTGTACTGCCTGAATCTGTTGAAAAGATAAGTCTTCCTCCTTGAGTTCGAATCCCAAAATCATTTGCCAGAGAACCTTCTATAAGATGATTCGGTGTGCTAACCACACCTAAATATGCCTTCAACGTTCCAGCAAGAGAAAAAGCTTGCCAAGGCAAGGTATCATCATTTATTACAAATCTAACGCTGGGATTTGTAATTCCAATACCAACTTTACCTTCAAAAATTGCATTATTAGCACCAGCATCGGTACTATAATAAGTTGAACCGAAAGAAAGACCACCAGCAGCACTGATAGCTCCACGATAGGAATTATTTGTTACCAAAGAAAATGGATGATTACTATTTGTTCCCAAATAAGGGTGAGTTGAACCGTCTTCAGCAGCAGAGAAAAGCAGAGTTGCTCCACCAGAACGAGTATCGGTGATTTTCATTTGAGCATTAGCATAAATTGAACCAGTTGTATCACCTGCAATTTGAAAACGTGTTGTCGGGTTAGTTATTCCAATCCCCACCTTCTCATCTTTGATATTTAGAGTAGACGTACCTGATACTGCTGTGCCAGCAGAATCATAGAAAGCCACTTGATACTGTGTGCCAGAGTTCACTGTGCCAGAACCACCTCCACCACCAGAGATACAAGTGCCGTTAATTGCAAAACAGCCATCTTTGATATTGATGCCGTGACCAAAAGTTGATGTAGCAGTGTTTGAGATGTTGATAGTATCTGCACCAGTGTTGCCGATGGATAAAAGTGTGCCGGGAGTGGTGGTGCCGATGCCGACATATCCAGTAGATAAATCTCCATATATAGAATTACCGATATTCAAAAAATTAGAATCTGTTACTGAACGAGCCAGAACTGAACCGATTAGAATGTTGTTAGAACCAGAAGTAGTGGTAGAACCAACTCGAAAACCTAGCATCAAATTTTGTGAACCAGTAGTAAGACCATAACCTGCTTGATAGCCGACAAGCACGTTATTTTGATTGGCTTGACCTATAACACCATAACCAGCTTCAGCACCTATAGCAACAGAAGTTGTAGCAGAAGGGTTGTTGGCCAAAGCACCCAAACCAAAAGCAACATTATAATTTCCAGTAAGATTCGCGGACAGAGAATTATAGCCAAAAGTAGAATTATAAGCACCTGTAGTATTTTCTCTTAGAGAGTAGGCTCCCATGGCTGTATTTTGAAAACCGGTAGTGTTGTAATACATAGACTGGTAACCAGCTGCAGAATTATGATTACCAGAAATATTTGACTCAAGAGCAGCGAATCCAATAGCAACTCCGGAGTGACCTACAGTATTATCACCCAAAGCATACGAGCCAATGGCTGTATTTTGTGTACCAGTGGTATTTGTTGTAAGAGCACCATATCCCACAGCAACATGTTCATCAGAAGTTGTTGCAACCTTTAAAGCTTCGTAACCTATAGCAACATTTCTAATACCCGTAGACCACAATGCTGTTCCAACATTCTGTCCAATTAAAATAGAATTATTTGTCGAACTCGCCTGAAGTATCAAATTACCATCAATTTTATATCCTCCCGTAATACCACTAGTATCAATGGTACCAGTAGCAGTGATGTTTCCACCAAAATAAGAATTACCTCCAACTGAAAATTTACTAAAAGGTGAGGTTGTCCCCACTCCCACATTACCCGTAGTGTAATAAATATCCGAACCAGTGGTTGTCCATTGAGAAGACCCTCCCCCTCCCGACAAACAAGTACCATTGATAGAGAAACACCCAGCAGTGAGATTGACACCGTTGGCAAATGTAGAAGTGGCAGTGCCCGTAACAGCAAAACCTGCTGTACTTACTCCTCCAGCAAAGGTAGATGTGGCTGAGGTAGATGTTGCTGTAAAATATGCTGCTGTAGAGGCATCGATAGTACAGTTTGAAGAGCCTGGGGCACAGCTAGGGTCTAGAGTTTCTCCTGGTGTGTATGGAGTAGCTGGAGGAGCTGCAAATACTAGAGTT
>Ga0172380_10002277_pt1 | contig 30205 bp, 31 predicted proteins | sample Leawe162metaG_FD_119747 | JGI IMG/M metagenome (GOLD analysis project Ga0172380, IMG submission 119747) | Leachate microbial communities from a municipal landfill in Southern Ontario, Canada - Leachate well 162 metaG | ecosystem: Engineered > Solid waste > Landfill > Unclassified | place... | reverse complement strand
GGCGTGCCGTATCACGCCGCCGAACAATACCTGGCGCGGCTGGTAAAGATGGGTGAGTCAGTCGCGATCTGCGAGCAGATCGGCGACCCCGCCGCCAGCAAAGGGCCGGTCGAACGCAAGGTGATGCGCATCGTCACCCCCGGCACCGTCACCGATTCCGCGCTGCTGGAAGAGAAGCGCGACAACCTGTTACTCGCGCTGCACCAGAATAAGAACGAGATCGGCCTTGCCTGGCTCAATCTCGCTTCCGGCCAGTTCACCTTGGCCGAAGTGGATGCCAAGCAACTGCCCGCTGAACTTGAGCGATTACAACCTTCCGAGATTTTGTTCGCCGAGAGCAGCGCCGCGCCGCAATTCAAAAGCGCCGCCAACAAATCACTGCCCGACTGGCACTTCGAACGCGACACCGCGCACCGTGCGCTGTGCCAGCAGTTCGGCACACGCGATCTGGCCGGTTTCGGCTGTGAGGAATACACGCTCGGTTTGAGTGCGGCCGGTGCATTGCTCGGCTACGCCAAACTCACCCAAGGCCAGAGCATCGCCCACATCCGCGGCGCGCAGGTTTACCACGCCGACCAGTTCGTGCGCATGGACGCCGCCACCCGCCACAATCTGGAGATCACCCAGACCCTGCGCGGCGAACCCGCCCCCACCCTGCTTTCGCTGCTCGACACCTGTGGCACGAACATGGGCAGCCGACTGCTCGCACACTGGCTGCACCATCCGCTGCGCGACCGTGGCGTGTTGCGCGCAAGGCTGGATGCTGTGGACGAGCTGGATGATAAGTTCAGCGCCGTACACGACAGTCTCAAATCCAGTGTGGACGTGGAACGCATCACCGCACGCATCGCATTGAAGAGTGCGCGACCGCGTGACCTTTCCGGCCTGCGCGATACGCTCATGCGCCTGCCGGAACTGCATGCTTTACTGGCGAACATCGCAGCACCGCGCATCCAGTATTTAGCAAGCCAACTCCTAGGTACTTCACAGCAAGTTCAAGTCGAAGGCGAGACAAGGCGGCAACGAGCGAACGACGATGACAGTACAAGTAGTACGGCAAGGAGTGAGCGAGGAAGCCAACGCAGTATCGCCGATGAATTGAGCTTGCTGCTGCAAAAGACCATCAAGGAAGAACCATCCTCTGTGCTGCGCGAAGGCGGCGTGATCGCCGATGGTTATGATGCCGATCTGGACGAACTGCGCGGCATCCAGTCCAACTGCGGCGACTTCCTGCTGGCATTGGAAAAACGCGAACGCGAACGCACCGGCATCGACAAGCTGAAAGTGGAATACAACCGCGTGCACGGTTTCTACATCGAGGTGAGCACCGCCAATGCCGACAAGGTGCCGGACGACTACCGCCGCCGCCAGACATTGAAGAACGTCGAGCGTTACATCACGCCGGAACTGAAAGCCTTCGAGGACAAGGCGCTGTCCGCCAACGACCGCGCACTGGCACGCGAGAAATATCTGTACGACCAGTTGCTGGACACGCTCGCACCGAGCATTCCGCAACTGCAAGCCGTCGCCGCCGCCATCGCCGAACTGGACGTACTCGCCACGTTTGCCGAGCGTGCCGTCACGCTCAACTTCAGCGCACCGCGCTTCAGCGACGACGCGCAGTTAAGCATCAAACAAGGTCGCCATCCAGTGGTCGAAGCGCAAGTGGACACCTTCACCCCGAACGACACTGCACTCGGTGATGCGCGCCGCATGCTGCTCATCACCGGCCCCAACATGGGCGGTAAATCGACCTACATGCGTCAGGTCGCCATCATCGCGCTGCTGGCGCATGTCGGCTGCTTCGTGCCCGCACAGGAAACCGTGTTGGGCGAGATCGACCAGATCTTCACGCGCATCGGCGCATCTGACGACTTGGCCAGCGGACGTTCCACCTTCATGGTCGAGATGACCGAAGCCGCCAACATCCTGCACAACGCCACCGAAAAAAGCTTGGTGCTGGTGGACGAGATCGGTCGAGGCACCAGCACCTTCGACGGCCTCGCCCTCGCCTACGCCATCGCCCGCCACCTGCTGGAACTGAACCGCAGCTACACCCTGTTCGCCACGCACTATTTCGAACTCACGCGACTGGCCGAAGAATTCAAACAACTCGCCAACGTCCACCTCGCCGCCGTCGAACACCAGCACAGCATCGTGTTCCTGCACAGCGTCAACGAAGGTGCCGCCAGCCAAAGCTACGGCCTGCAAGTCGCCGCTCTCGCCGGCGTACCCGGCAGTGTCATCCGCAGCGCGAAGAAACAGTTAGTGAAGCTGGAACAGAACAGCGCCGCGCAGAACCCGCAAGGCGACCTGTTCGCCGCCGTACCGGAAGCACCGGAGCCGGAAGAGCATCCGCTGGTATCGGCGCTGCAAGACTTGCAACCGGACGAGATGAGTCCCAGGGAGGCGTTAGAGAGGATTTATCAGTTGAAGAAGCTTTTATAAAAGCTAACTTATGACGAAAGACCAAGATCTGCAAACTGTACTTTCTGGAATGATTTCAATTGTTGAAGGAATTGGCGCTCTAAGAACGCATGCAAGTTCAGCTCATGGCGCAGGAAAAAAGAGTTATAAACTTGAGCCACGTCATGCTCGCCTAGCAATACACTCTGCTCACACAGTTGCATTATTTATTTTAGAAAGTTGGCAAAGGAAGATGCGCTAAAGGGGACGCACATTAGTCGGCCTTGCATCAAGCGAGCAAGTGATTCTACGGCGGCATCAGCCGCCGGATTTTTTCAAGTCCCAACTTCTTCACATCAAACAAATCGCACCCGTTTCTTCAAACATGGCTGCGAACGAATCGCGCCAGTCACCCATCAGGATCAAGCGATCAGCGGCGTTTATGCGCTGATTGGCGGTGCAGCTAACCGGTACGGTTTACTTCCGCCAGCAAAACGGGCATCGCATCTCGCTACACACGGAACGCCTCCACCGCCCCACGCACCTGCGCCGCCTTTTGTTCCAGATCAGTCGCAAGATTTGACAGACTGCGCGCCGCGCTGGAGTTTTCTTCAGACATCTGCGCAACCTGTTCGGTGCGTTTCGCCAGATCGGTTGCCGCAGCATTTTGTTCGGTAAGCGCGCTAGAAATATCGTCTATTGTGCCCGATACTTTGCCAAAGCCTTGCTGGATACCGGCAATAGCACTTTGTGCGATTTCGGCATCACGCACCCCTTGTCGCGCGGTGTTTACCACCTTATCCATGCCATCCAGTGCGTTACCGGCCACGACACCTATCTGCGTAGACATCTGGTTGATTTCCGCTGTGGCGCTGGCCGTGCGCTCGGCGAGCTTGCGCACTTCATCCGCCACAACCGCAAAACCACGCCCCTGCTCGCCGGCACGCGCTGCCTCGATTGCCGCGTTGAGCGCCAGCAAATTAGTTTGATCTGCAATTTCCTTGATGGTTTTCACCACCTCGCTGATGCGCGAAGCATCGCTCCCCAACCGGGAAACTTCGGCTGATGCCGTTTCGATCTGTTGCGCAACCTCCATAAGTCCGGTCACCGTCTTGTTGACCACCTGAGCTCCCTGCTCGGAGTTCGCATGCGACTGGGCGGCAATTTGTTTGGCACTGCCCCCCTGATCGCTGATATGGGTAGAGGAGACGCTCATTTCCTCAATTGCCGCAGCCATCCCGCTCACCGCATCCGATTCATGATTGACGTTTTCCGTGATCTGCTGCGCCGCAGTCGCCAATTGTTCCGCCATACCGCCTACCTGGCCGGCCTGCATTTTTACTGCGGCGATCATATCGCGCAGGCGTGATTGCATATCCTGGGCATTGGCCAGCAGGCTGCCGTCCACTGCACGGACCGATTGTGCCGAAAAGTCGCCTGCCGCCATCACGCCGATAATCCGTGCAACCTCTGCGGGATCGCCGCCCAATTGACGCATCAGGCTCCTCGTCAGCCACAGCGCAAATGCCACGGCACAGATGACGGCAATAATCCCCATGATCAACACGATGCGCAGCGTGGATTGCTGAAGCTCACCAAACTGGCTGGAGGCCATCCTGAATTCGTGCTCGGTGATTTCCTTCAGTTTGGCTGCTGCCACGGCAATAGGTTTATCGGCACCCTTGATGCCTTTATCCTGGTCGGTAATGGATGCACCCTCATCCTTAAGTTTTTTGAGTTGATCAATGGCGGCAAGATAAGCACCCACCGCAGTCTTGATTGCTTCCAACTGGTTCTGGGCTTCGGCTTCGACCCCACCGGCTCTCTGGTATTTGTCAACCGCGCCTAGCAGTTTGCCCATGTCGTCGCGGAACTTTGCCTCATAGTCCCCTGTGCGCAGCACATAGTTCTTGAAATGATGCACGCCGTCGCCGAAGTGGCGATAGATTTCCATGTTGGCATCCTGCCAAACGAACACCTGCTGCTCGATCTTGCGCCACTTGTTATTCATTTCGCTCATGTAAAACTGCGTGACCGCAGCCATTAATACCATCAGCCCTACGACCAAACCGAACGACAGGTGCAGCTTGGCGCTGACCTTCATGTTATGCAACCGATCTCCCACATTGCTCATGGCTTCTCCCATATAAATCCACGATTCAAAACTCACCTAGAATCGTTGATTTCGGTATTTTCTGGGAAACCTTTAGGTCTCAATCAGACCAATAGCCACTTATAATTAAGGTTCATCTGACAATTGCGTGGGTAAAAGCCAATCTATCGTCCCTCGCTTGGTTAGGAGACGACAGATGGACAATAGGGGACACCCACGGTTTCCTACCGCCTGCCTCAATCACATCCGGCCCTGCATCCCCTCACTGCACTATCTGCGGCTCATAGAATTTGACTGACTTGCGCGAGCCGGGCTTCTTTTTCTGGGTAATGACTCCGAGCACAACTTCCAGACCGGCGATTGCCACATCGGGATAGACAGGATTGAGCGCGTGCAGCAGCCAGCCGCCATGCGCGTTACGTTTGAGTTGGCGGAAAGTGTGTTCGTCGTCATGCATGGCGATGACGAACGCTCCCTCGTAAGGCTGCCCGCCCATATCGACGACCAGCATCTCGCCATCCATGAATTCAGGTTCCATGCTCACGCCCAGCACCATCAGTGCGACGGTCTCTCTTTCGTCGCAGTTGCTTCCGACCTGGCAGCCTTGCTGTTCGGTGGCCGAGACGACGGGGATATTGATGGGCTTGCGTGTGTGCATGAAGGCTACTCCTGATTGAATGGGTGGAATGATAACGCCAAGGCGGTGGATTCGCCCACTCAGAACTTCAGGCGGCAGTTTCACTTTGCTGACAGCCTCCTCAGAGAATGCTTCGAACGCCAATAGTTTTCTGTTTTCTTTAGCCAAACGGGTCAGCTTCAAATTCCAATCCGATACCGGTTCCTTCACGCGCCTCTGCACCAGCCTCCTTAATCACAGGTGTTTAGTCTTTCTATCATCCCCATTTCCACACCTTGCACCTTTGCTGTGGACGGCGCATAGTCATTCAGCCGCATAACCACATGAAAAGGAGTACATCATGTTTAAGAGACCTATTTTTATATCTGTATTGGTTGGTACTTTGACCGTTTTGGCAGGACCGCTATTTGCAGCAGACCAGGTTCGTGACCAGAAGCAGGATCAGATGCAGGCGCAGGATCAGGAGCGCATCTATGGCAGCCAGTTGATGACGCAAGAGGAACGGAACGCGTATCGCGCGAAAATGCAGGCCGCCAAGACAGTTGAAGAGCGCGAACGGATCAGGAACGAACATCACGAGCTCATGAAGAAAAGAGCGAAGGAACGCGGCGTGACTCTGCCGGATATGCCGCCAGCCGCTGGCGGTGGAATGATGCGTCAGGGAGGAGGTATGGGGGGTGGAATGGGATCTGGCGGCGGGACGCGCCAAGGCGGGGGATACTGATTTTCTGAACCTATCACTACCCTGGCATCACAGGAGGGCCTGCGGAACTGCGGCCACCGCACCGCCCTCACACTTCCTCTCTCGACAACACCCTAAAGCGTTCAGCCCACCTTCCCTTGCCTCCCTTCACTCCATGATTTGGTAAGGCTCCATGGTGACCGTTTCAACCCGTGCGCCAAGCATGACCACCTCCCCTTCTCTTCTGCTGTTACCCGTCTCGGTGAATTCGAAGCGGTAGGTACGGCGCAGTATGCGGCGTCCGTTGCTATCGCGCACTAGTTGCAGTTTGATACTGGCGACAGTGTCGTCGAGGAACTGCACGCCGGTCTGTTTGCAAATCAAACGTCCTGCCTCGCGTGCGATTTCAAGTATGCGGATGCTGTGCAGCCAGAACCAGACCAGCAGCCCCAATACGACCAGTACCAATAAACTCGCGAAGTCCATGTTATTCTCGTTCAGTTCAAGGGAGCGAAGCGCGGCAAGCTCTGCCCTTCGTGCTGCACCGATTCGAAGAAGACTTCGCCCAAATCATCGCTTCATCCGACTTGTAGGTCATCAGCGTGATATTCGGGTCGGCTTCCAGCTTCGCCTCACACACGATCTCGCAGATGCCGTCCTTGTAGTGTCTGTATCTCATCTTGTTCGTCCGTGATAATCCGTACAGCGCGAATCTTATACTGTCCGCCCGCGCGAGCAGTTAACATCTGTGCCATTTGATCACGCCTCTTCCAACTATATGCGTAACAACCTCGCCCCCGATGTGAACCGTCGCGAAGCCTGGGCCTGGGCGATGTACGATTTCGCCAACTCGGGTTACACCACCATCGTCATCACGGCGATCTTCAATGCCTACTTCGTCTCGGTGGTGGCTGGCGGTGCGCCGTGGGCAACGCTGGTGTGGACACTGTCGCTGGCACTTTCGTATGCGCTGATCATGCTGACCGCTCCGCTGCTGGGTGCGTATGCGGATGCCTATGCGGCGAAGAAGCGACTGCTATTCGTCACGACGGCAGGCTGCGTGCTGTTCACTGCCGCGCTCTATTTCGCCGGACCGGGCATGCTGTGGCTGGCTATCCCGCTGATCGTGCTGTCTAATTTCTTCTACGGCAGCGGCGAGAATCTGATTGCGGCCTTCCTGCCGGAACTGGCGCGCGAAGGCTCACTGGGTAAAGTGTCCGGCTGGGGCTGGAGTCTGGGTTATGTCGGCGGATTGCTCAGTCTGGGCGTCTGTCTCGCCTATGTGAGCTGGGCGCAGGCGCGCGGCGATATGGCGGCGGATTTCGTGCCGGTGACCATGCTGATCACGGCGGCACTGTTCGCCTTGGCCAGCCTGCCCACCTTCCTCATCCTGAAAGAGCGTGCCCAACCGCAGCCGCATCTGGTCGGCAAGAACATGGTGCAGGAATCGTTCGCACGTCTGTTGCAGACCGTCCGCCATGCGCGGCAATACCGCGACCTGCGCCGCTTCCTGATCTGTACGGTGTTCTATCAGGCGGGCATCCAGACAGTGATCACGCTGGCCGCCATCTACGCGCAGCAGGCGATGCACTTCACCATGCAGCAGACGCTTGGTCTGATCTTCGTGGTCAACATCACGGCGGCTATCGGTGCATTCTCATTCGGTTATCTGCAGGATCGTATCGGCCATGTGCCGGCCATCGCGTTGACACTGGCCGGCTGGATCGTGATGGTGTTGATGGCATGGGCATCGGAAGGGCCGGGACTGTTCTGGGCGGCGGCGAATCTGGCCGGTATCTGCATGGGAGCCAGCCAGTCCGCAGGGCGTGCGCTGGTCGGTCTGCTCTCCCCGGTGGCGCGGCGTGCCGAGTTCTTTGGCTTGTGGGGACTGGCGATGAAGCTGGCCGCCATCCTCGGCCCGGTGACCTACGGCATGGTGAGCTGGCTGACACAGGGTGACCACCGCACGGCGATCCTCTTCACTGGCGCGTTCTTTGTGGCGGGGCTGCTGATATTGCGCGGTGTGGATGCCTCGCGTGGACAGCTGGCGGCACAGCAGGAAGAAGCCTGAGCGCGACGCGCAGTCGAATTGTTTTAGAATCACCCACCCTTCCCTCTGGAGGCAGATGTCATGCGCGACCGATACTTCAGCAAACAGACTTTCGCTTTCCTCTCCGCTCTGGAGCAGAACAACAACCGCGAGTGGTTCGAGCAGCACCAACAGGAATACGAAGATCTGGTACGCACCCCCGCCTTGGACTTCATCAGCGACATGTCGGACGAGATGCCCGCCATCTCGCGCCACTTTCTGGCGCAGCCCAAGAAGGTGGGCGGTTCATTGATGCGGGTGTATCGCGACACGCGTTTCAGCAAGGACAAGACGCCCTACAAGACCAACATCGGCATCCAGTTCCGGCATGAACTGGGCAAAGACATCCACGCGCCGGGTTATTACCTGCACATCTCGCCGGGCGAGTGTTTCGTGGGGGTGGGCTTGTGGCATCCGGATGCGGATGCACTATTCAAGATACGCGAGGCCATCGTGAAGAAACCGGAAGTGTGGCTGGCTGCGCGCGACGATGCCGCGTTCAGCGAACAATACGAGCTGGCGGGCGATGCGCTGACCAATGCACCGCGCGGTTTCGCGAAAGATCATCCGCAGGTGGACGACCTGAAGCGCAAGGATTTCATCGCGCTGGCGAACCTGAGCGAAGCGACTGTCGCTTCGGGCAAGCTGCGTCCGCTGGTGGTGGAACGCTACCGTCAGGCGGCTCCGATGATGCGCTTCCTGTGCCAGGCCCTGGAACTGCGTTTCTGACCCGAACAACCCTGTTGCGAGTAGCCATTTATATCGTCATTCCATCGGCGTAGCATAATCAGCTCTCGCAGGTGCAAACCTGCGGTTCTTGTTCTTTCATACATTGAAGGAGATGATCATGCACACAGCCGACATGTTGATTTACGTGCATCCCGAACTGGGGTCGCAGATTAGGATGAATCTGGAAAGAAAGATGATGGGGCGCATCGGTGTGGATTGTGCCGAGTTTGAACACAAGCCACATCCTCATGCGTTACTGGTGAAATATGACCCTGAAGAAGTGAAAGGCATCGAGTTGTTGCACATGGTGCACGACCTCGACCCCAAAGCCTCTATAGTGGGAATGTAGGTTCACACCATCACGAAACAACAGATAGAATCCTGAAGCCCGCCAGTGCGGGCTTCCTGTTTTCGGTCCACATAACGATGGAGGCCATCATGAAGAGATTCTTTATTTCCCTCGCCCTGCTCTGCCTTACCGCCCCTGCCTTCGCGGCAGTAGAAGGCGAAGAAGTCACCTACTCCGCCAACGGCACGACGCTGAAAGGCTGGCTGGCATACGAAGGACATGCGATGGGCAAACGCCCTGCGGTGCTGGTAGTGCATGAATGGTGGGGACACAATGCCTATGCGCGCAAACGCGCGAACATGCTGGCCAAGCTGGGCTATGTGGCACTGGCGGTGGATATGTATGGCGATGGCAAGCAGGCGATGCACCCTGACGACGCGGGCAAATTCTCCGGCGAGGTGGCCAAGAATCGTCCTATGGCCAAAGCGCGTTTCGAAGCGGCGATGAAAGTGCTGCGCGATGATCCGCGCGTGGATAGCAACAAGCTGGCCGCTATCGGCTACTGCTTCGGAGGCTCGGTGGTGTTAAACATGGCACGCGAGGGAGAGCCTTTGCTGGGCGTGGCGAGTTTCCACGGTGGACTGGCGACCGATACACCCGCACAAAAAGGCAAGGTCAAAGCCAAGATACTTTCCTTCACCGGCGCGGACGACAAGATGATTCCCGCCACGCAGGTGGAGGGCTTCAAGCAAGAGATGGAAAAAGCAGGCGTAAATTATCGGGTGGTGGTGTACCCCGGCACGATGCACAGCTTCACCAATCCGGATGCAGATGAATATGGCAGGAAGTTCAATCTGCCGCTGGCCTACAACGCGGAAGCGGATAAGGATTCATGGGCCCAGTTGCAACTGTTCCTTGCTGACGTGCTGAAATAGAATTTCACGATGAAATTACGCGTATTGATCCTGGGCTATGGCGAAATGGGGCACGCCATGGAATATCTGCTGGCAGCAAGGCACGATATGCGCATCTGGAACATGGGCACTGTGGTAAATGGCAACCACACAACGCTGGAAGAGGAAGTCGCCGAGGCGCAGGTGATTCTGTTCTGCCTGCCGGTGAATCCGCACCATGAGATCGCGAACCGTATTGAGCCTTATCTGGCACAGGGCAGTGTGTGTCTGACCATCGCCAAGGGGCTGGATGAAGCGGGACGGATGGCGGCGCAGGTGTTCGAACAGGCTTTCGCCTATAAGCATCATTACGGCGTGGTGTACGGCCCGATGATCTCGGAAGAAATCCGCGCCGGGCGCTATGCCTTTGCCGATGCGGTGCTATCCGATGCGGCGGATTTCGAGGTGGTGAACAGCTTGTTCCGGGGCAGCACGCTGGTGTGCCAGCAGGCAAGCGACATGCACGGCAGAAGCTGGTCGGTGATTCTGAAGAACGTTTACGCCATTCTGTTCGGCGTGGCGGACGAATTGAAGCTGGGTGACAACATGCGCGGCCATCTGATGGTCGCGGCCATCGCAGAATTGAGCGGGATCGTGCAGGCATTTGGCGGTAAAGCCAACACACCATACAGTTATGCCGGATTGGGTGATCTGTTGACCACGGCGACCAGTGCGGATTCGCATCACCATGAACTCGGCTGCAAACTGGTACGCGGCGAGTGGAATGACATTTCCGGCGAGGGCGTGCATACCTTGCAGATGGTGGAGAAGTTTCATCTGTTCGATTGGCGCGGCTATCCACTGTTTTCACTGGCGCATGACGTCGTCACCACACCGCAGACGCTGCCCGAACGGCTGCAAGATTACCTGCAGCAATTGCGCGAGACTGAACGTTGCGCCATTTGAATCAAGCCGTGCGCCACCTTGTCGTTTCCATCTCCGGCCACGGCTTTGGCCATGTGGCACAGACCGCACCCATTCTGAACCGGCTACATCAGCTCATGCCACAGCTGCACATCACGGTTCGTTCGTCGGTGCCACTGTCCTATCTACGCTCGCGCATCCATGTACCGTTCGACCATCAGGCAAGCGAGGGCGACCTCGGCATGGTGATGTCATCGGCGATCGATGTATGCATCACAAAGAGTCGCCTCGCCTACCGCCAGCTCCATGCTGACTGGGAAGTGCGTGTTGCAGCCGAGGCGCGATTGTTGCGTGAGTTGGGTGCGGATTTGGTGTTTTCCAACGTGGGATATCTGGCTCTGGCCGGTGCGCAGCGCGCGGGAATCACCAACGCGGCATTGTGTTCGCTGAACTGGTTCGACATCTACCGGCATTACTGCGGCGAGGATAAGATCAGCGCGCAGATGCTCGCCTGCTATACCCATGCCGATGCCTTCCTGCGCGCCACACCGGGCATGGTAATGGCGTCGCTGCCGAATCTTGTGCCGGTGGCACCTATTGCCGAGATCGGCACGAACCGCCGGGATGAGTTGAATCGCCGCTTGCGTTTGTCGCAGGAAGAGCGGTTGGTGCTGGTGAGCCTGGGCGGCATCGCCGGCCGTTTGCCGATGGAACGCTGGCCGCGCATCAACGGTGTGCGTTGGCTGGTGCAGGACAGCTGGCAAGTACAGCACCCGGACGCCATCGTGCTGGAATCGCTACCGCTGCATTTCAGTGATCTGCTTGCCAGTTGCGATACGCTGCTGTGCAAGCCGGGTTATGGCAGTTTCGTCGAAGCGGCATGCAGCGCGGTGCCGGTGCTGTATGTGAGCCGCGCGGACTGGCCGGAGTCGCCCGCGCTGATTGAATGGCTGGGACGGCATGGAGAGTGCCGCGAAGTATCGCGCGCGATGCTGGAAGAAGGCAGGATTGCCGATGCACTGCATGCCCTGTGGCGATCACCGCAGCGGGCACCTATCATGCCGCACGGCGTGAGCGAGGCGGCAGCGTGGCTACTCCACCATTTATCCCGTTCGGGTAGTTGATTTCACCCACCGCACAAGGCAGGATACGGCCAGATCAAACTTCCCGTTCCCCACTTATGCTCGAGTACATCTTTTTCAAAGCAACACTGCACGACAAATTCGTTACCTTTTGTGAATTGCAGGGCGTGCCCTGCACCGCCAGTGACGACCCGATGGGTATGGTTGTGGCGATTCCAGAGGATCTGCCGGAAGTGCTGGCTGACAAAATAGAAGACTATTACGCCCTGCTGGAAGGTGAGCAGGAAGGGTTGAGTCAGGCACAGGGCGAACTGAACCGGTTAGCCGGATTTGGCTTCAAACTACCGGACGGACAAGCGCGCCTGCTTCCCGTTTCCATAGATATGGCAAACCGTCTGCTGGCGAACTTTACACTGGCGGAGATACAGGAGCTATTGAACTCGGTGGCACACTACGCACTGGAGCCGCCGGACGAACACCTGTGCAAGATACTCGCCGAACAGCTCGCGCAAGACAAAAGATAGTCAGCGAAGCATCAACGGGCCGGTGCTCCGCGTTCAACCAGCAAACCTGCTGCCTCCCAACTGTTCATGCCGCCCTCGACATTGACTGCCAGACTAAATCCGGCGGCCTGCAACTGTTGCACTGCACGTGTCGAACGACGGCCGGAACGACAGATAACGGCGACCATCTTGTCTTTGTACTGTGCAATCTCACCCACACGCGACTGAAGGAGGTCGAGCGGAAGCAACATGCTGTTCGGTGCACGTACTTCCGTGTACTCATCCGGTTGGCGCACATCAAGCAACAGCGCGCCCTGTGCCTGCATGGCTGCCACCTGTTTGACATTGACGGCCGGGACATTCGCGCCATCGCAACCGGCAACACTCAATACAAGGGCGCACAGCCCGATCAATACATAACGTAATTTCATCATTGTTTCCTGCGATTAATGATGATGGCCATCATCACTGTGCACATGTCCGTGGGTCAATTCATCCGCAGTAGCAGCACGCACACCGGTAATGACACCAGAGAAGTTGAGTGATTTCCCGGCCAGAGGATGGTTGCCATCCACTGTCACCTCATCGTCGGTTATTTCGGTGACGGTGTAGAGCATGTAATCCTCGTCGTCATCCCCCTCCTGGCCACCTTCAAACTGCATGCCAACGGTGATTTCTGCGGGGAACATACTGCGCGGTTCGACGCGCACCAGATCGTGCTCATATTCACCGAAAGCATCATCCGCCTGCATGCTGACCGCAAATTTGTCACCGGCCGACTTGCCTTGCAAGGCTTCTTCCACCGAGGGAAAGATACCGTCGTAGCCACCGTGCAAGTAACTGATTGGGCCATCCGCTTTTTCGATCAGCGCGCCGCTGGCGTCGCTCAACTCATATGTCAGCGAAACGACTGCATTTTTTTCAATCTTCATTTCATTTCCTTTATCAATTTGAGTACTTCCTGCGGATGTCCATGGGCGTGGACATCGTACAAAGCATGGCGCAACTTGCCGTGTTTATCGATGACGAAAGTTGAGCGCCGGATAGCCGGTATCTTTTGTCCGTCCACTTCCTTTTCGTACAGCACGCCATACTTCCTGCAGACCCGCCCCTCGGAATCAGACAGCAACAACACCGACAATCCATACTTGTCACGAAAGGAAGCATGGCTGATGCAATCGTCGCGACTGACGCCGATCACAAGGGCGTCATGACGGGCAAATTCCGCTTCAAGATCGCTGAATTCATTCCCTTCCATCGTGCATCCCGGCGTGTCATCTTTGGGATAGAAGTACAACACAACATTATGTTTATCCTGCAACGCAGCCAGTCTGAACTGATGCATATCAGCATCCGGCAACTCGAAATGCGGCGCTTCCATTCCTGCCTGGAGCTTTACAACTTGTAATGGCATAACTTCCTCCTGAAGCCTCATTCTATCTAATTTTGTGCCGCGTGCACGCCTGAATTTTCTTTCCATTACCTACCCCGAGGCTATAATTCACGCATGGGAAGCGTTCTATGGGGTGGGGCTGATCCGTGACAATTTCTGTGTGATTGCCAACATGAGAAAACCTCTGCAGCAGGATGACGCAGTACCGTTGCGACATGTGGATGTAGCCGGCCTTTTCGTGTCAACAAATGGGAGACGATAGTGAACGAAGACACCTTACAACACACCAGCTTTGATGGTGTAACCGATTATGTTGCGGCACTCGACCGGATTTGTGCCGCCGCACAACGCAGCCTGGTCATCTTCGAAAAAGACTTCTCTGACATCGGCTTCAATAGCGAGTCTCGGTATGATACGTTGCACCATTTCCTGCTGGCCAACAGCAACAACAGCCTGCACCTGCTTGCGCACGATACACAACATCTGCTTCGTTTCTGCCCGCGCATGATGATGCTGTTGCGCGAATTTAGCCACAGCATGGCGATCTATCAGACACCGCCACACATGCAAAGCGTGACCGAACCTTTCGCCGTGGCGGACAACCATCATTTTGTGCGTCGCTATCACTTCGACGACACGCGCGGCCTGTTGGCGGAGAACGATCCCGAGGGCGCACACGAATTGAACTCGCGATTTAATGAGATGTGGCTGGCATCACATGCCGGCGCGACGCCGACCAGACTGGGACTTTGATATTTCGCATGTCTTGCCAGAATCGTGCCGTAGCAATCCATCACTTTATTTTTACACATTGAACAATAGGAAATTGAAATGAGATTCTCAACACTGATCGCCGCCCTGCTCGCCCTCTCCCTGACTGCTTGCGGCGAGCAAACCACTGAATCGCTGAACGCAGCAAAAAAAGCCGCTGCAGAAGCGGCTGACAAGGCCAAGGATGCCGCCGCCAGCGCCGCCAGAGACGTAGGCAACGCTGCCGAAGATGCGGCCAAAGCCGCTGCTGACAAGGCACAGGAAGTCGCCAGCGATGCGACTACGGCAGCCAAAGATGCTGCCAAAAAAGCAGTGAATGAAGCTGCCGACGCTGTAAACAAGTAAACTTTCCCGTATATATTGCACAGCCTGTGAATCCAACCGATACGATTCACAGGCATACACCTTTCAGAAGTTACCAGAAAATCCCAGTAATTAAACGCTTTTGACGGCATTCCAAAGAAGTGTTTTCCTCCTGAAATATAAGGATTTTTCCATTTCTGCATACCTCTTGTATTTCCCTTTGGACTCGCTAGAATGCGCTGCCTTTTCTTTGGGAGGGTTGCAGAAAAGGCAGTTCAATATAAACCTTCACTTAAAGTCTAGTAGTACCTATCTATCGATTGGAAAATTGAAAATGAAACGCTCTGCATTGATCGCAGCTCTATTGGCTCTGTCTCTGTCTGCTTGTGGTGAGAAGCCTGCCGAAACCGCCGTTCCTGTTGCTGCTCCAGCAACTGAAATCGTGGCTCCGGTTGCCGCATCTGCAACCGAGGCTGCTGCACCTGCAACCGAGACTGCTGCACCTGCCACCGAAGCTCCGCAATCTGCTACAAAGTAACACCCGCACGTCAAAATAAAAAAGCCGGCGCAAGCCGGCTTTTTTATTCAATGCGGCAAATCAGGTGATATCCACCCATTGCAGCCCATCAGACTGTGATGCGATACCGATCTCTTCTTCCTTGCATGACAGCACCTCACTCAAAGCATGCACTGCCAGCTCCGGCTGGTTGTTCTGCTTGCTCAAGTGAGCTGCCACGATATGTTGCAAGCGACTGGTATCCATAGCTGCCAACAAGCCCGCTGCCTGGCGATTGCTCAAGTGGCCGAATCGACCACCGACGCGCTGCTTGAGTGAGGGAGGGTAACGCCCGCTGCGCAACATCTCTTCGTCGTGGTTGCATTCCAGCACCAGCGCGTGACAGCCATCCAGGGACGCTTTGATGTGCGGGGTGATGTGGCCGGTATCGGTCAATACGCCAAGGCGGTGCTCGCCGTCACTGAATACATATTGCACCGGTTCGCGCGCATCATGCGGCACCAGAAATGGCAGCACTTCGATGTCGCCGATGGAAATCGGATGGTGGGGATTGAGCTCGGTGACCGTGATATCTGCGAACGCCGTCTGCTGCGTAAGCAAAGTGCCGTGTGTCATCCATACCTTGAGCTTGAACTTCCGCGCCAGACGCGCCACACCGCCGATGTGGTCGCTGTGCTCGTGGGTGACGAGTATGCCGCTGAGTTGCTCGGCTTGTAACCCGAGACGGGCCAGACGCGACACAGTCTCGTTGACGGAGAAACCGCAATCCAGCATCAGGGTGGTACTGCCGGCTTGCACCAGCAGCGAGTTGCCCTCGCTGCCGCTGCCGAGAAACGCGAAACGCATCACTGCGCTTTATTTTTCCAGCTGGTGGTACAGCAGGTCCAGGATGCGCGTTGCTTCTGCTTGCGCAGTGGCTTCTGCAGCAACGGTCACCACGCTTACGCCTTGGGTCTCTTGTACCAGCACGCGCAGTTCAGACGGCTGCTTTTCGGTTTTTTTCAGGTAGAACACGCCTTTGCTGCGATTCACATCGCCAGTGGCAAGCTTGGCATGCTCCAATGCCAGACTGACTTTGCGCCAAGCGCGGTCGAACGGCTCCGACACCAGAATGAAGCGGGCCGTATCAACTTGCAGCAACTTCGCCGCAGCAACTTGTGTAGCGGCAGGGTCTGGTGCGACGCACGGAGCCTCCTCCACTTTGGGTGCGCGTGCCAGATCGGAATAGTTTGCCACCTGCGTACCATCCGCCGCGGGTGATGCCGCCCGACTGGATACGGGCGGCGCAACCAGATCGGGCGGCACTTCAAGCGGCTGCACTGCAACCGCACCCGCTTTGTAATCCACCTGCTTGCTCCCGAACATGCTGCAACCCGCCAGCAACGAAATGATTGCAATTCCAAATACGATATTTCTGACCCGCATGACGACTCCCATTTAAATGACTCCTGCCTGACGCATCGCTGCTTCCACCTGCGGTTGCATGGCAGAGGTGAGCGGGGTCAGAGGTAAACGCAGCACATTCTTCATCTTGCCCATGCGTGCCACCGCCCATTTAACCGGAATCGGGTTGGCTTCGACGAACAGCTTGCGATGCAGACCGAGCAACTGGTAATTAATCTCACGCGCCCGGGCAACCTCGCCGTGCAACGCGGCCACACACATCTCGTGCATCAGCTTCGGCGCTACGTTGGCGGTGACCGAGATGGTGCCGTGCGCACCCAACAGCAGCAGCGCCAGTGTGCTGGCATCGTCACCGCTGTAGATAGCGAAATCCTTGGGTGCGCGCTGCAACAGTTCGCTGCCGCGTTCGATACCGCCGGTCGCATCCTTGATGCCGACGATGTTCGGGATCTCTGCCAGACGCAACACCGTGTCGTTGAGCAGATCGCAACCAGTGCGGCCCGGCACGTTGTACAGGATATGCGGCATCTCCACCGCCTCCGCGATGGCTTTGAAATGCTGGTACAGCCCTTCCTGCGTCGGCTTGTTGTAATAAGGAACAACAGTAAGCGAAGCGTCTGCTCCCGCCTTTTTGGAGAAGATCGCCAGCTCGATGGCTTCCCTGGTTGAATTCGCCCCGGTACCGGCAATGATCGGCACGCGCCGGTTGGTATGTTTGACCGCTTCGGCGATAAGCAACTCGTGCTCTTCCACATTGACAGTGGGGGATTCGCCCGTGGTGCCGACCACCACAATGGCATCGGTGCCGGCGCTGATATGAAAATCAATCAATGCACGGAACGCGTCCAAATCAAGGCTGCCGTCCTCATGCATCGGAGTCACGATGGCTACAATACTTCCGGTGATCATGTTCGTTTCCTGCTGAAATAAGCGCGCATTCTACCTTAATCACACTGGCTTACGCGACAGGAGCAAGGTGCCTGTGGAATAATGCGGCCATTCGATGAATCGTACGAATATGTCCATCTCTCTGACCCATCTGCACCCCGGCGACAGCGCCACTATCGTCGCCATCCACGCCGAAGAAGGACTGCATCTACGTTTGCAGGCGCTGGGTTTGCGCAACGGGAAACGGATTGAACTAATCCGCCAGGCCAGTTTCTCCGGACCGCTGCAGATACGCATCGGCACCACAGATGTCATGTTACGCCGTACTGAAGCAAGCAAGATTGAGGTATGCAAGGCATGATGGATACTTCCAGAAATCGTATCGAGCAAGCCCGAACACGGGGAGCTGCGCAGTGAATGAAGAGACACATCACGATGGTAGGCGAGGAATGAACGACAACACAGTTGCAGTGAATACTTGCCTCCAGATTAGTCGGAACCGGCACGCGACGATGCGGTCGGGTTGCGCAGTAGATTTATGGGTGCATCCATGAAAAGAATCGCCCTGCTTGGCATGCCCAATACCGGCAAGTCCACCCTGTTCAACCGCATGACCGGCGGTGCGGCGCGTGTCGGCAACTGGCCCGGCATCACGGTCGAGCTGTTGTCCGGCAAGATCCTGCTGGGTGGCGATATGGTGGAAATCATCGATCTGCCAGGCATATACGACCTGCACGGTTTTTCCGATGACGAACAGGTGGTGCGCCATTTCCTGCACGACAATGTGCCGGATCTCGCCTTGGTCATTCTCAACGCCAACCAGATCGAACGCCAGATAAGTCTGCTGTTGCAGCTCAAACAGCTCAACCTGAATGTGGTGGTGCTGCTCAACATGGCGGACGAAGCAAAGAAATACGGCATCAGTATCGATAGTATAAAAATGGCTGAAATGCTGAATATGCCGATCTTTCTGCTCAGCGGCAAATACGGCAGCGGCTATGCGGAAGCCTTGCAAGCCATCGTCAAGGCGCTGCGTTACCCCACGCCCGGCATGGCGGAGGGATTGCGCAGCCAACTGGAACAGGACGAACATATCGAGACCGAGATGGCGCGCGTGCTGAAACATGCGGTACAAATCCCGGTGCAGATGTCGGAACATCTCAGCGACAAACTCGACCGCGTAATGCTGCATCCATGGGCTGGATTACCGATCTTTTTTGGCATCATGTACCTGCTGTTTCAGGGCATTTTTCTACTCGGCCAGCCACTGCAGGAATGGGTGGCCACCGCGCTTGAGTGGTTGCGCGGTGCCGCCCTCGAACCGGCTGTCGGCTGGCTGCCCGCGATCGTACAGGGACTGCTGCTGGATGGCATCTACAACGGCGTGGCCACAGTCGCCGCATTCGTACCGCTCATCATCCTGTTCTTTCTATTCATGGCGATGGTGGAGGACAGCGGTTATCTTTCACGCGCTGCCTTCCTGATGGATGCACTGATGGCGAAGATGGGACTGGATGGGCGCGGCTTTGTCATGCTGCTGATGGGTTTTGGTTGCAATGTGCCGGCGCTAATGGGCACCCGCGTGATGCGCTCGCGCAGCCTGCGTCTACTCACCATGCTGGTTATTCCGTTCTCGCTCTGCTCGGCACGCTTGCAGGTGTTCGTCTTCATCACCGCCGCACTGTTCTCGCCGCAGGCAGCACCCCTGGTACTGTTCAGCCTGTACCTGTTCAGCTTTGCCACCGCCATCCTCACCGCGCTGCTGTTCAAGGGCAAATACCGGAACAATGAGCCTTTCGTGCTGGAACTGCCGCCTTACCGCTTTCCCACCCTGCGCCAGATGATACTGCGCGGCTGGCAGGAAGTGAGCCACTTCCTGCGCCGCGCCACCAAGTTCATCATCGCCGGCGTGGTGTTGGTCTGGCTGCTCACCAACCTGCCGTCCACAGCAGTGCCCGGTGGGGCCGACACCCTTGCGGGCATGATCGGGAGCTGGCTACATCCCATCTTCGCGCCCATCGGAATCAACGAGCAACTCACCATTGCGCTCATCTTCGGCTTCGTCGCCAAGGAGATTGTCATCGGCTCGCTCGCCGTAATCTACGGACAGGTCGGTGATGCCCTTGGTGGTGCGCTGGCGCAGCAACTTGACTGGGTACAGGCCTACAGCTTCATGCTGTTCACCCTGATCTACACCCCTTGCCTGTCTGCCATCGCCACCCTGCGCAGCGAAGCCAAGAGCACGGCATTCGCCGTATTTTCCATTGCATGGTCGCTGTCACTGGCATGGTTGATCAGCTTCCTGTTCTACCAGGCCGCACGCGCCATGGGGTATTGATTTTCAAAGCTGTTCGACCCTTGATTGACCCGGATACACACAGACAAAACTGCAACGATGCAACTCCTTCGGTAAATGATGCTTGCAAGCATTGATGCACGGGTCTGTTCGTCCGTGTAACTCCGTGTTTATCCGTAGCTGGCTATTTTCCCGGTTTGATCCTGCACAGGTTCAATGCAAAACGCCCCGATTAACCGGGGCGTTTATTCACTGCGACAGCGTCTTTCCAATCAGAACGACAGCCTGACTCCGATGTGCGCACCATTGTCCAGCTTGCCGTCGGGCAAACCGTTGGACAATTTGAACCTGCTTTCGCGATAACCGATGTACGCTTGAGTCAGGGGAGAAATTGCAAATTCGCCTCTGACCGCCGCCTGCGAGAAACTGTCCGCACCGCCAAAACTGATGATGCTGGGCGCATAATGATATTCACCAATCATAGCGAAGCGGCGGTCTGACGCTATCTCAAAACGCACTTGCGCACCAAGTGCAACACCGGATACAAATTTGCGTGACGGTGCCACTTTGTTCAGGGAAGCCGCAACCACCTTGGCCCCGACACCCAGCGACAATCCTGGTACACCGCCTTCCTCATTCAGCACCAGCAAGCCACCATCCACCAGCACATCGTTTGCATCATTGTACAAAAATGATGCAAACAAACTGGATTTGCCGGCAAGCCCGCTCGGTACACTGTATTTGAACTGGGCTGCGCTATTGCTCAAATTGATGTCCAGCGTATCCGCCACCGTGACTGAACTACCCAGCAACAAACCCACAGCAACAAAACGACGTAGCATGAATGACTCCTTGTATTGATTTGGCGGAAGCGGTGAGATTCGAACTCACGAACGACTCACATCGTTGCCGGTTTTCAAGACCGGTGCCTTCAACCGCTCGGCCACGCTTCCAGATCGTCCTCCGTAACCAGCAGCAAATGCGGTACGGCCACAATGCTGGCGGGATGACAGCAAACCAAGTCCCCGCGAACAATGGCGCGCATGATACCCGAAAGAGAGACTTTTCCCAATTTGTAAACACTACTACAGGTGTGATCTTGCGTAAAATCTGCATCGTGGGAGGGTGATTTACCGTACGACGAACCGGACTCCCGCGGGGGTGTGGCGGCTTAATCACGCCATCTTGCCTGTATTCTCTCCGCCATCCTGTCCAGTGGCACGATCTCATCCACCGCACCCAGCTCAATCGCCGCACGCGGCATGCCGAATACCACGCAACTTGCCTCGTTCTGGGCGAAATTGTAAGCACCGGCCTGCTTCATCTCCAGCATGGCCGCAGCACCATCCTTGCCCATACCGGTCAGCATCACACCAATAGCCTGAGACCCCAATGTCTTCGCAGCAGACTTAAACAGCGCTTCAACCGAAGGGCGATGAAAATTTACCGGTGGCGCATCACTCAATACGGCGCGATAGCCGGTGCCATTCCTTTCGACCAACAGGTGTGCATAGCCAGGCGAGAGATAGGCATGGCCGGAGACAATGACTTCGTGCTGATCCACTATCTTGACACGCAACTTACACAAGCTATCCAGGCGCGCAGCAAAGGACGGGACGAACAGCTCCGGCATGTGCTGGGCAATAAGAATGGGTGGAGATTCTTTGGGCATCATCTCCAGAAATATCCGCAACGCCTCAGTACCCCCCGTGGAGGCGCCGACAACGATGACACAACGGCTGTCAAATTTCACTTCTGTCCCACACTTGCCTTGCCTGCAAGCTCATACACTGTCTGCCCGCGCAGCTTGAAATAGGCCGCCGCGTGATAGAAATTCTCAGAGTGCCCCGCGAACAACAGGCCGTCCGGTTTTAGCAGCGGAGCGAACTTTTTTAGAATGGAAAGCTGCATCTCCCGATCAAAATAGATCATCACATTACGGCAGAAGATGGCATCCAGCTTCTCACTGATGGGATAGTTTGCATCCAGCAGATTGATACGCTTGAATTCGATCATGTGCTGCAATTCCGGACGCACCTGAAAGTGGCCTGGCTCGGCTGGCGTGAAGTAGCGTTCGATGTGCTGCAACGAGAGTTTTGCAACCGCATCCGCCTTGTAATGCCCGGCACGCGCACTGGCCAACACGTGACTGTCCAGATCGGAAGCGATGATAGTCACCGGATTCTTGAAGCCGCCAAAGGCCTCCGCTGCAGTAATCGCCATCGAATAGGCTTCCTCGCCGGTCGAGCAGGCGGAACACCACAACCGGATCGGTCGTGATTTATCCAGTTTGCGCAGATGATCGGCCAAAACCGTGAAGTGATGTGCTTCGCGAAAAAAAGAAGTGAGGTTGGTGGTGAGTGAGTTGGCAAACGCCTCCCATTCGGCTTCATTTCCTTTTTTTTGCAGTAGCCCCAGATATTCGGCGAAGGTCTTCAACCCGGTGGCACGCAGCCGCCGCGCCAAACGGCTATAGACCAGTTCCTGCTTGCTGTCAGCCAATGCGATACCCGCATGGTCGCGAATCAGTGTGCGGATGCGCTGAAAGTCCTGGTCGGTAAATTCGAATTCTCGTGTCATATGTTGGCCGCGTTATTACCCGGCAACTAAACCGGTTTGGGATCCGATCCATGAGTTGCTTGATTCAGTCTCAAGTCAGCTCAGGCTATCGGATTCTAGCATTGCCAACAGCTCATGCCGCTCAGCTATGAACCATCCGTTCTGTCTTGATCAACTTTGGCAGAACGACACCGAATATTTGCCTCCTTCAGCTCCCGCGCACGTCAATCAACAGTTCCTTGATGTCCAGAATAAGCACGATGTCGCCCTCACTCGACATGGTGACTCCAGCCACCCCCTTGGGACGGAAAGTGTCGAGTGATTTGATGACCACATCTTCATGCCCGACGAAACCATCGGCGGTAAGAATGAAGCTGTTGCTGCCAAATTGCATCAGCACTCCCACTTCTGATTTTTCACTGCTGCCCCAGCCAATCAATTGTGTGAGTGGCAACACCGGTAGCACTTCACCGCGCACCACCATGGTGGCCTTGCCGGACACCTGCTGTAACGCATCCTGGGTGACAGGCAATATTTCGCGCACCATGGACAGCGGCACCGCAAAGGACTGATCACCCAGCCGCAGCACCAGCACCGGCAGGATTGCCAGGGTGAGCGGCAATGAGATGGAAATGGTGGTGCCTTTGCCGATTTCGGAGTTGATCTGGATATTGCCGTTGAGCTTCTGGATATTGGTTTTCACTACATCCATGCCCACCCCGCGCCCGGACACACTGGAGATTTCTTCCTTGGTGTAAAAACCGGGCAGGAAGATCAGCTCCAGACACTGGTTCTCGTCCAGCGTGTTCGCCATCTCGCTGGTGATGAGTCCCTTTTCGATGGCTTTGTTGCGAATCACTTCCGGGCGCATGCCCTTACCGTCATCGGCGATGACAATAAGGATGTGATCACCTTCCTGCCGTGCCGAAAGTTCAACCATGCTTTTCTCAGGCTTGCCCGCAGCGCGCCGCTCTTCCACTGTCTCCACCCCGTGATCGACCGCATTGCGTACCAGGTGCACCAGAGGATCGTTCAGGTCTTCAATCATGGTCTTGTCCATCTCGGTCTCTTCGCCGGTCAGCACCAGTTCCACATCTTTATCCAGTGAACGCGCCAGATCGCGCGCCAAACGCGGGTATTTCTTGAACAGCCGACCAATTGGTTGCATGCGCGTCTTCATCACCGCGTTCTGCAGATTCACCACCAGCATATCCAGTTGCGTCACCGATTGATCCAGATCGCGCAGGGTGTCCGCATCATTGCGTCCCTGCAGGATGTCGGAACGCAAATGGGTGAGACGGTTCTTGGTCAGGCCGATCTCACCGGACAGGTTGAGCACCTGATCCAGCCTCGTGGTATCAACGCGAATCGTGGTTTCCTTCGCTTCAGTGGCCGGCACATCACCACTGCGCCGACCGACTGTTGCACCGGGCACATCCGAGGCGCGACGACCAAAGGCTTTTTTGGTGGACTCTTCTTCGTCAATCGCCTGTTTTATTTCTTCCGGATCACGTTTCGCCCCCACCGTCTCCACGATATCGGTTCCGGTCAGCGCCTTGTACAACGCATCCCAGTCAACCTCCGAAACATTACCGGCGGAGCCGGCAGCCTGCGGAGAGGGGTTGGCGGGCGCACCAACCGCTGCGGGACTTGCTATGGGTTTTGAGCTTACCTTGAGGGCAGAAACCGTCTTACCTTCCAGAGCATCCTTCAACGCCGAAATTATTTCCGTCGGGGCTGCCGTCGGTTGCTGATTTTGCTGCAGGGTACTAAACATATGGCGCACTTCCGCCGTCGCGGCAAAAATAACATCCATCAGTTCGGCACTCAAAACCAGCTCATTGTTGCGCAACTTGTCGAACAGATTCTCGGTCAGGTGGCACAGCATCACCAATTCACTCGCGTTAAGAAATCCTGCGCCCCCCTTGATCGTGTGGAAACCCCGGAAGATTTCATTCAACAGGCCACTGTCTTTTGGATTTCTCTCCAAACCCATCAGCTTGCTGTCCACATCCGACAGCATGTCTCCGGCTTCCATCAGAAAGTCGCTTAACAAATCTTCCATTCCGGTAAAGTCACTCATGTTTCATGCTCCCTGTGGGTCGGGTTTCAACCCGACATTCCGCGTCGGGTTGGAACCCGACCTGCAAACTGGATTCCCGCCTGCGCGGGAACGCCATTCTAAAACCCCAGACTCTCCAGCAAATCATCCACCTGATCCTGGCTGGTCACCACATCATTGTTGCCGGCTGCGTTGATTACCGGACCGTTCAACAAACCGCTATTGATCTCTTCCCTGACCGCAGCAGGAGCATTGTCCAACAGCAGGGCCACCAGTTGCTGCTCCATCTCCTGCGTTAGCTGGATGATTTTCTTGATTACCTGCCCGGTAAGGTCCTGAAAATCCTGCGCCATCATGATATCCACCAGATAGGCATTGGTTTCTTTGGTCTGTTTCGGAGTCTCATACAAATGGGCATGAGTTTGGGTGACCAGATTCTTGAATTGATGCACATCGAGTTTTTTCTGGAACAGCAGATCCCATTGTTGGGCAAGCCGCTGTGCATCGTCACCGATCTTCTCCACCACAGGCTGTGCCGCATCAGTCGCATTCAGCACCCGTTCGGCCGCCTGCTGGGTCAGTGTCGCAACGTAATTGAGCCTGTCCCGCGCATCGGGAATGGCAGATGCCGCTTTCTCGATCTCCTTGTTCAAACCGAGCTCGCGCAGAGTATCGTGCAACTTGCGCGCCATCTGCCCAACCTGTTTGATAACCTTTTCCTGCTCCGATGCCGTATTGATACTGACAATCTTGGCAGCAGGCCTTTCTTCCGCCGAATTCGCTTCGATGATGCTATCGAACAGCGCTTCCAGGTCTTCAGAGTCATTGTTTGCAGGATTGACTGCCATGATTTACCTCACTTGTTTAGCTGCGGGAATGCCGCAAATATCTTCTTCAACTTCTCATCCAGCGTGGCTGCCGTGAACGGCTTCACCACATAGCCGGATGCCCCAGCCTGCGCAGCGGCGATGATGTTTTCTTTTTTTGCTTCGGCAGTCACCATCAGTACCGGCAGATGCTTCAAGCCGGCATCGGCACGGATCGTCCGCAGTAATTCAATGCCGGTCATGTTTGGCATGTTCCAGTCGGAGACGACAAAATCAAACGGGTCGCTACGCAATTTTTGCAACGCATCGACTCCATCCTCCGCCTCCTGCACATTGGTGAAACCCAATTCTTTGAGCAGATTGCGCACGATGCGTCGCATCGTGGAAAAGTCATCAACCACCAGAAATTTTGTATTCTCTATACCCATAACCTTCTCCTTACACCCCCGTAGGTCAGGCTTCAGCCCGACAAAACACCTTGTTACATTCTGCCGTATCGGGCTAAAACCCGATCTGCACAACCTGCATTCATGTCAGCAGCGGCCGCAACGTCGAAGACAACACCATCGAATCGAACTTCGGCACGTAATAGTCCACACCCACACGCTTGCCCATGGCGCGGTTGGCATCCGACGACAGTGACGAGTGCATCACCACCGGAATACCCTCGAAACGCTTGTCATTCTTGATGTTCTGGGTCAGTACATAACCATCCATCACCGGCATCTCCGCATCCGTCAATATGACCTGAATCTGGTCGCGCAAATCCTGCTCGCTGGTCTGCGCGGCATCCGCCATCGCACGCAGGCGCTCCCACGCTTCCTGCCCATTATTGGACTGAATGTGTTTGACACCCATTTTGTCCAGCACTTCAGTGATCTTGCGCCGCGCCACCATCGAATCATCCGCAAAGAAGATACACAATTCATGCCCTGCTTCTACCTTCTCGACATTGCCGACAATTGCTTCGCCGAACGCATCGGACAGGATCTGTTCGACATCCAGAATGGATACCAGTGAGCCGTCATCCAGGTTAGTGATCGCCGTGATCAGCGCACCTTTGTCGGAGAGCATGCCTTCGGTCGGACGCACTTTGTCCCAATCCACCCGGATGATGCGGTCAACGTCTTTCACCAAAAACCCAAGAATATGATTGTTGTATTCCGCCACCATCATGGTCCGGTGCGGCGTAGCTTCATTGACCCCCATGAATCTGGCCAAATTGAGCACCGGCATCACATGTCCGCGCAGGCTGACGATACCATCGACACCACGCGGCATATTGGGTGTGCGGGTGATCTTGCCGGCCTCCGACACCTCTTTCACTTTGAACACATTGATGCCGAACTTCTCATCACTGCCAAGATTGAACAGCAGAATCTCCATCTTGTTGGTACCCGCCAGATTGGTGCGCGCATCGATGTGATCGAGCAAGTTATCGGATGATGAAATTTCTTCGGTATAACTCATTTTCTTCTCCTAGTCCGGAAGGCAATCCTGGATTCCCCGCCCAGCCCTCTATCAACTCAACATTCGCGCCAGTGTCTGCGACAGTTTTTGTGGCTCAAATTTCGGCACATACTCGTCCACCCCGACCGCCTTGCCCAACTGCTGGTTGGAACTGCTGGACAGCGAGGAATGCATCAGCACCGGAATGCCATTGAAACGCTTGTCCGATTTGATCTTGCGGGTCAGCATGTAGCCGTCCATCTCCGGCATCTCGACATCGGTGAGGATGACCTGCAACATTTCCTTCAGCGGCGTATTGGAGGATTCGGCATAGCTTGCCATGCGCGACAGTTCTTCCCATGCTTTGCGCCCATTGATGGCAGAAATAGACTTCACCCCCATCGCCTCCAGCGTGCGTGCAATCTGGTTACGCGCCACCGAAGAATCATCCGCGAAGAACACCGTTCGATTCTCCTTGCCCAGTGGCTTGACTGATTTGAAGATCATCTCATCAGAACCAAAGTGTCCGGTCTCGGCCAGCACCCTCTCCACGTCGAGCATCATCACCAGCCGTTTATCTTTCAGTTCGGTGATGGCGGTGACCAATCCGCCCAGTTCAGCCGTCAGCATTTCCGGCGGCACACGCATCGCAGACCAATCCAGACGCAGGATGTTATCCACCGCTTTGACCAGAAATCCCTGCGTATGTCCGTTATATTCAGTAACGATCATGATGTCCGGTTTGCTGTCAGATTCCATACCGATGTATTTGGCCAGATCGATCACCGGCACCAATGCGCCGCGCAGGCTCACCATACCCTCGACCGCAGACGGCATTTCCGGTGCGCGCGTGATCTCTGGAATACGCATCACTTCGCGCACCTTGAATACGTTGATGCCGAATGTCTCCTCGCGCCCGGTACGCATGTCTTTGCCCAGGGAAAACATCAGAATTTCCAGCTTGTTGGTTCCCGCCAATTTGGTCCGGGCATCGATATTTTGTAACAGGTCTGACATCACCTTCTCCTCGTTTGCCGCTTATTTTCTGTCCGTGCCGCACTTGGTCAACGGATAGCCTGCCTTACTTAACTCATCGGCTGATTGCGCCAATTCTTTAGTCGCCTGTTGGGTTTCCTGCACCGATTGTGTGTTGTCGTCCACCAGCCCGGTGATACGCTCCAGACTATTGGCCACATTTTCACCGGCAGCGGACTGCTCCCTGGATGCCTGGGCAATATGTTCGATACGTTCGGTCATACTCATCGTGGCCCCCATGATTTCACGCAGACCTTCGCCATTCTTGTGTATCAGTGTGATGCTGGATTCCACCTCGGTCACCGCGTCGCCCATCGATTTCACCGCATCATTTGAAATAGCGGTGATTTCGGCAATGGTGGTGGCAATATCCTTGGTACTGATTGCTGTCCGCTCAGCCAGTTTGCGCACTTCGTCCGCCACCACAGCAAAGCCGCGCCCCTGCTCCCCGGCACGCGCCGCCTCGATGGCGGCATTCAGCGCCAACAAATTGGTCTGCTCGGCGATTTCCTTGATCGAATTGGCGATCGTACCGATTTTTTCGATCGACACGCCCAGATCAGAGATGGTCTTGCTGGAATGTTGCACGGTCTGCGCCACTCTGCCGGTCGCGTTGACCGTAACGCCCATATTGCTGTTGTTTTGTTCGACAATCTGTTGCGTGTGCTGCATTTCTGCCAGCGAGTCGCCCGCCATATTCGCCACCTCTGCAATGGACTGGCTGAATTGCTCCATGGTCGCGGCAATCGACTGGATCTGGTCTTGTTCCACCAGCGCATTCTTCGCGACGGTGTTCACCTTGCCGCCTACCTCCCTGATTCGGCCCCGCATCTGCGCCACCGGCGTCACGATCTCGTCCACCATGGTGCGCAGATAGGTCTGCATGGACTGTATCTCGCACAACAGCGTTCCCACCTCATCCCGGATGGAAATATCCATTTCGGTATCGAGATTCCCTTCCATGATATTTCTGAACTCAACACTTACTTTGTGAATTGGGCGGCGTATATATTTTTCAATACTGAAGCTGATGATAAAGAACAGAAAGATTTGCAGTGCCAGCTGTCCGCCCAGCAACTGCATCATCGTACGCATGACCTTGTCATCATCCGTTTTTAAGTCGAGTACGATATCCGACGCTCCAAGCACCACACCTTCCTGCACCGCATGGCAACCCGTGCAATCGGTACCGTGATAATCCTTGCTCGCTACATAAGGCGTTATCACGCGCATCACTGGCGATCCGCTCTCGTCGTTTGTGATAGTGATACTTTGTTTTTTACTTCCGATCACTTGCCGTTGTGCATCACTATTGATCTGCTCTTCCGGCAGACCCGCACCATACAAATCCACCACCTCTCTGGTACGGACCAACTGCACGGACTTGACGCCTTTGGCTGAACCGATTTTGCGGAGCAATAACTGGCGATTACTTGCCTCACCGATTTGCCCTGTCACCATCAGCATATTCGCGCCATCGATAATTTCACTGGCAAGTTGCCCGCCTTTCTCCATCGCCATTTTCCTGGGCTCATCCTTGAGATCGCTGTACATAAATACTTGTGCAACAACCAGAATGACCAACAGCGGAATCTGTATCACGGCCTGAAGTTTGGTCTTCAGTAACCAGTTCTTGAACTTGAATCTTTCATAGCGTGAGACCACTTCCCCGCCATCTTGGTTGAGACCACGATACAGCCCTTCCGCTTCAGCGATCTGGGCTCGCGTCGGTGCACGCCGCACCGACACATAGCCGATGATCTTGCCATCCTCGATAACGGGCGATACGGTGGCACGAACCCAATAGTGGTCGCCATTCTTGCAGCGATTCTTCACCATGCCGCGCCAGGGACATTCTGATTTCAGCGTATCCCACAGCCATTTGAATGCCGCCGGCGGCATGTCCGGATGACGCACGAGGTTATGGCTCTTGCCAACCAGTTCTTCGCGCGTATAGCCTGCGATCTCACAGAACGCATCATTGGTATAAGTAATGATGCCGCGGGTATCGGTCTTGGTGATCAGCACCCTTCCCGCTGCCAGCACCACTTCTTTCTGTGAGACATAAGCATTCTTGTTTTGCATGGCCGCGATCCTCCCCTGTCAAAGGAATTATTATTTCCTGACACAAGACGCAGGATGTTTACTCACACCTTGAATCTGCTGACAGCAATCTGTAATTCCCTGGCCAGACTTTCCAGGCGCACAACATCCTCGCTGTTGGATCGTACCGCTGCATTGTTCTCTTCCGACATCTGCGCAATCTTCTCCACGTTGCGCGCGATCTCGGTACTGGCCAGACTTTGCTCGCTGACCGAGGCCGCGATGTCGCTCACGCCGTGACTGGATTGCGC
>Ga0172380_10002275_pt1 | contig 30226 bp, 34 predicted proteins | sample Leawe162metaG_FD_119747 | JGI IMG/M metagenome (GOLD analysis project Ga0172380, IMG submission 119747) | Leachate microbial communities from a municipal landfill in Southern Ontario, Canada - Leachate well 162 metaG | ecosystem: Engineered > Solid waste > Landfill > Unclassified | place... | reverse complement strand
TATTATTGTATACATCCTGACAAGTAAAATATCGATCATATGGTATAAAGATTGGTGTAATTCTATCTAATCCATTAAGGATTGACTTGTCCGTTCTCTGAGAATCGAAATATACAAACCATTTAAAATTCTGAGATGTTTGGGCACAAATCGAAGGATACGTATATTTTTTGAATAACTCCATACGATGATTCATCCATTCATTATCTGGTGGTTTTTCAAAAATCTTATATCTCCCATCTCTCATATTCATCTTCCATTTGATATTAAAATGCGTAATGATGATATGCTCAAATTTAACAGACTTTGACACAATTTGAGTTGTTTGCATGTTCCTTTTTATTTTAGATATCCCGGATTGATCCGATGGTGTTGGCTGCACGGTTCTCTCCAATCTCTCTTTCAAAGAATGTTCACTATCAACCCGAATAAACCGTTTCTGGGCATTTCTGTATTTCAAAGTATGTCTCATCTGAATTTCCTTAGTTCTGGATGCTTCAAATATATCTGTTTCCAAATTTCAATTCCGTGTTTTCTAGTAGTTGAAAGCATGGAATTTGCTCGTTGCCTATAAAGAAATAATGCTTTGGGAATTCTCAACCCTCGGTGTCCAGCTTTTCCCATTCTTATCCCAAACTCCCAATCTTCATATCCATACTTAAATGATTCATCATATCCGCCAACTTCCACACAATGCTTTTTGTGATATAAAGCAGAACAACAAAATTGATTTCGTTTCACATAATTCTTGAAATTATAATTAGGCATCTTCTTGATACCCTTACAAGATCCAAAATATTCAATATCTGTATAAATAATATCTGCTAATCCTCTTGTAATCAATGGAACACACTCAGAAAGAAAGTTTGATTTGATCATATCATCTGCATCAAGTGGAAGAATGAACGGACCTTTTGCATTTTTAATTGCTGTATTCCTAGCAGCAGATAAACCTTTGTTACTCTCGTGCGTAATTGATCTTATTTTCTGAGGAGACTTTTTTATTTCATTCTCGATACACTCTTGCGTATTATCTGTAGATCCATCATTTACAATAACAATTTCCCATTCTTTATATATCTGACGGAGCACTGAGCCTACAGCATCACTTAAAAATTCACCCTGGTTGTAACAAGGAATAATCACTGAAACAATAGACATGTTGTTACCTTTTTACTGGTTTGGACATAGTAAGATTTAATCCGAACTCTTTTTTCAACATTTCATAATTGAACGGTATTTTTCTCCCCCTTGCATAATTCCTAAAATTGTTCTCGTGTATTATTTGCATCCACATTGGAGGAGTATTCCTAACAGATCTTATATTCATTTTCTTATGAATATCCTGATGAGCATCAATCCAACAAGTTTCGATTTTCCTATTTTCTGTTGACAACTCAATGGTTGTCATGTATGGATTTCTTTGATACATTTTTCTTCGTAAGGAAGAAGATGCAACTTCAAAAAATAAACCATGATTGTAATTTACAGAAAACATTGGTTCCGATATATTGTGCTGAAACAAATTGTTTTTAAATCGCCTTTGCATATCCGTCACATAATTTACACTCAAAGAATCATCGTTGTCCAAATGCGTTGTCATTAACCATTTTTTTAGTTTACCGGATTCTCTTAACTTAGCAACCAAATCCTTTTGAACATTAAATCCCCTAGGTTCTTCTATATAAATAGGAGTAATCCGTTCATATTTTTTGAAAAGTTCTCTATCTGTGGATAATCCATCAAAATATACAAACCAATCAAAATTTTGACAAACCTGTTTAGATATTGACGGATAACAATATTGCTCAAACAGACGTATTCTATGAGATAACCATTCGTCGGAAAGAGGTTCTCCCCATTCCCTAACATAGTTTCCATCCAAAGGAGTATTGAACTTCCTCACATTAAAATGCGTAACAATCACATGATAAAAATCATCCATTACATTATCCTCATTTTACTACATGAATTGTCATGTTTGTACCATTTCTAAATTGCCCATCATCTCTAATTTTTATATTGCTCGGATCAATCCCAGCCGCTGTTAAATATTCGATAAATAATGTCGGGTGCCCAATTGTCATGTGTCTATTTTCTTTGTAATTTTGCCCCCCAAAAATACGCCTGATGCATTTCTCAATATCTTCAACTGTTACAGACTCACTTGCCATCTTAGCTAACATACATAGAGAGGTTGTCTTAATATAGAGAGTTCCACCCACTTTTAATTTTGCAATCCAATGCTCTATCATCTTTCTACTCTGTATATGAGAAATATGCTCAAAAATATCTTCTGCAAAAATCTCATCAACTGAATTATCCTCGTATGGAAGATTTAAAACATTTGCAATAACAACATTTGGATTAGTTTTTCTGACATCTATGTTGATATAGCCTTTTTTGATTGTGCTTCCACATCCTAAATTTAGCTTGATCATAATATTTCCTTTAGACAGTTCACAACTTTATCTAAATCTTGAATAGTTAATCTCCCATGTATCGGTATACACAAAACATGATCACTTATATAATTTGCTACTGGCAATTTCTCTGGAGAAGAACTTTCTAATTTGGAATATTTCTCAAAATTTGAACAAAGGGGATAATAATACTTTCTTAAAACAATATCATTATTAAACGCATTTTCAACAATTGCATTTCTCGAATGTTCTACCAATATAGGAAAAAGAGAATGATTATAGTCTTCCCCATTATATCTTATATGAATGCTACTTATTCCCCTAAGCTCTTCCCCATAGAATTTTGAAATTAGCATTCTTCTGTGTATTTCTTCTTTTACTAATTTAAGACTTGATAATCCATAGATAGATTGAACTTCATTCAACTTACCATTAATCCCATCTAATATTGTTTCATGATCTTGAAATCCAAAGTTCCTAAGAATTCTTAATTTAGCAGCAAGATTATCATCCTTGGTAATTATCGCACCACCCTCTATCGTGCTAAATATTTTTGTAGCATGAAAACTCAAACACGCAGCATCACCATTCAAAAGAACTGATTTTCCAGAGTTGTCAGTTATTCCGAAGGACGAAGCAGCATCATAAATTACTTTGAGTTTATGTCTGTCTGCAATTTTTTGAATTTCTTTAAAATTGCACGAAAAACCATAGGGATTAACGGGAAGAATTGCTTTTGTTTTGCTTGTAATCAATGCTTCTATTTTGGTATAATCAATGTCCCATGTATCTGGAGTTATATCGCAAAAAACTGGGATACATCCGCACCAATCAATCATTTGAACAGTTGCAGGAAATGTAAATGGTGTTGTTATAATTTCACTATCTTTCTCAAACTCAAAGGATTTCAAAGAAATTAGCAAAGACATTGTTCCATTACAGCACAACACAACGTTTGGAACATCAAGATACTCACACAATTCTTTCTCTAATCTAATACAAAATTCTCCATTATTTGTTAAAATCCCCGTATCCCACAATCGTGATAGCATGCAAGCATATTCACTGAAATTTGGAAGAGTAGGGGTTGTAACAACAATTGGCATCATTCATTCTCCGATAACGTCATTTCATATCCTAAATTTGTTCACATTTTGATTGGCAATTTTTGCAGATTGCATAAATATCTGCGCACATATCTGGATAATCATCCCCCAATGAATATAATCCTTCAATCTGTTGTTCCCCAATTATTTTAGAATTAATCATCTTATCCAATTGAAAATCAGCAAATGGTTTGAAGAAAATTCCCCCTTGAAGAATTATATCCAATCCGTTATTTTTCATTTCTCTTTTCAACAATACCTTATCATACACTCTTCTGTGCCCACCCCTAATATCATTTGGTGTTAATTCATATAAATCTTTAATCACCCCCATATGTCTTGCTAACTGTCTGGATAGAGCCTTTGCATTTGGAACAGTAACAAATAAATACCCAGATGGTTTTAAAACTCTTTTCACCATATTTAAAACAGTCGGAACATCCTGCAAATGTTCTAACACATGATTTGCGAAAACCCAATCATAAATTGGTTTAGACTCAAACTCTTCAAATAAACAATTGAAATAGGAAGCATTTGAAATATGCCGTTCTTTTGTCATATCTAAAAATTCTTGAGCACCATCCACAATATCTATATGATCAACCAATTTGGAAAGTTTTTCTGTCATGTATCCAATTTCACAACCCAACTCTAAAGCTCTTCCTCTTCGAATAAACGGACTAAACGTCCTTACAATCAAATCTCTCATCACTCTGGATTGAGATGACATAGCAGAAGTTATATATGTAGGAACCAGTTCATTAACAAACAATTGTTCCGAATTCATTTTACAATCCTTCTCTTTTCCGGTTCAAACATACTATTGACATTGAACAATTCTTTCATTCTTCTTTTATATTTGATTACTTTTTCATCTCGTAATTTCAAAATTCTATCTCTATATTGGTATAAATCTTCTTTACTTAGGGCCGGAGGCTTAATGATGAATTTGAAAACGTTAGCATGAGTAAACCAGTCTCCATTCCACAATTCATCATATTTGATATCATCGAAAAACAAATGATTATCCACACATTGCTTGTACATCGGGGTTCCCGGATATGGTGTAGCCACTGAAAGAGCAATACTGTCTACATCTATTTTTTCTATTAGACTACAAGATGCTTCAAGTCCTTGAATTGTGTCTTCAGGCATTCCTAATACAAAATCGACAAGAATATGTACGTGAGGATATTTTCTAAGATCATCAAGAATGATAAAAATATCTTCTTCGTTTACATTCTTCTTCATAATATCATTTCTAACGTATGCATCTCCGCTTTCTATTGATATACCAGTTCTTATCAATCCAATGGAAACAAGAGCGCCAAGCATTTCACTAGAAGATCTGTTAATAGGAACACCCGTAGGAAGGTCCAAACAAATTTTTATATTGCGTCGAAAAAGTTCATTACACGCCTCAATCACTCTTGGCACATCTTGCGTAAAATTTGCATCAAATATTGCAAAATAGTATGCATCATATTCCTCTACCAAAAGTTGTATCATGTCTACTATTTTTGTGGCGGATATTGCTCTATACTTAGAACCCATACAGCTTCCAACTGAACAAAAATTACATCTATTTGGGCAACCTCTACTTGTGATTATTGGCACCCTTGTTCCAAATTCCACATTGTAAGGATTGTGCCACGTAGATGAATCGTGCTTATAATCATTAAAATCTACAAGATCGTATGCAGGAATTGGTAAATCATCGATGATACCAATAAACGAGGCCTTTGGAATAACAACGGTGGATTCATTCTTTCTAAAAGCTATTCCGTCTGGGATTTGATTTGGAAAACTTCCAGTTCTTGCATATTGAACACACGCAAGCATCTGAAATTCTCCTTCCCCCAAAACAACAATGTCTACTTCTGGACAATTGTTAAGAATTTCTTCTGGAAATTGAGTAGAATTTGCTCCGCCTAATACTGTTACAATATTAGGATTTACTTCTTTTGCTTTTTGTAATACTTTTCTAGCCAATTTAAATTGGCCAGCAATCATTACACTAACACCAACCAAAACCGGATCTACCGTTTTTAATTGTTTCTCGAACTCAGACACAATAGCCGTTTCTATATCTAGACAAACACCTTTGTGTCGTTTTACAACATTGAGATCTAAAACAACAGGGCATTCTCCATTATATCTTAGAAAAGAAGCGATTGATAATATACCCATAGGCATTATAAAAAATGACGTGGTAGACTCATCTGCTAGGGGGGCGTTGACTAAAAGAACGGGTCCATTAACACTCATATGTCACCACTTTGTATTTCAATTCTACCAATATAGATCCTGCCAGTTCCGGATAATCCATAGCAACTTCACACATGGCATCCATCACATTCTCTGGAATTTTAGCATCAATCATCTGCTGGCTTGACATCACCTTAAAAAATATACCTTCGCATCTCTCAATATAAAGATTGCATTGTTCAATTAAACTCATCAAACTTTCGTAAGTAAACGTTCGTTTGTGCCCACACTTATAATCAAACTCACTCATCTCGTCCAAACTCTTCAAGTATCCAGCTTTTAATCCGAATCGTCTATTTAAGGAGGAACCATTCGGAACAACAGCAAAGATAGACCCATTTGGAATTAACATTTTCTTGTATTTATCAAGGATTTGTTTTGGATTATCTACGTGTTCCAACACATATCCCATTAGAATTACATCAAATTTTTCAGTAGTGTTAAAATCCTCAAAATATCCTTCAATTATATCGACAGTTGTATCTGGGTGTTTACTCTTGAACCGTTCGATTATTTTTGGAGAACCTTCAATGACTTTATATGATGGAATGTGTTGACTAAAAATGTTGGTAGTATGTCCGTGCCCTACACCCAGTTCCAAACACGTAGAACCTTTCATTAATTGCTTGAGTCGTTTTATGTAACAGGAGAACCAAATATTCATATCATAATTAAATGGAACATCTTCATCATAAGCCAACTCATATTGATCCAAATCTTCTTTCATTTCAGTCATCCTCTCAAATTAGTTGGTATTCCCCAAGCATTGAATTTATTTTCTTCGGAGTGTTAAACATTATTACATCAAGAATAGAAAGCCCAGATACAAAAGATTTGTTTGTATTCTGATCATAATGCGAAAGATTGCTTTTCATAAAATTTAGAACCACACCATTATTCAAAAATTCTTGTTTGTCATATATTTCCTGTCCCCCAACTGCATTGATATACGTCCGAGCGGATTCTTTTCTACATATATCATATAATCGTTTTTCTTTATGGAGATAATCGTTGTCATAAATTGTAGAGGATTGTCTGATTGATGTTGTAATTTTCAAATAATCTACACACATCAAAATGCTAGGAACAACAATATCTATTAAAAATGTAGGAGAAGAAGACAAACAGTTATCTAATAATATACAACCATCATTATAATGAGGAGCTTTTGAATAATTGAATTTAACTGTTTGAAAGAATTTTTTTCTCCATTTAGAATATGCTTTCTGGGATATTTTGACATCTTTTATTTTTCTAAAACTGCTGGTATCCTCCACTGGCACAGTAAACATATAAGGTACACCATTAACCAATAAACGATTGCGATTAATCCAACCTTGTCTTATATAATTTACATCATCATACAGAACGAACACATCTACAGCATTAATCAATTGAAAATAACCAATATATGGAAAGAGATATGGCTGCATTACTCCCAGAATCATAATGCGCCCTCCATCAGGTTTTGGTAATCTGCCCTGGTGATGCCCACCATGATTTTGTCCCAATACCGATTACATCTCCAATACCAATTTCTCTGTCTACCTTCTTCCTTCCATCCTAATTTGTTGCAGTAAAAATTATAGGATGTGGTATTGTATTCAATAATGGATCCGTCTAATCTTTCAAAATGTAATTCTTCAAATGCATATTTCATAGTTGTTAATACTGTATCTATTCCATATCCTTTTCCCCGAATATCTTTATCCCCCAACATCATTCCATGAAACGCATGATTGTTTTTCCAATCAATATCTATAATATTAGATGTTCCTATCACACCAAGATCTGTTGTATCTATTGCAAATACTTGTCGGCATGAATCATTTTGAAGAGCCTCAAACCATTTTAGTTGATAATCCGAAGAACTTGGAAAATGCCATCCTCCCAACATACTCCACAAATCAGGATCATTTGCCCATTTGTGAAATAAATCGAGGTCCGTTTTTTCAACCGCTCTAAGTGTTATTTTTTCCCCTCGGATATTCATTATACAAATCCTTTCATTACTGAAATGATTCTTTTCATTTCATCTTTTCCATATCTCTGATCACAGATCAATGTCAAAATATGATTGGATAGATACCAACTATCATTATATTTTTCCAATTCAGGATTAATTTTCCAATGTATTGGAGGGTATATCTCTTCTTTAAAAAATGCTTGCTGTAAACGATCTCTGTCTTCTACAATAATAGGAAACCCCAATGGAACAACATCATATGGAAGTCTTTTATATATGGCAACCTCCTCTAGTTCTTCTAATAACATCAAATAATTTTCTCGACGGCGTCTGCAAATAAATTCCCAATCCGTACCACTTGTTAGCACGCTCACAGAAAATTCACTAGCTTTATAATTTCCAATTGGCATACTATTTTCAACATCTTTATATTCCTGAAACCAATGATTGGTTTTAAATAATTGATCATCAAACAATTGTCTGTTTGAGCACACACTTAAAGATTTCATCCACCAATCAAACGGAATATCTTTTTGCTCGATGCTTCTCATTTTACCATTAGGAAATGATAAAATTCCACAATCTGGTACACCTACAAATTTTCTTGGGCTATATATCACATAATCCACAAATTGTCCCACATGAGACGATAACAAACTTTGGCAAGCATCTTCAATAATAATTGCACCTTTTCGTTTGATTGTCTCAGACCACACGGACTTTTCAAATCCGAAATAATCAATTAATACTACAACATCGTTTTTTTGTATTTGACCAATCCAATCGCTTTTAGATATTTGTAATCTATGATCAATTGGATAATATGAAATTGGGATATTGAACAAACGAAGTGCATCTGAAACAGCAGAGCATCCATATGATGGTAACCACACATTCGGATATTTTAAGCTGATTATACATTGCAATAATGCAGATCGTGCATTTAAAAAATGAACATGAGGATGTTCTAAAAATTTCGGGGGAGACTGTCCTGCAACAATATCTAATCCGAAAACACTGCCGACGATGTTCATACCTTATAAGCCCAATTTCCACCCTTAACCAATATATCTGGTGGACCTCCAAAACATTCATGAATTGCTTTGACTATTAATGGCCAACCATTACAATAATCGTGCCCTCCAAAATATGAACCTTTTTTGACTTTAGGTATCCAAATAGTCAAATCCCGCCTAACTGCATCATACGTATGACATCCGTCTATGTATACAAAATCTAAAGAATGATCAGCGAATTGATCGTACACCAATTCACTTTTCGACTTAATCTTTTGAATATTATTAAATTGTTTGATATTCTCATCAAATTCTTTTTCTACATCAATCATGTCTTGATCAAAATATTGATCCTTCTTGTCTCCATATTGATAAAACCCTTCCCACGGATCAATTGCATATACTTTCTTGAATTTTTTAGCAAATATTACAGTTGATTCCCCCTTACATGAACCCACTTCAACCATAACACCATCAATTGGAATCTTTTCTAAATATTGGCTTAAATATAGTTTCATGGTAGGGGTTCCTCTCCCCGTTCCTTTAGCTGCATTTATCATTTTCTTCTCCTGTATTCCATTCGCTTTTCATCAAATCATCACAAGATATTCCAAACATATCACAACAATAGTTACTTTCACCAGATGAAAGTATAGTCTTTGGGTTATCTTTCATTCTCTTCTTTTTAACAACATTTAGCATATATTCTCCAAGTTTCTTATAATCATAATTCCACTTAATTTGATCTGAAACTCTCCCGATTGTATATGCGTGCTGATATTTCAACCACAAATTGGTAGGAGATGAAAGTTTTCTACTGTACTTTGAATATTTCTTAAATAATTCATTATGATCATAACTAAAAACATCATTCCTCGCATTTATATTTGAATTACATTTCTCAATTAGTGTGAAAATGGGACTAGAATTTCCGGCCTTCTTTGAAAAGATGTAATTCGACCCTTGACAATAATAATATCCGATTCTAAAACAAAACATATCCAATTTCTTTGGATCAAACGTGTCGAAAATTGTTGATAGATAATCTGCATGAATCATGTCATCACAATCTAATTTTGTGATAACCACATGACTACTATCTCTCAATTTGGAATTGATTACAGGAACAAAATCTCGTTGCGCATCATACGCCTGCGCTGATAAAAAAATGGGAGTAATTCCAGAAATGTTTTTGATTCTTTCAATATCTTTTGATTCAAATACATCTTCACAAAAGAAAACAATATACTCAAAATTTTTATAACGCTGATTCAAGACAGATTTTAATGTCAATTTTTCAAACATGTCAAGACGAATTCTAAGATAATCCAAATCTTTACACAATCCGCACACTTCAAAATATACATTGAAAAATGAAGTAATTAGACAAGACGTCGTCGTACGATCTAACATCCAATCTTTTCCTCGTGCCTTTTTTGGATTGTCACCCCTTCATAATATTTATCGCAAAACCAATCCAATTTTTTCAGTTTTTCGAATTGGTTATCCGTTATCATTGTTAAAGCTTTCCATTTGATTGGTTGTTTGTGGGATTCCGCACTATTAACTTTGTATGTTAAATCAATGGAAGAAAAATCTATATCATCAATTTCTAAATAATCACACAAATTTTGTATAATTTCAACTTTTTTGATCATTTCTTCAAATTTGAAACTATACATTCCTTCTTCTATATATTTGTCTATCAATGTATAGAATGGCATATACCACTGATTAAATGCATATCCAAAATCTGCCGCATAGGAATTCCGTCGATTAAATGTTGATAGAAGAAAATCATAAGGATGTCTATACACACAAACCTTTTTTTCTACATTAATTTGAGATAACACCTTTAAATGTTGAGGAGAAACTTCTCCATAATAATCTTTATTTAATCTATCGTTTACAGCGGTTATCCAAAGATGCTGTTGCTTTGTATTTTTTTTGCTTTTCTTTCCAAAGTCATCTGGGTGTTCAGGTACAACTGTCCATTTTTGACTGGTATTAAGAACTTCTGCAAGAAAATGAGAACCTGAACGGGGAACGCCAGCGATATCAAAATTCTTCATAACTTTCTCCTAACTTTTTTTGATAACAATAGCAGGAACACCCGCAGCAAAACAATTACTAGGAATATCCCTAGTCACCACCGACCCTGCACCAATTATTACATTGTCACCGATAGTCACTCTCCTAGTTATTATAGAGCCAGAAGCAATCCAGCATCCACAACCTATAACTATATCGTTTCCTTCTCTTATTATTTCCACGTTACCAGACAATTTTGCTCGTTGCCCATCTATAAATTGATGATAACCAGTTAACACCATACAATTGTGCCCAAAAAACGTATTGTCCCCAATATAGATATGCCCACTGGCAACATTGAACAATGTGTTAACCGTTGATACATTTTTACCAAGATGAAGTCTTGCCTTATCTGGACCCCAAATATAAGGGTGCTTCATCATCCAATCTTGGAATTTTCTAAATAACGCCAAATGTTCGTCCATAATTCACCTTGTTTCTACAAACTTGTTCAATTGATTGAATATGACTTCAGGTTTAACTGTATAACTTGTGTCCAAAATTCCGATAGATTTGGTGTGCAATAGATTTTCTGTAATGGAATGCCTCTTAATTTGATGCCCCCAAAACAATGTAGGCGTTCCTATAAAATTTGAAAGAGATATAAATGCAGATTGAGAACCTACAGACATAACAGACTTCCGAATTGCAGCAATCATTAATCCAGAAGTAGAGGAATTAGGCGTCTTTCCGCTATAATCTTCAAGATTCACAATCCCCTTCATACCATATGCTCTATGATATGACTTACCTGAACCTGCAACAAATACTATATATTTTCCAGTAGATTCTATTAATTTAAAAAGATCATTCCAATTATTCAACCCCCAATTCCTTTTATTCACATCAATACGATGCCTGGACGCAATTACAATTGGAATTTTTCCACTATTCTGTTGAAGTATCTCGTCAATAATCTTTTCATTATCCGGATGGGATCTATAATCAAAATCCTGATAATTGGGGGAAAGATTTTTCAAGTACTTAAACCCGCAGGGATTAAATAAAAAGGCATTAGGATATTGAGTGCAAACATCGGTTCTCACTCGTTTAAAAGTTTCTTTCGGAATATCACACCCAAAAACTCTAGGAACCCATATACCATAATCATTTTCCAATTGAAATGTATGCATTATCCCACACCCATAGTATAAATCTTTTCTATCCACGCGTGTACTAATTATGATTCGTTTGTTTTTGTAGGTTTTTGCATACCATTTCACAAACGGTGCCCATTTATATATCTCCCATCCAAATTCCCCAACAAATGGGCCAAAAATAATAGCTTTTTTCTTATTCAGTTCTTCTAAAACTTCATTCATAACAAAAACCTCTACTATGATGCTTTGATATATTTGGATTTATGTTTATGAGGAAAATCAACATCCGGAATCGAAACATTCAGAAATGGACATAATTTAGTCCATCCTTCTCCTGAACAGATGTCAATAATAAGGAGATCATTAGGACGATTTTCAAAATATTTAAGAACATCTACTTCATGCCTCAAATAAGCAAGCGAAAACAACTCTCGATCAAAATCTTCCGACCCATATACTAAGCGGCGATGCTTCTTGATAGTTCCACTCATTTTACTAGACGGTTTGTTGCCGAAATAGTATTCACAAGATCTCAACCACGTATTGATATCTCTAGAAGAAAAAATGAACTTGGAATTTGGATATTTAACATCTAGCTGCTTGTAAATTGGAATGATTGGGATATCAAAAAATCCTTGGATATGTTCTGGAAGATCTAAACCATTTCTCAAGGGCGGATAATGTGAACTGGTAAATCCCAACAGTTTTAGAGCTTCTGTTAATGTTCCTGTTCCTGTTCTGGACAAACCTAATCCAAAAATTTTCATAATATCCTCCTATTTTCTCTTAAATTGGGTATTTCTGTATCCGAAAGTCACTGTCCAATTATGCCATTTGTTCCACAAAATTTCCTCTTTTTTTCCTAGTCCCAATAAAACCACAAAAGGCACACTCAATCCTACTGGAATTTCTGATAATGCAATTACTCTATTTCTACCCTCGTATAACGTTCCATCTTTTAAAAACATCAATGGCTCGGCCAAAAAATCCCGAAACGGAAATAACAATTTTTTATCAGTAGATTCAGGAAGTAATTCATTAAGAACTGTCCATTTTCCGTTAATCATCAAATTTTTGTATAATTCAATTTCTTTAACTCTCCTAAATTTATCGGCACCCCCACGAATCTTTGGCAAAATCAATTTTCCATCATCTGAATTTAAATTCATTATACTCAGACTAAGTTTGTCTCTTTTAAACTTATCTGCAAACAATTTTTCGAGAGGCATTCTCAAAAACTCCAATAGTAAACCGTAGTTGCAAAACCAGATTTGATAATTTTTGTTGGTTGAAATCCGTCATTCCAAGAATTTACTGTAGACAGTGGTATAGCATTAGGAATTGCAATAAGAATGTTGTTTGATATTCTTTTAGCTTCCTGAAAACATTCTTTCTGTTTTGGTGCCAAATGATGAAATACTCTCAACGCTATGAAAAAATCATATTTCTTATCCGATATAGGCCAAGGAATACTCATAAGATCATGATTATAAGTAACATTATTGAAAACAGGCCAAACATCCATATTCTTTTTGCCATCATAATCTAATGTATCACTAGTATCTGATAACAACGCACCCAATGAGCCCACTTCTAATATAGTTTTTGGATTTTTGGATTTCAATACATTAATTGCAGAGAGATGATATTTCCATCTCTGGCCAAGATGTTCGGGCCTCCAATTCTTGCAATGATTCTTTTTGGAATTGTCATAAAATTGTTGTTCAGTTAAAAACATCGGATTCTCCTTTTTGAAAGCCTTCATATAGATCAGAAATTACCATCTTCATTTGTTTTACAATATCATCTGGGGGCCTAGAAATGAAATGTAGAAAATAAAACTCCTCTGTTCTACAACAATCAAACATTAACTGCTCATTCTTCGGAGAGACTTTATTCAACCCTCCAGATAATTCAAAAACGTCAAAATCAGCCAGTAACAAACATCTGTTTATATAGTGCTGATCTTTAATTCCATACAAACTTATTTCAGCAACAGGGGGCCATTTAAATATGTTTGTGGAGGAGGAACAACACATCACCCCAGAATTATAGTAATGCTCTCCATCCCAGCACACATCACAAATTGAAAGCTTTTGTCGGGTTAACTCATTATCATATAATCTGAGATATTTCTTAAATGCAAGAATTGGACCATGAGTAGGATCTCTTCTTATTCCAAAACTATCTTCTGGAACAATGTCAAAAATGTTTGGGGAATCTCTTTTGATCAAAACATCCGTGTCTACATAAAGAATACGATCATATCCATTAACAAATAGTTCGTTTATCAAAAACTTGTTGTTTTTTGGATATTGAAATTTCTTGGATTGATCATCGAAAACAATAAACTCTGCCCCGATTTTATCTGCATATTCTTTCATAAACGGATGAGACACTTCCCCGACTGATTTGTATCCGTCCCCCATACAAACAGTAACTACAGCATTTTTCATTTTTCACCTCTGCCGATTATTTCATCCTTCAGCTTTTTCATTTTTGCGACACGGTTAGTTATTCCGTTAAAATGCACAAAAAATTGGCTGTACTTGCTTTGATTTCCTTGGAGATATCTCCAATTGAAAGATTCTGACAATGGATATACCTTTATATTCTTTTCACAAATCAACAAATTGATATAGTTTTGATCGTGTATTCCATAGCTTTTAAGCTGAAACAGAGGAGGATCAAATATATCTAATGATTTTGAGCACATCATAACACCGCTATTGTAATACACTTTTCCCCATCCATTGGGCGCACAGATTGGAGGGTGTCCTACCTCTTTCAATCCCTCATTATATCTTTCGATAAAAGCATCAGTCCATATTTTTAATCGGTTATTGGATTGAAGAAACTTCATTTTGCTTTCATCATATATTCCCATACTATCTTCTGGGACAATCTTAAAAAGATTGGGTGCCTTTGGATTTATCAAAATGTCAGTATCTATGAATAAAACACGATCATATCCGCTCTGAAACAATTTTCTAATCTCAAATTTTTGGAAATGCGGAAATTTACAGGAACCAATCTCACTACATACGATAAAATCGGATCCTGTCTTTTTGGCGTAATCCTTCATCCATGGATGAGATATTGCTGATAATTTAGAAAATTCCTCACCAATAGATACAGTAAATATTGCGGTTTTCATATATCGTATTCCATTCGCTTTAAATCCGCTGTCATTCTTTCAACACGATTCTTAAGGCCCGCATAATGCATGAAATAACAATTCTTCGTAATATCCTTTGACTTTGAATCCACCCAACCCCATGGAAAATGATTGAACTTAAATCCAATATCCTGCACGGGAATCTTCTTTTCATGAATCATTAAATTGAAATAGTCCTGATCAAAAAATCCACCGATCTTAACAACCCCACCAAGTGCTGGCACAAATGGGTTTGTGTCTTTATTAACTAGAAATACACCAGAGTTATAATACTTTTCGTTCCATCCATTCAAATTGACTTGTCTTAACTTCTGCTTTTCCATCTCGATATTGTAATATCTGCAATAACTTCTCATACACATCCGTTTATCTGTAGCAGGATTGCCCTTTCCTATATGTCCTTCCTCATATGCTCCCAATTTATCTTTTGGAACAATTGCGAAAAGGTTTGGAGAACCCCTTTTGACAACAACGTCTGTATCTATAAAAAGGATTCTATTATATTCCCCTGATTGTAACATGTTGTGAAGTTCAAATTTCAAATAGTGTGGATGCTGATAAGTTTTAACATCATTTAACACTATAAAATCAGCTTTGACATCATCCGCGTAACTCTTCAATAAAGGATGAGTCATTTTTGACATTTGCTCAAACAATGAACCCACACAAATTGTCACGATTGCTTTTTTGCTCAGACCCATAAACAACAATCTCCTAAAAAACAGCTTTAGCTTTTTTCGGTTCGGCCCATTTCTCATACAACTCTATTGATGAGTCCACCTGTTTCTTATATTCCATTTGACCCCAATCATAATCTACACCTTTCAATCTCGGTGCATATAATTTAGCTCTTTCTCTAAAATAGTCAATACCAAAGTATTTATAGTGCAAGAAGAAGATTTCAGCTAATGGTGAATACCTAACTACACCTCTAGGATCACACTTATGAGCACCTGGTTTATAATTCATTTCCTTAATCATTTTCGGGCAGAATATTGCAGGTTTACAATAATTCGGTTTTCCGACGCCCATTTTAATGATTTCCATAATCTGACGTCCGTCATCTTCTGGAAAACAATCATGAATCATATTAAATCCGTTAGTTTTAGGTAGGGATATTCCTGAATTGCGATATCTTTCTAAAATCTGGAGAAGATTTGGATGCCATACAAACTCATCCGTATCCACTACTATCTGCCAATCATACTTATTCTTTTCCGCTTTCCATGTGTTATTCTTAATTTCTAAATACTTCTTATCACTCAATTGCCCATTGGTATCATATGATATGATTGAAGTCTTTGGAAAACTCTTTATGATTTCAATACTTCGATCTGTACTACAATTATCATATATTACAACTTCATCACAAAATGATGTATAATACCGAAGGAAAAATGGTAACATCTTTTCTTCATTGTAACAAATTGCAATGACTCTTATTTTCATCTTCTGCACCTCGGTAACCGTTTCTATTGGTTTACTAATATTATCAACGACAGGAGAAGAACCCTGAGGAGAATATAACTTTGGATGCAATTCTTTTATCGTTTGTTTGAGATATGCATCTTTTTTCTTGGCAAGAGTATACATTGTCGTGCCCCGACTTGTACGATAATTCAAAAGAGGTTCTTGAATGACAAATGTGTGATGCCCATGCTCCCCCATATTAATCCACATTTCCCAATCTTCATATCCATTTACCAACTCATTATATCCACCAACTTCATTCCAATGTGTTTTATGAAAAGCTGTACAGCATGAAAGCATGTTACCATTGGCAATTCTTGGAAAAGAATAACTCGTTTTAACAAGTCCATTATGAACACCAAATTTTTGATACCAAGATCCTACTAAATCTGCTTTCCCACTATCCAACACGGCAACATATTTTTCAAGCATTGTAGGAACCATCATGTCATCTGCATCCAATGGAACTATATATTTGCCCCGAGCTTTTCGGATTCCATAATTTCTTGTTCCTGCTGGACCTATATTTTCTGAATTAAACAACAATGTAATGCGCCTATCTTCGTTAGCAAACGTTTCCATACAAGCAACAGTATCATCTGTTGATTTATCGTCAATTAGAATGATCTCGAAATTCTGATAGGTTTGCTTCAAAACAGATTCCAGAGAATCCTTTAAGAATGGTGCAGCATTGTAGCAAGGAATAATTACAGAAACCCTTGGAGCATCCTCGGATATTGACTTGGGACTACTAGTAGCACGTTGGGAATTTGGATATAAATCTGGATGTAACTCATGAATGTGTTGAATAATTTCATCTCTGTGCTTAGCGGCTTCAATAACCATTGAATCTTTTTTCTTGCGATAATAGAAAAGGATATGTTTGACACCATATCCGAAATGCCCGTGTTTTCCCATATTGAGAAAAAATTCCCAATCTTCATAACCCATATTCATTGTTTCGTTGTATCCACCAACTTCTTCCCAATGCGCCTTTTGAAACAATGCTGTACATTGCATTAAATTCTCTTTTTTAAGCTGTTCAAAATTATAGGGTCTAGGTTTTCCACTACCCGTCATTGCTCCAAACATTTCTGTACCACCGCAAACAATATCCCCCAATTTTCTTTCTGCAGCATCCACATAATATGCCAAACACTCTTTGTGAATCTTGTCATCTGCATCCAGTGGAAGAATGTATTTACCAGACGCTTGTCGTATTGCTACATTTCGAGACGCTGGCAATTTCTTATTTGTTTCATTGAAAATAACCGTTATTTTATCGCTTTTCTTTTTCTGATTATTTACAATAGTAGGAGTCACTCCATCTGTTGAGCAATCATCTACTATAATGATTTCGACTGGTGAATAAGATTGATGTAAAACAGAATCAACACATTCATCTAAATATTGTCCATGATTGAAACAAGGAATAATGACACTAACAAGAGGGCCATGATCTCTCGAATAATTATCATATCTTGGTGCCGGCGGAATTGGTTGTCTTATCTTTTCAGGGCGAGGATGCCGTCTCCGCAATTCGTCCACACGCGCCTGATGATTGGTAACTTTCGAGACATTATCCGTAGTTTTCTGGGGTGGTTTGTATCTAGGGCGATCTCGCCGAGGTGTGTTTTTTGGTGGAATTATTTCAGGGGGTTGTACACTTCTCATCGTTTTTGGAGGATGTGTTTCTTCGACTTTAGGAGGGTTTGTATAAAACGGAGGAACTTCCGGTGGGCGAGAAGCTTTTTCTCTTTTTTCATCTCTCCTGGCCAATAGACGCTTTCGGATCTCATCCAAATCCCCAAAGGTTTTCTTGACATTAGGATCTCCGCGAACCGTCATATAACATTTTCCGCCCAATCTGGCCATCTCTTAATAAACTCCTTTTTTCTTAAGAAAACTTCCATCCGCAAACTTTTGATGTATTGGATATAATAGTTCCTCTATTGCCTTAGATACATCAGATGGTGCTTGCGGAATTCTTGAAATTCTCTGATATTGATTTCCCCCAATAAACCAATTCTTTTTGATTTTGGGAAGCCAATTTATAATGTTTTGGCGTGTCTCTCCATATGATGATTTATATCCGCCGACATATACAAAATGAATACTATCATCCAAAAATTGAGACAATCCTTCAACCGTGTGAACTTTAAGTTTGGTGACATTTGAAAATGAACTAATTGCTTTATCAAATTCATTTTCAACTGCCGCATTAACAACTATATCATTAGTGGGTTTCCACAAACCAATTGCAAAAACCCTTTTAAATTTTCGAGCAAATTCAACGGTTGTATCTCCCAAACCGGGATTCAATTCTACCATAATATCTATATATGGTATCCTCAACATCATCTGTTGAAAAGCACTGAAATCCTGAGGTGTGGGGAACCTCGTGAACTCTGAAAGATCATCTGACATCTGACTGATCCGAATTAGTTGATTTATTAGGATCTACGAATTCTCTTTTTAGAACACCTTGAATTTCGGTATCCCAAATCTCTCTGAATTTTGGATCATCCCTATATCTCTGAATAGCTTGTTTTTGTCTGAATTGCCCGGTTCCACCATCGTAACCCAACATTTTCACCCATCCACCGCCGCAAGTAATAATCTTATACTTCTTTAATAATTCGAAATTAGTCCAGAAATTTGAAAACCCATGTTCAAAACTGAAAACCAACTCAACTGAAATATTCGGAGTAAACAACTTATTCTTCACGCCTTTGATATCAACAGCAACACCGCTAAATCCATATTCATCCGTTAGAATTCTAGTCTGACGAAGAATGAATAACTGTGAACTATTGAACAACAAAGAGTTACCACCGGGAATATTTTTGTCTGCGAGAAAGCGTAGCGTCGCGGGTGTGTGGGACATTCCCATTTCAATTTTATCTCTCAACTGATTAACACCAATCAATGATATGTTGTACTTATTCATCTTGTTAACGTAACGAGGAAGGGTGTGCGCTAAAATTGCTGCTTTCAATCCCAATACTGAATGATGACTATCTTCTGTCATTGCTTTTTCGGTTAACGTATTTGCAATACTGTCCCACACCACAACCGATGGAATCTCAATAAGCTCTTTGTTATTTTCCTTAAATACACAAAGGCCTTCAATAGCTTTGAACACCTTCTCAACTGTAATATCTTGATCTGCCGGTTTAAGTTTTGGATATGTGACTCCTAATTGAGCAAGCCGTTCCATATCTGTAGAGTTTTCGGAATCGATATAAATACTAATGAATTTTCCAGGCCACTTTCTCTGCCCAGTTGCAATTACCTTTGCAGCAAGAGCGGACTTTCCTGTACCTGGATTGCCCACAAATTGACACAGCTTAGTAGCAACTCCACCACCCATAATAATATCCAACACATCTAGCCCAGTCGGAATTGTTGACTGTACAGCATCCTCATCGAATTTGATATCTGTAGTATCTGACAAAAACGTTTGAAAGTTACTCTGAAGAAATTGTCCTGCTTCTATTTCTTTTTGTGTGAACAGATGCCCGGAGTACTCACTCGTTAAAAGCTTTTCCTCGGCATTAATTACAGGAACAGGCTTCTTCGCCTCTTTCGTTACTTCCTCAATTGGAGTATCCTCTACAAACGGAACAGAAACATCAACTTCAGACACCACCACCGGTTCTTTAATCTTTTGCTCTTTTTTACTGACAACCATAACTTCTCCTAGATTTTGACTAACTCTTCCTCATCTGCGTCCACAGGAATAGAATCATCAAAATTGTGCTTTATGGGTTTCCCCTCTAATTTTTCAATTGCCTTTGCTAATTCTTTTGCATCACTATAAATCATTTCTTTATCTGTGACTTCTTCACCAGATAATTTGCGTCTTAATTCGATTTCTGTTTTAATAGAAGCTTCTAATTGCTTTCTAATTCCTAACTCAGTATCGAATACTCCAGTAATTGCTTTCATCCTCTCTTCCATAAGAAATTTCTTACCATAATCTAATTTCTTTGGGAATAACTGATTGACAATTTTCCGAGTTTCAACAATTTCAGTTAGCATATTTTCATATTCAGATTGATTGATGGTAAGCTTATCAATCAATTGCTCATATCTGGCATCATTGTTGGATGGGTCGATCATTCTACAATTACCTTGAGTTTCCCATTGGTATTCTCTGGAATCCATTTGGGCGCTTCGGTTACACCTTGTAAAACAGATATATCTACAACATCCTCTTTCTCTTCTTTATTTTTTTCCGGGCTTGTCATTTTTCTTTTCTCCTTGATTTTTCTTTTGATCCCATAATGCATACATCAAACACCCCTCTGCAACATCAAATAATGGATTCTTTGCTCTTCTTACTTCTGAAATATCATATGGAAAATTTTTAAAACTTTCAAATCTTTTATTAAATAATTCGATAAACCCGTTAGGAAGAGATGTTCCCCCACTTAATATAATTGGAAGTTGCTCATCCACTTCCAAATCTGCTGCTTTTCTATTAAACTCTTTTAGAAAGATCTTTAAAACATAATCAATTAACTCTTGATAATAGAAAGTCAATGCTTCCAATACTTGTTTTTCTCTTCTGTTCTTTGTATCTATTGTGGGATTTAACAAATCCAATTTTCGTTCTTTAATACCAGTAACTCTCGATATAGGAATTCCCAAAGAACGAGATACACATTCATCTACATAATCCCCTCCACGAGATATACTAAAAGTAAATGCTGGCATACCGCGATAACTTACGGCAACATTTGTCATTCCACAACCCCAAGATATACCGATTCCGCTAAATCTTGTACTGGAACAATTAGAAAAAACTACAGCCATTGCTTCATTAAGGGGTTTTGCGTTATATCCCAAACTTGTCATTATTTTAGAGAATATTTTTTCATGATACAGCACATTAACTTCTGTCTTGTCAATCGGCGCGGCGGGAACACTAAATACACAATTTCCCTCTCTAGTTCTTGCTACAAGTCCTTCAACAATAGAACCCATCACCAAAGCAGCATCTAATTCAGAGGATGATATTATACCAGAAGACATGGGGCGGTGAGGGGATTGCCCAAATATTTGAGAAAATCTTAGACAGTCTTCTGATATTATAAAAACTCTTTCAACCTTTTCATCATCTACTAATTGAATATAGTCTAAATCTGTATTTTCAATTTCTGAAATTGTTATTAGATCAGTATCTACTTCTACAAACATATTTCGAGATGAATTTAATTCGATTTTATTTTCTTCTAATCCAATTGCGGAACATATATTCATTGTTCCAATATCTAATCCTACGTTTTTCATTTTACATCCTCCAATTTATAACACTTATATCCCTTATGATGTGAGCATATTCCTCGAGACACATAATACATTCCGGTTTGAGTTAATCCATTTTGTTGGCAAAAATAACTCAAATTTTGAATAATTTGCTCATTTCCTAATGGATCTATGATTCTCCAATAATTTCCCATTTTAAGTCTTTCTTCCGTGCTAAACTTTTTATTTAAAGTTCTTCCGGGGCGTCCTCTTAAACTGTCGCTAATTTTCTTTTTGGTCTCTTCGGATACAGCAGGATGCTGTTTTCCCTTATTCGATTCTCTTATTTTCCTTTTAGTTTCTTCAGAATGATGCCGCCCTTTTATTGCTTTTGATATCTTGTCTCTTGTTTTTTGACTTGATGTTGTATTTTTTCTAATTTCTGATAATCTTTTCTTAACTTCATCTGTGTGTTTTTTTCCATAAAACCCATTTTTTGAACCAGTCATTAATTCGCTCATTTTTCGACGATATTCATCTGTTGCTATCCAACCTTCAAAATATTCTCCGCCGTCTGTCAAGTTAAATAAACATCCTGTCTTCAAATTAATTCTTCCTAGCAATTGAATAAAAACCCGTTCCAAAAGAATGGCCGTATTCTTGCTAATTTTCTCAGAAATCCAAACTAACGGAATCATCCCTTCCTCGATAATTTTCCGTATTCTACCTTTTTTACCAATATTTCCTATATTGTGTGCTTCATTTATCGCTTCTTTGTTATGCTCCAACCATCTTTTATTATTGCCAATTCCTACATAAAACGGATAATGTGAAAAAGTCATTCCTAATTCAGAAAAATAAAAAGGTCCTTCTTTTCTGGGGTCCATTAAAACATACAAATATTTGTTTTTATTAACAGTTCCGATACAACCCATATCATTCTCCTAATTTCAAAAGTTCATTAACATTGGAATTCATATGATCAGAATTGACTTCAGTACTTTTATTTTTAACTCTTCCTCGAAAATTATCTATAAAAACATCTGGAATATATTGAGGAGTCTCATCTTCGATTACAATCATTCCATCATCCTTCTCTGAAACTACAGATGATTGTACTTCCCGAACGATTGTTGTAGTACCCCCACTTAAACTTCCAATTCTTCTTAAAACATCATCCACTTGCAACAATTTATCTTCTAATGAAACACAAATTGCTTCAAGCCTCGCCATCATAGGAAGAACATCCGATTTACTATCCTCTTCGATGTGCTTCTTCAACTGTTGCCTCATTATTCGAAGTTCTGAAAAAATATCCATGATTATATCCTATTCGTCTCTTGTTTACAATATTTTGTCCTGAGTGACATTAGGAATTTCAAACCTAATCAATTATGATTCCACTGAGGACAATTCACGAGCTTCTTGAGGAAATGATATCAAACAATGCTCAGTTGTACAAAACTTCAGACTTTCTTTATCTTCATTATTCTCATCGACAACACCACAACTAGAAAAATCTGGAGTACTCGTAATCTCTGCTTGTCTATCCCAATATTCCTCTTTAGTTATTTCTTGATATGGCATTTGTTCATATGACGTATCTCCCAATGGAAGAAATGATACGGCTTTAATACGATCTTCATACGCTTCTAACACATCCTTGATCTGATGTGATTCTGTAGCTGGATCAAATGTAACTGTCTGAGAAACATTGTTATCCGACCAATAATACTGAATTGCAGCATTTAATTCCATCTGCTCCCAAATAGAAACATCCTTTTTGGATTTCTTAAAGTTTTCCGTTTGAATAGGAAATTCAAATACAAAACACTCTTTTTTGTATACTGATTGTTCGTAACGAATTCCACAACGAATTAATTCATCTATAATCGGACTCGTCTTTTGAACTTCAACACGACGAATGTAATGCTCGGCATGCGGCCAGTGTATACCAGGAGAGACGCCAGGAAGCAAGCTAACGGTGCCGCTAGGCTTAGTTGTAGTCATCTTAATACTCTTAGGCACACATAACCAACGGGAGTAGGTGTCGTCTAATTTCTTGATATATTCATATCCCCGATCACAAAAATCGAAGAGAAATGAACGACGGCCAAATTTATACATGGCATCAACTATACCAGACATTGATAAACCAATACGACGGTTGCGAAGAAGAACCTGATTGGTACGTTCGCTGTGAGTCGGAATTAAAGTGACTGTCTTTGCATAAAGATAGGCATACTTGAGTGTCTTCTGATATTCCTCGGCAGAATCATGCAAAGATGGAAACGTTTCGACTAGGTTACACGCCTCATACGACTCCAGGGATTGCTCTCCGCACGGGTTCACCCCACAAGCATCCACATCTATATAATTTGCACCATCTTTGATTCGTCCGAAAGCGCGAATGTTTTCCATCCAAACAAATCCTGGCTCACCATTGGTTGCACATTGATTTGCAAGTTTGTCGTAATCCATTCCTATTGTAGCACACACGGAATTATTAGATGCCCATCTCCACTTCTTAAGAAGATCGGCATATTTTGTAGGATCCTTCATTTCCATATAATCGGAATCTGTGTGAGAACCCATTGCCATTAATGCTGTTCTTCTAACTCCTCCACTAACAACACATTTTCCAATCATATTCATAATATCTACAATATCAGGAGCAGTAATAACTTTCCCTATCCGTTCAATTAAAAAGGATTTCAAATCATTTACACATTCAATTAATGGATCTGGACCAGGAGCAATTCCACCGAAGGTTTTGATTGGAGATCCTTTTGGACGAATTTCTGAGTAATCAATATTTTCGGGGATCTTTTCTTTACCAACAAATGCTTCTAAAATAACACGAACGATTTCTGCCCAACCCTCTTTACTATCCGCTACAACATGAACAGCCGTTGTATATTTTGGTTCAACGAATTTAACTTTTCCGACACCTGACGTATTAAAGCCCACACCTACACCTAACATGGAGAGATCCATACCCCAAACAAACGGATCACTAAAATGCTCATCTATGTCTTGCGTTGATACGAATGCACAATTGAGTAGAGCTCCCGCACCTTTCTTCCAAACAACATCGGACCCCATTATCCACAAAGATCTCCCGGGCGGTAAAAATTTAAACCCCCACATCAATTTATACATTTCTTGAGCAGATCTCTGTGCTTGGTGTGCATTCCACGTAAGTCTCAAATGTTTACAGTGATTCATTTGTACTGTATAACAACCTTCAACAACCCGCTGCAAAGTTTCCCAAAATTCTTCTGTACGATTCTCATCCTTAATCGTTCTAGCATATGTTCTCTTAAAAGTAACATACCCTATAGGACCCCAGTCTGGCTGAGAACCTTTGTACTTTTCAATAAAATTATCGCTCAATTTGAACTTCTCTTTAATTGCGAAGATATAATCTTCCTTATTCATTGACACTAACTCCTTTTGTTCCGACTATAATCAAAAATCATTTATTTAACTTTTGTGATACAAAATCCAAATACTATTATCTTTTCGACTGGTCCGTTTCTTATCTGTTTTGATCAGATAAAAAGTTCCAGATACAAAATCCCCCTCAATTACAAACCCTATAAAATCATCTTTCCACACGATAATCTTTGCCTTCCCGTATTGTTTTCTCTCTATAAATCCACCGCCGTATTCCCCTTTTGGTATAGATAATTTTTCTCTAAAGAGCCAGCCCACATTGTGATCATTTGTTTGAATTGCAATACTCTTATCTCCCACATTCACTGGGAATTTTTCTTTCGGTATAGCAAACGAAATAAGCAGTTTTTTATCCAAATATTTCATACGATAATCATAATGCTTTCCAGCTTTAAAAGCATTATGCACGTGAATCACATAAGGAGCAGTTTTAGCACTTTCAGTCATTTCTTCACCATCAATCGATTTCGCACCATCTCACAATCAAGCATCAAAAACTCCTCGAACCTATAAATAGACACCGTTCTAGTATAATTCCAAATCAGAATCGGTTGTATAGTCTTGTTCTCATCAATAATTTCTCTAAAGAATTCATCTACAAAAATCAGTATCGGCTTCTGGTTCTGCTTAGCAATTAGTATCGGATGTTTGCTATCGTGTTCTGCTTCTTCGTTTACCTTTATCCACCAATTCACTAGTGTTCCTTTTGAATCCGTAATCATGGACCAAAGATTAATATCGCTATAGGATTTACATTCAATAACGAAATTATCGATCAGTAGTTTGGATTCATCAGAAGTACTACAGATATCACCCGCTTGTCCATCTGTATTAACGCCTATTTTTCTCCGAGATGTCCAACGCCCACCGGAATTCTGAGATCTCCAAAATAAATCATCTTTTTCATGGTTGCTCCACCAAAGAGATAATCGTTTGGATACTTCTCTCTCGAATCCGCTACCCTTTTGTTTGCCATTAGTCATTGGACTTTCCTCTTTAATTTGTTCTGAAAAACTGACTGAGAATTCAATAATTTTTGAATAGTATATGAAGTATGGAAAGAATTATACAGTTTGAAAATTGATTAGTATCAGTTGATAGAAAAAATTGAATTACCACAATCCCATATCCTATCATATCCACTTAACTGCATATTCTGCCACTCCGTAAGATTCGAATCAAATTCCTCATCTATGATATGACTGCGAAAATCTGCTCTGTGTTGCTTCTTATTCTTTTTGATATAGAAAAACGATGGGCGGGTTCTCCCCAAATATGTGAAACCACTATCTACATATAGTTTATCGTCACCATATCTCAAATCAACATATGTAATCATCGATTGATTGTTTAATTCCTGTAACAATCTGGACAACCCATTATCAATACTGATTCCCAACTTGTTACAAAATCTAAGAATTTCTAAATCGTGTTTTTTAGAAGATGATTTTTTAACCGTTAGAAGAGATACTAGATCGTTGTTAAAATACAAACCGATGTGTTCTCCATCTATAAAACCAAGAATATGATTTTCGGTTAGAAACACATTTGCAGATTCTTTTGAAACTGACAACAACTGACAAGAGTTGACATCTATTTGATTTGTTATTAGTCCTAGCTTTGCTGTGATAAGTGATTTTACTATTTCTTTCTGCGTAATCCACTCATCCTCAAAAATGTGAATCAATTGAATTCCTTTTCCCTTGCATTTTAGAGTTTTGAACAGATGATAATATTTATCTACTCCTCGCAATTCGGAATGCCAATACAACCCATCAAATTCAATTGCAAGATTGTGAGAAGGAATATAGATATCAAGTTCTTTGCCTCCCAATATTTGACGATCACTTTCAATGATTTCTATACCGAGAGATTTGATGAATTCTGCAATCTCTTTTTCCTGCTGAGAAACGATATGAGATAATGGGGGATGACATATTGGGCACACTGGAACATGCCCATTATCAACATGATCGTCAAACGGTGTGTTACATACAGTACATATCCAAGAATATTTATGAATTACTCCATGATAATCATTTAACTCAAAATTTGGAACGCATTTTTCTTTGAGTCTGATGGATGACAGAAGTTTGTTGTAAAATGTTTTTTTTCTTGCTTTTGTTACTTTTTCTTGTATTTCAACACAATTCATAGCACTTGTGCTACCATATCTTTCCATGGTTGTTTGTCTTATCTTGCTCTTTACAATTTCGGATTGAAACGGATATTCTGTACCATACTTTTTCAGACTACTAATCTTTAACTTAATCCAAAATTCATTGGTTTGTGATGGGTGCATACCAAAATGTTTAAACTGTGTGTTTTTTATTTTATTTTTTACTTCTTCTGATTGACACGGACGAAGCGTACCATATCTTTTAAGAGACACTTCTTCCATCAGTTTTTTAATTTCTTCGGATTGAAATACATTTCTTACACCATATCTTTTTAGGCACGTTTCTTCCCCCCTCTTTCTAACTATCTCGGACTGCATTGGATACAAACATCCATGTTTTTCAAACCATGTCCTCTTTATTTTTTCTACAACCTCGTTCACTTGAAAAACATAGGGAACTCCATATTTTAAAATGCACGTATTCCTATTTTTCTCTTTCACTTCTTCTGACTGCATTGGATAAACCGTACCATATTTTCTTAGACATGTTTCTTTTCCTTTTTCTCTAATTTCTTCGGATTGAAATGTATATTCCACACCATATCTTTCCAAATTTGTTTTCTTTGTTTTTTCTTTAACGCTTGTTGATTGTGCGGGATATTCAACTCCCCACTTTTTCATACACGTTTCTTTGCATTTATCATTAAATGAAGACATTTGGGAATTATGCTCTACGCCATGCCTTTCAATCATTGTTTTCTTACATTTTTCTTTCACTTCTTCTGATTGAAATGCGTTTTCATAACCATATTTTTCTAGATTTGTCTTTTTGATTTTATCTTTGACTTCTTCGGACTGCAACGCATTAGGCACTCCATAATTCTTCATGCAGGTTGCTTTGATTTTATCTTTTGTTACGGAAGAGTGTTGAGCGCAATATGTTGAGCAGAACTTTGAATATCCTATATGAATGGATGCAAACTTTGTAGGTTTACCACATTCAATACAGCAACTTTTAATTCCGCCTAGAAAGTCAATGTAATAATCTTCTGTTTTAACCTTGTGTGTTTTGCTAAGATGAACTGACAGTGATTTAATGTTTACAAAAGATCTTTGGCATATTTGGCATATCATCATATTAATACACATCTACAATAATTGGAGGACGGGCATCATCTGTCAACCGTTCAATTTGTAATGTTCTCAACTCTTGCCCCTTGCTTTCTAATGCTTCTCCGTTAAGCGGTATCTCTCCAAATGGCGTTGTTGTCGTGCTATACATTTGGCGGATTCCGCCAAGCCACAGCATTACGTGCCCGGCTGCGAGGTCCTGAAATATCATCTCCATCGCTGCAGGAATCTTTCTAAGATCTTTGGGTTGAGATCTTTCGTACTCTACTACTATACTATTGGGGGAATAGTCATTGGGAATTTCTACAATATTCGGGTGTATAAACTTATAAACGTAGGACCACATGGACATCGGCATAAACGTTCTAGCTTTAAAAGTGTCCAATGCCCACCAGGGGGATCCTTCAAAACTCATGGGTGGAATCAGCGGGTGTCCGGCTGCAATATTACCAGCGAATGGAAAATAGCATTCGCGTATACCGTAAATATCCAAATCCTCTTCATCAAAAAACACATACCAATTGCTTTTATCTCCCGTATATTTATGAGATGGATCGGATAATTCAAAACCTGTCCGCTCCCAATCGGGCACATAGTTGGAGAATTCTATAAGCGCCGTATCTTGAATCCACTGCCGAATTGCTTCATCATTCTTTTCAATAAATCCAGACGGCAGTGCGCACCGTCCTCTCACGTATCTCATCACTCTATTCCAATTTAGCATAGATCCGCTCCTTCGTATAGCAAGTTTACATCATTTTCTGTGAGATAGCAGTCTTCCAAAGTGGAAAAGGACTTCAACACAGTTTGAGGGGGGAGTATTCTACTTGTATTTTTGTCCAAGCCCTCATCAATTCGTTTTAACCAGTCAGTCTTCATTGTATTATCGCGTTTTTCTAACCATCTTGCTAACTGTTCGAATGATATCAGTTTGAAAGATCTGTTAACAATCTCACGAAAATTATCCTTCTCAAAGAGCTTATCCCATGCTCCGCACGAATCGTTAAAATTCAACTCTTTAAAGTAATCTCCACCAGCCGCAACACGATCATCTAATTCTTCTGGAGTACCTATTACCCTATTCAGTATTTCCGGATCTGAAAACAATGGGAGTGTTGTTTTTGGTCCCATTCTACTAACGCCGGGGATGCCATCAATTGCGTCTCCCATAATAGACATGTATGCAGGAAAGTATTTGGGATTGAATTGTTTTATATGTTTCATATTTTTTTCACGGGATTTAATCGAGTCTGTTTTCAGTTTACAGTATTGTATCATGAAATTGTTTCTGTGGACAATTCTCTTCTCATCTTTCATTTTGTAAATTTGTAAAACGTTCGGTATATGTAGCATTTGATACATGTCTTTATCATTAGACACTACGATATGCAGTGTATCCTTTTCCTCTGAGAATTTTCTAGTTATGAGATAGTATGGAAGGAAGTCAGTTTCTAAAAAATCCAAGTTTAGAAAATATACAAATGGAAGGCGAGAAAACACGTTCTCTGCTAGACTTGAATTTTGTCTTCTTATCTTTAGGAACTTTTCTCTTACATCTCTTTGTTCCGCTGTTAACTCTGAGCTTGCAATATCTCTTTCAGCTTTATATCCTTCATATATTCCTCGGTGATATCTGGATATTCCTT
>Ga0172380_10002274_pt1 | contig 30248 bp, 24 predicted proteins | sample Leawe162metaG_FD_119747 | JGI IMG/M metagenome (GOLD analysis project Ga0172380, IMG submission 119747) | Leachate microbial communities from a municipal landfill in Southern Ontario, Canada - Leachate well 162 metaG | ecosystem: Engineered > Solid waste > Landfill > Unclassified | place... | reverse complement strand
GTCAGGAATGCGTGGCGCTTACTTGGTCAGCACCAGGCGGCTCACCTGCTGGCCGGAGACCGTGCTCAGGCGGGCCAGGTAGAGACCGGAGGGCAGGTTGCCGGCGTTGAAGGCGACCTGATGGGAACCAGCGCTCAGCATGCCGTCCACCAGGGTGGAGACCAGCTGGCCGTTCAGGTTGAAGATCGACAGCTCCACGTTGCCCGTCTCCGCCAGCTCCACGGCCAGGGTGGTGGTGGGGTTGAAGGGGTTCGGGAAGGCGCGGATCAGGTCCGGGCTGACGGGCAGCGGCTGGGCTTCCACCTCGCCGTCATCCGTGAAGCAGACTTCGCCGTGGATGAAATCTTCGCCGATGCCGTCGTCATCCAGCGAGCCGGCGAAGACGTGGAAGGTGAAGCACAGCACGTCGGCGTTCAGGTCTTCCAACTGGCCCAGGTTGTTCAGGCTCAGCTCGAAGTCCGGCGTGGCGGCCACGGGCGTGTAGAAGTAGGGGCCCATGAAGGCGGGCAGATCGGCGCCGAAGCAGCGATACATCCGGTTCACGGGGCCGCTGAACTGGCTCACCCGGTAGACGCCGTCGTTCTCGCCCATGCCGGCGATCACGTCGTACAGACCGTCCTGGTCGAAGTCGAAGGCGATCAGGATGGATTCGGACTCGGCCAGCATGGGATAGTCCTGGCCGCCGTTCATCACCAGCCAGGGGCTGGAGAAGCCGTCGATGCCGTCCCCGTCGGCGTCGCCGGCGATGCCGAAGAAGTCCAGGCCGACGTGCAGCTGACCGGCCAGACGATCCAGCTCGAAGTTGGCCGAGGCGAGGTCCCAACCGGAGACGGTTCCGGGAGGCGCGTTATAGGTCGGCACCGCGGCGTCGCCCAGCGGATCGCCCACGGACACGACGTCCGTTCCATTGAAGTCCGTCGGCACCACGCCCGTGAAGGTGATGGCGAAGGCCGCCGGACCCAGCACAAGGACGCTGAAGGCGCAAGAAAGAAGCTTCCTCATCGATCGTTCCCCCATCTCAAATTGCGAATGTTCCAGAGCTGTTCTTTTCCTGGTTGGCGGACCCTCCCCAACAGTGGATCCGCCGGCACAAGCCCGTTTGAAGCAAGACTTGTGCCATTTCCGCAAATGATGACAGTCAAAGACTTCGACTTATCGCAAAGCTAACATTCAACGGAACAGGCCCGATTCTGGTCAGAGCCCGCCGCATTTTGAACAAGCTGTCCACCGCCTCGTAGCTTTGACTCAGCTTGCGCGGCCCCTTTCTGGTCCCGCGCTCCATTCAGGATCGCTTCGGAGCCCGGGCCCGCTCCGCGCCCCTCGCCGCCGGCCGCCGACTCCGGACGGGCGCCCCGCGCGCCCTGGCCCAAGCTTGGATCCCCCTCGGGCCGTGGCTATATTGCGCGCCACGTATTCCAGGATCGGACACCGCCTGTGCAACGCTTGCCCCTCTTCAGCACCCTGGTCGCCTGCCTGCTTCCGGCCGTGCTGCTCACGTCCTGCGACGAGTCGGAGAGCACCCTGGGCGGTCGGCCCGGCGGTCAGGCCATTTCCTTGACCGATTCCGTCGAGGTGGGCGTGCTGAGCGCCTTCCACCTGCCCCAGAGTCTGGTGGCCGCGGCCCGCCACGTGGTGGGGCGCAGCGACAGCCTGGGGTTGGAGTCCGTGCTGCTGCTGCGGCTGGACTACACGCCCTATGAGGACTGGACCGATCCGCCGGAGGGCGCGCCCGCGATCCAGCTGTCCTTCAAGATGGACCACAGCGCGGCCCTGGCCTGGTTCCCCCAGCGCAGCACGACGGCGCCGGAGCCCGGCGAGTCGGCCAATTACATTGATCTGGATGTCCTGCTGCTGCGCGACAGCGTGGGCTACGAGGACGTGGGCTGGGAGGACTTTTTCAGCGACACGCTGCTCACCCAGTCGGTGCTGGACCGGATCAGCTTCCGCATCAGCGACGCCGACACGGCCTTCGGGGAGGATTCGGACCCGCTCAGCGGGCGGCGCACCTACCGCGGCCTGCCCACCTGGTGGTTCCAGCACGCGGACACCACGGCCCGCTGGCTGATGGTGCGCGCGGCCGCCGGGCAGCAGGGCTTCATGCCTCTGCTGGGCGCGGGCTACACCAGCCTGCTGCGGCCCGGGCTGCGCATCGCCAGCCAGCAGATCGACTCGGTCTACGTGGACAACGTGGCCGTGGCGGACACCAGTTTCGACACCACCTTCGTGGCGGCCACCTGGCAGACCAGCCTGGTGCGGGACACGGCCCATCCGCCGCGGCCCTCGCTTTCCACGGGCTGGGCGGGCCAGGTCTTCACGGTCCTGCCGGCCTTTCCGCCCAACCCCGACAGCAGCCTCTACGATCCGCTCACCTCAAGCTTGGTGGAAGCCTGGCTGAAGGTGCCGCTGGGTTTGCCGGGCTTCAACCTGGCGGGGACCAAGGTCAACCTCTACGCCGTCGGGCTGGGGGATTCCGCCGGCGTGGACGTGGAGTCCGACCAGTTGATCGCCTCGGACTTTGCCGACGATTCCACCCAGGTGCTGACCTTCAACCTGACTTCGCACCTGCGCCGGGTCTGGGTGGAGGACGACACGCTGCACAACACGGATCCCATTCCGCTGGTGCTGAAAATCGACGACTACAACCTGCTGCAGCTGCGCCAGCTGCGGCTGGCCGACCCCGCCCTGGAGCGGCCGCGGCTGGTCTACTCGCTCTCCCAGGCGCCGGAAGGCTGGGTGCGGCCATGAGCGCGCTCCGACTCTCCCTCTGGCTGGGACTGGGCCTGCTGCTGCTGCCGCCGGCCCAGGCCGTGGGGCCGCTCACCCAGGCCCCGTGGGGCGAACCGCTCTGGGCGGGCTCCGCGGCGGAGCTGGGCCGCGGCGGCGCCGGCCTGGCCCTGCTGGATTCCACCCGCCTCTCGCTCAGCAACCCGGCCTTGTTCCACTCCGGCCGCCTGACCCGCTTCACGACGGGCTTCGGGCTGACGCGTTCGAAGGTCGAGGCGGGCGGGCAGTCCGAGCTGATGAGCGCGGGGCATTTCGACTCCCAGGCCCTGGGCGTCCCGTTGCTCTGGCAGGACCTGCACGCGGGCTTCATCCTCAATCCGCTGACGAGCATGGATTACCTCCAGGCCGAGCGCCTGCTGGACGGCGCGGGCCGGGAATACGTCAGCTCGCTCAAGGGCGGCGGCGGCCTCAGCCGGGCGGGCCTGGTGTTCTCCCGGGCCTGGGGCGGCCGGCTGCGCACGGGCGTGGACCTGGGCGTGGTGTTCGGCAGCGTGCTGGAGGAGTGGAAACTCTTCTATCCCGAGACGGCCCCGCCCTACGACAGCTGGGTGGAACAGCGCCGCTCGCTTTTGGGCTTCCAGCCCAAGTTCGGCCTGCACTGGCTGGCCCGGCCGGAGCTGGGACTGGGCCTGGGCCTGACGGTCACGCTGCCCAGCCAGGGCGACCTGACCGTGGACGTGGAGAACCCGGGCAACGGCGTGGACGACGAGGTGCTCTCGCAGCGCGTGGACCTGCCGGGCGAAGCCGCCCTGGGGCTGGCCTGGCGCCGGGGCGGGCTGGACTGGTTGCTGGACCTGCGCCTGCAGGACTGGAGCGACGTGCCCCTCGGTCTGACGAACCTGCCGGCCCAGGCCCGGGTGGACCGCCCGCTGGGCCTGGCCCTGGGCGTGGAGCTGCCCGCGCTGCCCGACTTCAACGCCCCCTGGCCGCGGCGCGTGACCTGGCGCGCCGGTCTGCGCCACCAGGAGTGGTACGCGCGGCAGGAAGTGGCGGCGGGACGCTGGGCGGACCTGAGCACGCTGCTGGTCACGCTGGGCGCGGGCGTGCCCCTCAAGGCCCACGGCACCTGGCTGGACCTGGCGCTGGAGGCCGGCCGCACGGGCAGCGGGGAGTCCGGCGCCCTGCAGGAGGATTTCGTTCGGCTGCGGCTGGGCCTCAGCGCCCGCGATCTCTGGTTCCTGCGCCCGACCTATTGATCCGAATCACGAACCGACTGACTGTGGAGGAGTACCGTCATGCGTCACCTTCTGCCCCTGCTGGTGGCTGTCCTGCTGTTGGGTTCGGCCTGCAACCAGGCCTACCAGACCACCCAGGCGCCGGCGCCCCAGGCCAGTGAGGCCCTCAGCGAAGAGCAACTCAAGGCCCGCGAACTGGAGATGAAAAAGGCGCTCAGTTTCGCCCACGAGTACTACAAGCAGGGCAACTACGGGGAAGCCAAATCCTATTACCTGAAGGCCTTCGCGCTGGACGACGCCAAGACGCTGGCTCCGCACCTCAAGCGCCTGGCCACCTGCTACAGCAGCCTGGGCGACGCCGACTCCGCCCGCGTGATCCTGCGCCAGGCCGTGGAGCTGCAGCCCGATTCCTGGTACGAGCACCGCACCCTGGGCTCGCTCTTGATGGCCTCCGGCGACAAGGAGGGCGCCTTCGCCGAATTCCAGGCCGCCGCGGCCCTCAAGGCCGACGACTGGGAATCCCACCGCGACATGATGCGCATGCTTAAGGACAAGGCCGCCGAGGCCGAGGGCACCACGGGCTGGGACGCCGTGATCGCCGAGCTGGACCAGCTCATCGCCCTGCGTCCCGAGGACCAGGAGTGGGGCAAGCTGAAGGACGAGATCCTCTCCGCGCACTACGATCCCGAGGAGCTGATCGCCTCGCTGCGTCAGAACCACCAGCAGTTCCCGGACGACGCCAAGATCACCCAGAAGCTGGCCACGGCGCTGGTGGAGTTCGCCACCCCCGAGAGCTACCGCGAGGCCCTGCCCCTGCTGGATGGGCTGATCGCTGCCCAGCCCGAGCAGGTCCGTTTCCTGGACCTGAAGGCCACGGCCTTGGAGGGCCTGGGGCGGATCGAGGAGGCGGCCGGCCTCTTGGCCAAACTCTTCGAGCTCAAGCCCGGCCAGACCGAGATTCCGGCCCGGATCGGCGAGCTGTTCTTGAGCCAGAACAACCTGCGCCAGGCCCGGCGCTGGGCCTTGAAGAGCAAGGCCAGTTTCCCGGGCTACGGCAAGGGCGGCCTGCTGCTGGGCCGGGTCTGCGAAGCCGCCGTGGACGCCTGCGCGGGCAAGGACCTGACCTTCGACGACAAGCTGGTCTACGAGCTGGCCGCCAAGGAGTACGACGCGATCAGCGATCCCGCCGCCAAGGGCCAGGCCCGCCAGCGCCGCCAGGCCCTGGAGGAGGTGCTGCCCTCCGCCGAGGACCGCTTCTTCAACAAGTACGACCGCCCGCGCAAGGACTGCTACAAGTGGCTGCTGGAGTAATCGGCCTGGCCGCCGACCACGCGGCCTGGGATCTCAAGCGCGCGCTGGCCGCCCGCCTGCACGCCCTGGGCTGGACGGTGCGCGACTTCGGCACGCACGGCCCCGCCGCCTGCGACTATCCCGACGTGGTGGTGCCCTGCGCCCAAGCCCTGGCCCGCGGCGAGCTGGACCTGGCCGTGGTGGCCTGCGGCTCGGGCATCGGCGCCTCGATCAGCGCCAACAAGGTGCAGGGCGTGCGCGCGGCCCTCTGCCTGGAACCGGAACAGGCCCGCCTGTCCCGGCGCCACAACGACGCGCGCTGTCTGGTGCTGGCCGCCCGCCTGCGCGACGAGGAGCAAAACCTCGCGCTGCTGGAGGCCTGGCTGGCGGAGGACTTCGAGGGCGGCCGCCACGAGCGGCGCATCCGGCTCCTCCACGAACTGACCCAATGCTAGAGGTTGTCCCATGTCCATCCTGAGCCAACGCGACCCGGAGGTCTGGAACCTGCAAGTGGCGGAACTGGCCCGCCAGCGCGGCACCCTGGAGATGATCGCCAGCGAGAACTTCACCTCCCGGGCGGTGATGGAGGCCCAGGGCGGCGTGATGACCAACAAATACGCCGAGGGCTATCCGGGCAAGCGCTACTACGGCGGCTGCGAGTGCGTGGACGGCGTGGAGGACCTGGCCCGGGAGCGCGCGCGCCGGCTCTTCGACTGCGAGTACGCCAACGTCCAACCCCACTCGGGCAGCCAGGCCAACATGGCCGTCTACATGAGTTTCATCCAGCCCGGCGACACGGTGCTGGGGATGGATCTGGCCCACGGCGGCCACCTGACCCACGGCTCGCCCGTCAACTTCTCCGGCCGGCTCTACCGCTTCGTCTCCTACGGCGTGCAGCGCGAGACGGGGCGCATCGACTACGACCAGCTGGCCCAGCGGGCCCGCGAGCACAAGCCGCGGCTGATCGTGGCCGGCGCCAGCGCCTACCCGCGCGAGATCGACTTCGCCCGCATCCGGGCGGTGGCCGACGAGGTCGGCGCCTACTTCTTTGTGGACATGGCGCACATCGCCGGCCTGGTGGCCGTGGGCGAGCACGTCAGCCCGCTGCCCCACGCCCACGTGGTGGCCTCCACCACCCACAAGACCCTGCGCGGGCCGCGCGGCGGCCTGATCCTGCTGGGCAAGGACTACGACAACGTCCACGGCGACGTGGCCGCCAAGAGCGGACGGATGAAACAGCAGAGCGAAATCGTGGACAGCGTCGTGATGCCCGGCGTGCAGGGCGGCCCGCTCATGCATGTGATCGCCGCCAAGGCCGTGGCCTTCGGCGAGTGCCTGGAGCCCGAGTTCGCCGGCTACATCCGCCAGGTGAAGGCCAACGCCCGCGCGCTGGCCCAGGGCCTGGTGGAGCAGGGCTACCAACTGGTCTCCGGCGGCACGGACAACCACCTCCTGCTGGTGGATCTCACCGACAAGGAGATCAGCGGCAAGGCCGCGGAGAAGGCCCTCGAGGAGGCCGGCATCACGGTGAACAAGAACATGGTGCCCTTCGACGAGCGCAGCCCGCTGATCACCTCGGGCATCCGCATCGGCACGCCGGCCCTGACCTCCCGCGGGATGAACGAAGACGCCATGCGGACCATCGCCGGGTTGATCCACCGCGGCATCCGCTCCGCCAAGGATCCCCAGGAGCTGGCCCGGATCCGCGCCGAAGCCGCCGAACTGGCCGCCGCCCATCCCCTTTATCCCGGCCTATGAGGTGCCCGGCGTGCGGCCATGACGAGGACCGGGTGCTGGACAGCCGGCCCGCTCGCGACGGCGCGGCCATCCGGCGCCGCCGGGAGTGCAGTTCGTGCCAGACGCGCTTCACCACCTGGGAGTACATCGAGGGCACCCAGCTGACGGTGGTGAAGACCGACGGCGGACGCGAGGTCTACTCCCGGGCCAAGCTCGGCCGCGGGCTGGAGCGGGCCCTGATCAAGCGCCCCCACACCGAGGAGCAGATCCGCGAGCTGGTGGCCCGGATCGAGCGCGCCATCCTGGCCAGCGGCGCGGCCACCGGGGAGATCAGCTCCAGCGAACTGGGGGAGATCGTGCTCGAGGAGCTGCGCTCCTTCGACGAAGTGGGCTACATCCGCTTCGCCTCCGTCTACCGCCGCTTCCAGGACGTGCGCGAATTCGTCCAGGAACTCAAAGTCTTCGATTGAGACCATGCTGAACCTGCGCCCGCGTCGGGGCCTTGCGCTGCCGCATCGAGAACTCGAGGCCTGGCCGGCGCTTCCCGCCCCACCCTCCCGGCTTCTGCTGCCCCTGCGGCACTCCCGGCTGGACCAGTCGGAGCCCGTGGTGCGTCCGGGCCAGCGCGTGGCGGCCGGCGAGCCGCTCTCCTTACCGCTGGGACTGGCCGCCCGCGTGGTCTGCAGCCCGTTGGCCGGCCGGGTGCGCCGGGTGGACGTGCTCTCCGTGGTCCATCCGCCGCTGCGCGACGGCAGCCCGCGCGGCGCGCTGCCCGTGCCCTGCGTCGAGCTGGACGAGCTGTCCGCGCCCTCCCTGGAGGAGCGCACGGACTGGCAGCAGCTGGAGCGGCCCGCCCTGCTCGAGCGCCTGCGACCCTGGGGCCTGACAGGCGCCGAGGGTCTGCCCCTGGACCTGGAGCTGGAGCTGCTGTCCGGGGAGGCCCGGTTGCTGGTGCTGGGCGTGGCCCCGGCCCAGGCCCTGCAGGACGCGCTGCTGGAGCAGGTTCCGGCCGCCCTGGCCCGGGCGGTGACCGCGCTCTGCCGCCTGCACGGCTTTCGGGAACTGCTGCTGGCCTGCCCACCGGTACACTCGGAGGCCCGCCGGCGCTGGCTGGCTCTGCTGGAGCCCATCCTGCCCGCGCGCTGCGTCGTGCTGCGCCAGGGGCATCCCTGGGATCAGCCCCGGCTGGCGGCCCTGGCCCTGGGCCGGCCCCTGCCCTCCCCGCGCCGGCCCCTGGCGGCCCAGGGGCTGCTGGCCCTGACCCTGGACCAGCTGGCCGCGCTGGAGCTGCGCCTGAGCACGGGCTTGCCTCTGCCGCCCCTGGTCTGCCAACTGGACGATCTGCCGGAACCCCACGGCCTGCCCCAGCCGCGCAGCTGTCGCGTGCTGCGCGCCTGGCCGGGCACGCCGCTGTCGGAACTGGATCCCGCGCTGCCCCAGCCCGGCGAGTGGCTGGTGGCGGGCCTGCCCCTGGAGGGCTCGCCCCTGCTGGAGGGCGGGACGCCGCTCTTGCCCGGCCACACGCTGCTCAGCCGCCTGCCCCGCCTGAAGTCCCCGGAGGCGGAGGAGGCCTGCATCCACTGCGGCCAGTGCCTGGACATCTGCCCCATGCGGCTGGCGCCCATCCGCCTGGTGCGCCTGGCGGGGGAGGAACGGCTGGAGGAGGCTCGGGGACTGGGCCTGGAGCACTGCGTGCACTGCGGACTCTGCAGCTGGATCTGTCCCAGCCGCGTGGAGCTGGAGGATGGGCTGCGCCGGGCGCGCCAGCGTCTGCGGGAGGCCCGCCATGGCGGCTGAGATCCACCTGCTGGGACCTGTTCCGCTCCTGCGCCGTCCGGCGCGCACGGGCAGCCTGATGTGGCGCGTGGTGCTGGCCCTGCTGCCGGCGGCGCTGCTGGGCGTCGCGGCCTACGGGCCCGAGGCGGCCTGGATGCTGGGGGCTTGCCTGAGCGGCGCCTGGCTGATGGAGGTGCTGGCCGGCGGGCTGCGCGGGCGTTCCACGCAGAAGGACGGCAGCGCCGTGCTGACGGGCCTCCTGCTGGCCCTCACCCTGCCGCCGGGCCTGGCGCCGGGGTGGGCCTTCCTGGGCGGCGTGCTGGCCATCCTGCTGGGCAAGCAGGTCTTCGGCGGGCTGGGGCGCAATCCGCTCAATCCGGCCCTGCTCGGCCGCCTGCTGCTCGCGCTGCTGGCGCCCGGCGCCTTGGAGTCGGGCCTGCGCCAGCCCTTCGGCTGGCAGGGCGGCTCCTGGCTGACGGGCGCGCCCGGGGCGGCGGATCCGCTGCGCCTGTTCTGGGAGACCCGCCGCGTGCTGGACCAGGCGCTGGCGGGTTTGACTCCCCGGCTGCCCGCGGACTGGCCGCAAGGCCTGGATCGGCTGGACCTGATCCAGCACGCCCAGGACATCCTCTCCCAGGCGGGTCCGGGCCAGGTGCTCTGGGCCCGGCTACCCGGCCTGTTGGGGGAAGTCTCGATCCTGGCTCTCCTGCCCGGGCTGGTCTGGCTCTTCACGGCCCGGCTGGTGGATTGGCGCGTGCCCGCCGCCGGACTGGTCTTCCTGCCCGTGGGCTTCCTGCTGGCCTCGAGCGGGGCCGGCGGCCACTGGCTGCCCCTGGCCCTGGGCCTGCGCGGCACCAGCCTGCTGCTCGTGCTCTGCGTGCTGGCCTCGGACCCGGTGACCTCGCCGCTGGGCCAGGGCGCCAAGTTCCTCTTCGGGCTGCTGGTGGCGGCGGCCGCGCTGCTGGCGCTGCAGCTCAGCCCCCAGGCCGGCGGACTGTTCTGGGTCTTGTTGCCGGCCAACCTGCTCACACCCTGGCTGGATCGCCTGCTGCTGCCGGGAGGACCGCGATGAGGGCGCCGCTCCTGGCCCTGCAGGCCGCGCTGCTGGGTCCCGCCCTGCTGCTGGGTCCGGATCCCCTGCTCTGGGGGGTCCTGCTCTTGCTGCTGCCGCTCAACGCCCTGGCCCTGGCCTACCCGGGCTGCCGCGTGCGCTGGAGCGAGCCTTGCGGCGCCTGGTGGCTGCTGGGCCTGCTGGTGCTGGCGCCGCTGGAGGCCGTCCTGCTGCGCGCGGGCTGCCGGCTGACCGGGCTGGGTCCAGAGCTACCGGTCCTCGTGCTCTGTCTGCTGCTGCTCACCCATGGACCCGCCCTGCTCCTGCTGCTGGCCCGCGAACCGGGGGAGCGCGCCGCCCGCCGGGCCCTGGGCATCCAGGCGGCCTTCTGGCTGCCCCTGCCGCTGGCCGGGCTCTTCCTGATGGGGCGCCTGGAGGCCCTGGCCGATCTGGCCCTGCGCGCGGCGGGCGGCGGATCGCCCGGCGGCGGCTGGCTGCGGCTGCCCCTGGCGGCCCTGCTGCTGGCCCTGCTCCAGCAGCGCGAGCAGCGGCGACGCGCTCAGGACGGCCCGGCCGGGCCGGGAGGCGCGGCGTGAGCCCCTTCGACGCCCATCCCCTGCTGGTCCTGGTCCTGGGTCTGCTGGGACTGCCCCTGTTGCTGGATGCGGCGGTCCCGCCCGGGGCCGGGCGCGTCCGGGCCGAGCGCGGGCTGCCGCTGGGCCTCCTGACGGCCGGCGTGGTTCTGGCGCTGGGCACGCGGCTGCTGGAGCCCTGGCTAGGCCGCGATCTGCCCGCGGGTTTGGCGGCCTGGCCCTGGCTGCTGGCCTGGCTGGGCGGTCTGAGTCTGCCCCTGGTGCTGCTGGAGCCCTGGCTGGCCCGGCGCCACTGGGATCTGGGCTTCCGCTTTTGGCCGGTCTGCCTGTTCTGGCCGCTGCTGGACCTGGGCGGGCTGCTGCCGGGTCTGGCCCCGTCCCCCGACCTGGCGGGTCCGCTGGCGGCCCTCTTGACCGGCGCGCTGGGGGCCCTGCTGAGCCTGCTGCTGCGCGGCGTGCTGGAGCGTTTTCGCCAGAACCGCCCGCCTCGCGGGCTGGACGGCCTGCCCGTCCGCCTGCTGAGCCTGGGTCTGCTGCTCCTGCTCTGGGTGGGCGCCCGAGCCTGGTGGATCGGGAGGCTGCCGTGAGCGTGTGGATCCAGAGCCTGACGGCCGTGCTGACCCTGGCCGGCCTGGCCGGCGTGCAGGCCTGGCGCGGCCGCGCACCTTCAAGGCCGCAGGCGCAGACTCCGCGCCCCTTGCGCTGGCCGGCGCTGCGTCTGCGCAGCCGGACGGGCTGGTGCGCGCTGGAGGCGGCGCCGGACGGCTACGGTCCGGCCCAGGTGGCGGTGGTGAACTGCCGCAGCCGGGAGGACCAGAACGAGCTGCGCCACCATCCCACCCGCGCGGGCAGCTGCGCCGAGCGCCAACTACGGCACGGCGGGGAGCGCGCCTGCACCTGGGCCTGCCTGGGGGCCGGGGACTGCGTCGCGGTCTGTCCGGCCGGCGCGCTGCGGATGGAGGCCGGCCTGCCCGTGGTGGACGCCGCGCTCTGCACGGGCTGCGGAGACTGCGTCCCGGCCTGTCCGCGGCAGGTGCTGTCGCTGATTCCCGCCGAGGCCCAGCTGCTGGTGGGCTGCAACAGCGGGGCCGAGCCCGCCGGGCGCGGCGCGGTCTGCCGGACGGCCTGCACGGGCCACGAGCGCTGCCTGGAGACCCGCTTCCTGCCGGCGGGCCTGGTGGAGCGGCGCGAGAACCGGCCCGTGCTGCTGCACGATCACAGCGCCAACCTGCTGCCCCTGCTCAGCCTCTGTCCCACGCAGAGCTTCGTGGACCGCATCCCGCATCGCCCCTGGTTCACGGTCAACGACCACTGCACGGCCTGCGGCGACTGCCTGCCCCTCTGCCCAGTGCCGAACTGCATTGTGCCCGCGGGTCCGCCGGCGGACACGCCCGTGGGCAGCGCGCGTGTGCGCATCGTGCCCGAGGCCTGCACGGGCTGCGGCCTGTGCCTGCCGGCCTGCAAACCCCTGGCCATCCGCGTGGTGGGCGCCCTAGGATACGGCCGGACGGGGTCCTCCGCCCGCTAGCCACGCCCCATTGCTGAAGACGGATCGGAAGTCCCCCATGAGTTTCGGCCTCTACCTGCACACCCCCTTCTGCGCCGTGAAGTGCGGCTACTGCGACTTCTACAGCCTGCCGCCCGAGCAACCCGCCGAGGTGGGCCGGGTGGGGGCCGCGCTGCTGGCGGCCACGGCGCGCCTGTTGGAGCAGCCCCCCTGGCGGGGACGGCCGCTGCACTCAGTCTACGTGGGTGGAGGCACGCCCAGCCTGCTGCCGGCGGCCTTCTTCCGCGGCCTGTTGGGCGCTGGCCCCGTGCGCGAGCGCCTGCTGCCCGGGGCGGAGATCACCGTGGAAATGAACCCGGAGAGCGTGCGCCGGCCCTGGCTGGACGGCCTGGCCCGGCTGGGCGTGAGCCGGGCCTCGCTGGGCGTGCAGAGCTTCCAGCCCACCCTACTGCGCTTCCTGGACCGGGCCCACACCCCCGGCCAGGCGGCCCGTGTGCGGGCGGCCGTGCGCGCGGCGGGCATCCCGGCCTGCGGTCTGGACCTGATCTACCAGCTGCCGGGCCAGACCGAGGCCGAGCTGGCGCGCGAGCTGGAGTCCCTGCTGGCGCTGGAGCCCGAGCACGTCTCGGCCTACGGACTGGGCTGGGAGCCCGGCACCCGGCTGGAGGCGCGGCGCCGAATGGGGGAGACGGCCCCGCTGGAGCCGGAGCGGGCAGCCCGGTTGTATCTTCGCCTGTCGCGCACCCTGCGCCGGGCGGGCTATGGGCACTACGAGGTTTCCAACTTCGCCCGGCCGGGTCAGGCCGCCCGCCACAACTCGTCCTACTGGTGGGAGGGCGACGTGCTGGCGGTGGGGCCCTCGGCGGTCAGCGCCTGGACGGAGGCCGGCCGCCGGCGCCGGCGCCGCTTCCCGGCGGATTGGCGGACCTTCGCCCGCGCCGTGGAGGAAGGCCGGCCGCCGGACTGGCCCGAGGAGCCGCTGAGCGGCGAAGAGGCCTGGCTGGAGGCCCTCTACGTGGGTCTGCGCTGGCGCGGTGGGCTGGATCTGGGCCGGTTGGAGGCGCGCTTCGGGTCCCGGCGGGTGGAGGGGCTGCGCGAGCGCGTGCGGCGGCTGGGCGGCCCGCGGCTGGAATCGGCCCGGGGCCGGGATCGTGCGCTGGGCGGCCTGTTCGCGCCGGGCACGCCGGGCCGGCCGCCCAGGGCGACGGGCGAGATTCTGCGCCTGCGGCCGGAGGAGTGGCTGCTGCTGGATGAGTGGCTCGTTCGACTGGTGGAGTAAACGTGGTGATCAGCTGAGATTTTCGTTCGTCTCTTCAACACAGGGTCACAGAGGCACAGTTGCTGTTAAGCCTGACCTGGGTCGGGTTGACACATTCGAGAGTCATTTTGAGCACGAAGTCTCGAAGGCTCGAAGACGATTTGTGTCACGTGAGGTGAAGGCCGCAGGCCTGAACCAGAACCTTGGTGAAGCCGTCAGGCGAACCAACTACGTGGTTGCAGGAAGACAGTGCTGCCGCCAGCGGAAGCCCGCCGGGAGGCGGGCTGACTCTGGCGGTTGAGAAAAAGCGCTTCTTTGGCTCCACCTTTCTGGCGCCAGCAGAAAGGTGGAAATCAAGGTGCGCGCCAGCCACCAGGATGACGGTCGGTCGACTTGGTGTGGCTCTTCACCACAGAGGCACAGAGGCACAGTTTGCATTGGGCTTGACCTGGGTCGGGTTGACACGTCCGCGAGTCCATTTGCGCACGAAGTCTCGAAGGCTCGTAGAGGATTTGGGTCATGTAAGGTGAAGGCCGCAGGCCTGAACCAGAACCAGGTGGTGACGCCGTCAGGCGGAACCAACTACGTGGTTACAGGAAGGCCAAACTGCGGCTAGCGGAAGGCCACCGCGAGGTGGCCTGACTCTAGCCGTTGAGAAAAAGCGCCTCTTTGGCTCCACCTTTCTGGCGCAAGCAGAAAGGTGGAAAACAAGGCAAGCCGGCAGTCTCCGGGATGAAAGGCGAAGGCAGGGGATCCCCCGGTCAAGCCGGGGGATGACGGCCACTGGTTCCCCCTTCTGGCGCCAGCAGAAAGGTGGAAAACACGGGTCCCCGACTTGTGTCGGGACAAGCGAGGGCGGGATGGACTGCATTCACGTGCGCGGCGCGCGCGAGCACAACCTCAAGAACATCGACGTCATCATTCCGCGCAACAAGCTGGTGGTGATCACCGGGCTCTCGGGCTCCGGCAAGTCCAGCCTGGCCTTCGACACCCTCTACGCCGAGGGCCAGCGGCGCTACGTGGAGAGCCTGAGCTCCTACGCCCGGCAATTCCTGGGCCTGATGGAAAAGCCCGACGTAGACTCCATCGAGGGCCTCTCGCCGGCCATCTCCATCGAGCAGAAGTCCACCCACCGCAACCCGCGCTCCACCGTGGGCACGGTCACCGAGATCTACGACTACCTGCGCCTGCTCTACGGCAACATTGGCGTGCCCCACTGCACCGAGTGCGGACGGCCCATCCACCGCCAGAGCCCCGAGGAGATCGTCAACCTGATCGAGCAGGAATCCGAGGGCCGGCGCCTGCAGATCCTGGCCCCGCTGGTGCGCGGCCGCAAGGGCGAGTTCCGCGACCTGTTCCAGCAGGTGCGCAAGCAGGGCTACCTGCGCGTGCGCGTGGACGGCAAGGTGCTGCCGCTGGAGGAGGTGGAGCAGGGCCTGGCCAAGACCTTCAAGCACGACATCGACGTGGTGGTGGACCGCCTGGTGACCAAGGCCGGGATCCGCGCCCGGCTCTTCGAGTCGGTGGAAACGGCGCTGAACCTGGGTTCCGGCCTGGTGCGCGTGCTCTTCGAGGGCGAGCCCGCCGAGGAGCGCCTGCACAGCCTGCACTTCGCCTGCCCCGAGCACGGCATCTCGGTGGAGGAGCTGGCGCCGCGCCTGTTCTCCTTCAACAGCCCCTTCGGCGCCTGCACCGAGTGCTCGGGCATCGGGCACCAGATGGTGCTGGACCCGGAGCTGGTGGTGGTGGCGCCGGAGCGCAGCCTGCGCGCCGGGGCCATCGGCACCATGGGCGACGGCAGCGACTCGGCCCACGGCGAGATCTGGACCCTGAAGGCCCTGGCCCAGGTGGGGCAGTTCCTGGACTTCAGCCTGGACACGCCCTGGAAGCAGCTCAAACCCGCCCACCAGGCGGTGATCCTCCACGGGTCGAAGGAGGAGATCCGCTTCCGCGGCCAGGCCCGCCAGGGCAAGGGCTTCTGGGAGTACTCCAGCACCTGGGAGGGGATCATCCCCAACCTGGAGCGGCGCTACCGCCAGACCCAGAGCCAGTCCATCCGCGAGTGGATCGAGCGCTTCATGAGCAGCCGGCCCTGCGCCGCCTGCGGCGGGCAGCGTCTCAAGCCCGAATCCCTGGCCGTGACCGTGGGCGGACGCAACATCATGGAGCTGTGCGGGGATTCCATCCAGCAGGCCCTGAACTTCATGGAGGGCCTGCAACTGGGCGGCAGCGAGCAGCTCATCGCCGCGCCGATCCTGAAGGAGGTGCGCGAGCGGCTGGGTTTCCTGGTCAACGTGGGCCTGGAGTACCTGAGCCTGGGGCGGGCCGCGGGCACGCTCTCCGGCGGCGAGGCCCAGCGCATCCGGCTGGCCACCCAGATCGGCAGCCAGCTGATGGGCGTGCTCTACATCCTGGACGAGCCCTCCATTGGCCTGCACCAGCGCGACAACGAGCGCCTGATCCAGACCCTCCTGCGCCTGCGCGACCTGGGCAACACGGTGATCGTGGTGGAGCACGACCGGGACACCATCCTGCAGGCCGACGAGGTGCTGGACCTGGGGCCCGGCGCGGGCATCCACGGCGGCGAGGTGGTCAGCCAGGGCACGCCGGCCCAGATCATGGAAAACCCGCTCAGCGTCACCGGGCGCTACCTGAAGGACGACCGGCTGATCCCCGTGCCCACCGTCCGCCGGCCGGGCAACGGCCAGTTCCTGCGCGTGGCCGACCTGCGGGGCAACAACCTGCAGGGCCTCGACCTGGAGATCCCGCTGGGCGCCTTCACCTGCGTGACTGGCGTCTCGGGCTCGGGCAAATCCACGGCCATCAACGAGACCCTCTCCAAACTGCTGGCGCGGGAATTGATGGGCACGCGCGTGCTCCCCATGCCCCACGGCCCGGTGAGCGGGCTGGAGCACCTGGACAAGGCCATCGTCATCGACCAGAGCCCCATCGGCCGCACGCCGCGCTCCAACCCGGCCACCTACACGGGCCTGTTCACGTTGATCCGCGACCTGTTCGCCGAACTGCCCGAATCCAAGATGCGCGGCTACGTGCCCGGTCGCTTCTCCTTCAACGTCAAGGGTGGGCGCTGCGAGGCCTGCCAGGGCGACGGGATCCTCAAGATCGAGATGCACTTCCTGCCCGACGTCTACGTGCCCTGCGAGGTCTGCAAGGGCCGGCGCTACAACAGCGAGACCTTGGAGGTGAAGTACCGCGGCAAGTCCATCGCCGACGTGCTCAACATGACCGTGGAGGAGGCGGCGGGATTTTTCGCGGCTATTCCGCGCCTGCAGTCCCGCCTGCAGACCCTGCTGGAAGTGGGGCTGGGCTACGTCCACCTGGGCCAGCAGGCCACCACGCTTTCCGGTGGCGAGGCCCAGCGCGTCAAGCTCTCCACGGAGCTGTCCAAGCGGGCCACCGGGCGCACCATCTACATCCTGGATGAACCCACCACGGGCCTGCACTTCGCCGACATCCAGCTGCTGCTCCAGGTGCTGGAGCGGCTGGTGGAAAAGGGCAACACGCTGGTGGTGATCGAGCACAACCTGGACGTGATCAAGACGGCCGACCACCTGATCGACCTGGGACCCGAGGGCGGCGCCAAGGGCGGGCGGCTGGTAGCCACGGGCACGCCCGAGCAGGTGGCGGCCAATCCGGCCAGCCACACGGGCCGCTTCCTGGCTCCCCTGCTGGGCGTGAAGGTCGCCAAGGGCCTGCAGGACATGAAGTCCACGAAGCGGACGAAGGCCTCGAAGGCAATGGCCTGAGCAGTGGCCAGGCCGCCCCGGGAGTGGCTGCCTGGCGCAGTCAGAACCACGACCACGTCAGCAGACCCTCTCCCTTCGGATTTCTTTGCGTCTTCCCGTGAGCCCCCGTCCCCAAAAGCGGGTCCGGAGATGTGCGACAAGCGCCGCCGGGAGTGGCTTGGCCGTCACGGCAGCCGTACATTGGACCCGCTTCATTAAGGACGAGACACACGTGCCGGCACTTCAGGACAGTTTCCGCATCCTGTTCACCCGCCCGGACTGGCTGGAGGAACTGAGTTCCCGGCTGGCCGGGACCGTGGTGCATCCCCGGCTGCTGGAGCGCCTGGAGGAGCTGGTCCCGGAGGCTGGCGTCCAGGTGGCCCTGCTGCTGACTCCGGCCGACCTCCAGGCCGTGCCGGGGCTGGCGGCCCTGCTGGAACCCTTCGATCCCCTCCAGCTGCGGGTGGTGTTCGCCGGCTCCCTGGCGGATTGGACGAGCGCGGGCCTGGCCGAGGGCCTGCTGCACTCCGTGCTGGGGCCGGGTGCCGGGCCGGACGCCGCGGCGGTGAGCCTGCTCAGCCTCTACGACCTGTTCATGGCCGGCGAGACCGTGGCCGCCCTGGAAGGCTGCCTGGACCGCTACAGCAGCGACCTGGACGAGATCCTGACCATCGGCAAGCAGCTCACGGCGGAGAAGGACCACCGCCGCCTGTTGCGCCTGATGCTCAGCAAGAGCATGGATCTGACCGGCGCCGACGCCGGCTCGATCTTCCTGGTGGAGGAGAGCGACGAGGGCCCGCGCCTGCGCTTCAGCATCACGGACACGCGCTCGCTCTTGCAGAACCGGCGCTACGAGGAATTCACCATGCCCCTGACCCTGCGCAGCCTGGCCGGCTACGTGGCGTCCACGGGCGTGCCTCTGTTGATCCAGGACGTCTACGAGCTGGGCGAGGAGTGCGAATACCGCTTCGACCCCTCCTACGACCGCAACGTGGGCTACCGCACCAAGAGCATGCTGGTGGTGCCGCTGGTCAACCACCTGGGGCAGATCCTGGGCGTGATCCAGCTGATCAACGCCAAGCGCGACGGCCAGCGGCGCGCGGCCGACCTGCGCGAACTCGAGGAGCTGGTGGTGCCCTTCACGGTGCCCCACAAGGATCTGATCATGGCCATCGCCGGCCAGGCGGCGGTCTCCATCGAGAACAACCGCCTCTACCACGACATCGAGCGCCTGTTCGAGGGCTTCGTGGAGGCCAGCGTGACCGCCATCGAATCCCGCGACCCCACCACCAGCGGCCACAGCTTCCGGGTGGCCGAACTCACGGTGGGCTTGGCCCGGGCCGTGGATCAGGCCACGGAGGGCGCCTACGCCGAGCAGTCCTTCAGCGAGGAGAGCCTGAAGGAACTGCGCTACGCCAGCCTGCTGCACGACTTCGGCAAGGTGGGTGTGCGCGAGGAAGTCCTGACCAAGCCCAAGAAGCTCCTGACCTTTCGCATGACCGAGCTGGTCAGCCGCTTCGAGTGGCTGCGCCAGGACACGGAGATCCGCGTGCTGCGGCGCAAGCTGGAGGCCCTGCTGGGCGGCCAGCGCGACCTGGATCCGCTGGAGACCGAGCTGCAGGCGGAGCTGCGGCGGCTGGAGGGCTGGCTGCGGCTGGTGCAGCAGGCCAACGAGCCCAGCGTCCTGCCTGCCGAGGCGCCGGCCCAGCTGCAGGAAGTCCACGCCCACTGCTTCCTGGACGCCGGGGGCCAGTCGCGCCCGCTGCTGGACGCCGACGAGCTGCGCATCCTGTCCATCCCGCGCGGCAGCCTGACGCCCGAGGAGTGGGACGACATGCAGAGCCACGTCACCCACACCTGGAATTTCCTGCGCCGCATCCCCTGGACCCGCGGGCTGGCCAAGGTCCCGGAGATCGCCTACGCCCACCACGAGAAGCTCGACGGCAGCGGCTATCCGCGCCGCCTGGGCCCGGAGCAGATCCCCGTGGGCAGCCGGATGATGACCGTGGCCGACATCTACGACGCCCTGACCGCGTCGGACCGGCCCTACAAGAAGGCCGTCTCCCACGAGGCCGCGCTGGACATCCTGAACTGGGAGGCCGGCCACGGCAAAGTGGACGCCACGCTGCTCGACATCTTCGTCCAGCGGCGCGTGTACCAGAACATCCCGAGCGCGTAACGCGCCTGACGCGAAATCGCGCCGGACGCGAAATCGCGCCAGACGCCCGCCGCGGGCGGCCCGGACTCGACACGACACAACCCTTTCCAAGCATAAACGAGGATCCAATGGTCACCCGTGAAGAAGCGCTCGAATATCATTCCCGGGATCGCAAGGGCAAGATCGAGACCGTGCCCTGCAAGCCCTGCACCACGGCCCGCGACCTCTCCATGGCCTACACGCCGGGCGTGGCCGAACCCTGCCGCGAGATCCACAAGAATCCCATGGACGCCTACGAGTACACCAACAAGGGCAACCTGGTGGCCGTGCTCTCCAACGGGACGGCCGTGCTGGGTCTGGGCAACCTGGGCGCCCTGGCCGGCAAGCCCGTGATGGAAGGCAAGGGCGTGTTGTTCAAGCGCTTTGCCGATGTGGATGTCTACGACATCGAAGTGGACACCCTGGATCCTGAGAAGATCATCGAGTGCGCCCAGCTGATCTCGCCCACCTTCGGCGGCATCAACCTGGAGGACATCAAGGCCCCCGAGTGCTTCGAGATCGAAGAGCGCCTGATCGAGATGCTGGACATCCCGGTCTTCCACGACGACCAGCACGGCACGGCGATCATCAGCGCCGCGGCCCTGGTGAACGCCGTGGAGCTGGTGGGCAAGAAGATGAGCGAGATCAAGATCGTGGTGAACGGCGCGGGCGCCTCGGGCATCTCGTGCTCCAAGCTCTACGTCCGGCTGGGCGCGAAGCTTGAGAACATCACCATGTGCGACACCAACGGCGTGATCTACAAGGGGCGCGACAAGCTCAACAAGTACAAGGAGATCTTCGCCAAGGAGACCTCCCTGCGCACCCTCGAGGAGGCCTTCGTGGGCGCCGACGTGGCTGTGGGCCTCTCCGCCAAGGACGCCTTCACCCAGGACATGATCCGCTCCATGGCGCCCGATCCCGTGGTGTTCGCCATGGCCAATCCCGATCCCGAGATCATGCCCGCCCAGGCCAAGGCCGTGCGCGACGACATCATCATGGCCACGGGACGCAGCGACTTCCCCAACCAGGTCAACAACGTGCTGGGCTTCCCGTTCATCTTCCGCGGCGCGCTGGACGTCAAGGCCCGGCGAATCAACGAAGAAATGAAGGTGGCGGCCTCCAAGGCGCTGGCCGAGTTGGCCCGCCAGGACGTGCCGGAGAGCGTGTTCCGCGCCTACGGCAACGTGCCCTTCTCCTTCGGCCGCGAGTACATCATCCCCAAGCCCTTCGACCACCGCGTGCTGCTCTTCGTGGCCCCCGCCGTGGCCCGGGCCGCCATCGAGACCGGCGTGGCCCGCATCGAGGTGGGCGACGTGGACGCCTGGATCGAGAGCTACCGGCGCACGCTGCAGAAACGCCTGGGCCGCCACATGGCGATCATGGGCGGCGTGCAGGACCGCGCCCGCACGGCCCCCAAGCGCATCGCCTTCCCCGAGGGCGAGAACGAGAAGATCCTGATGGCCGCCAAGCAATTGGTGGCGGACGGGATCGCCCACCCCGTGCTGGTGGGGCGGCAGGACATCATCGCCGATTGGGCCGCGCACCACGATCTGGACCTGGGCAAGGTCAGCGTGATCCATCCCGGCCGGCACGAGAAGCACCAGGAGCTGAGCGGCGCCCTGCACCAGTTGCGGGCCCGGCGCGGCATCACCCTGAGCGAGGCGGACCAGCAGCTGCGGCACGACCCTGTGGTGCTGGCCGCCATGCTGGTGCGCCAGGGCCTGGCCGACGGCCTGGTCTCCGGCGCGGACATGCACTATCCGGACAGCCTGCGGCCCGTGATGCAGCTGCTCTACGGCAAGGGCGAAAAGGCCCCGCGGGCGGCGGGCATCTACGTGCTCTTCGTGGGCAACCGCGTGCTGTTCGTGGCGGACACCACGGTGAACGTCAACCCCACGGCCCAGGATCTGGCCGAGTACGCCGTGGGCACGGCCCGCTTGGCGCGTCAGTTCGGCTACGAGCCGCGCGTGGCCCTGCTCAGCCACTCCAACTTCGGCAGCACGGCGGACGGGACCTCCCGGCGCGTGCGCCAGGCCGTGGAGCTGCTCCACGCCCGGGGCGTGGACTTCCAGGTGGACGGCGACATGCAGGCCGACACGGCCCTCTCGGCCGACCTGCTCAGCGGGCTCTATTCCTTCAACAGCCTGGACGACGAGGCCAACGTGCTCATCTTCCCGGACATGACCAGCGCCAACATCGCCTACAAGCTGCTGATCAAGGCCGCGGGCGCGGTGGCGGTGGGGCCGATCCTGATCGGCAACGACTACCCGGTGAACATCCTGCAGCGCGGGGCGGACGTGGCGGAAATCGTCAACCTCACCGCCGTGACGGTGGTGGACGCCCAGGAGCGCGGCGCAAAGTAGCGCGGCGCGCAGCGTTCCTGAGCGGCGCGGAATCATGAGCAAGGCCCCTTCGAAGCCCTCGAAGGGGCCTTGTGCCCTCCCATCAATTGCCATACCTTGTGGCCGATTCGGAAGCAGGTGTGACCTGTAGTCCCGCCTTCGGCCCCAACGATGTTCCCCTGACGAGACGGATGGTCAAGCGAAGCGGAACGGCGTGAACCAATTGCTCAGCCCGGTGGGACCGCTCCAGGTGGAAGCCCTGCCCCTGGGCCCCTTCGAGACCAATGCCTGGCTCCTGAGCCCCGCCAGCGGCGGGGTCGTGGTGGTGGATCCCGGCATGGAGGCCGGCGAACTGCTGGAGCGGCTGGAGGAGCGGGGGCGCCCACTGGAGCGCATCCTGCTCACCCACGGGCATCTGGATCACGCGGCGGGTTGCGCCCTGCTGGTCCGGCGCTACGGCTGTCCGGTTCACGCGCACCCGGCGGACCACTTCCTGGTGCGCAGCCTGGTGGATCAGGGCGCCTGGTACGGTTACCAGCTGGAGGCCGTGCCCGAGCCGCTGGAACCCCTGCACGACGGCCAGCGCCTGGCCCTGGGCGCGGGCGAACTCGAGGTGCTGCACACGCCGGGCCACAGCCCGGGCGGCGTCTGCTTCCGCTTCCTGACGGCCGAGGGGCCGCGACTGATCTGCGGCGACACCCTGTTCGAAGGGACCTACGGCCGCACGGACCTGCCCGGCGGTTCGCTGGCCCAACTGGTGCGCAGCGTCCGGGAACGGATTTTTCCCCTGCCGGACGACACGCTGTTGCTGCCGGGCCATGGCTCGACCAGCACGGTGGCGCAGGAACGCCGGAGCAACCCCATCACTTGGTGCGACGAGAGGGACGGATGAGCGAGACGACACGCGCTCCGCGCCGGGGCCGCCGCGAGGTGGAACTGGAAGGCTTGAAGCAACTGGCGCTGGTCTGGGTCTGGGTTTCCGACCTGCGGGCCGCGGTGGCCTTCTACCGCGACCAGGTGGGGCTCAAGCTCAGCTACCTGGACGAAGCCGGCGGCTGGGCCTTCCTGGCCACGGGGGCGGAAGGCGTGGACTTCGGCCTGCAGGTCTGGCCCTTCGGGGGTCCCGTGCCCCGGGGTGGCGGCGCCTGCCCGGTCTTCGAGGTGGTGAGCCTGGCCACGGCCTGCGACGCGCTCAAGGGCCGGGGCGTGGAATTTGAAGCGGATGTCGAGGGTGGAGAGGGGGCGCGCCGGCACGCCACCTTCCACGACCCCGACGGCAACCCTGTGATGCTGACCCAGAACTGGTAAGGATCGACCCATGTCCGAACAACGCAATGGCGATCGCCCGCAGGGACGCGTTCGACGCCCGGGTATGAACACGCGGCCCGGCCCCTACGCCGGCTTCCAGCCCCGCAACGACCTGGATCCCGTGCTGGGGCCGCAGGACGAGGAGCAGACCCCCCTGCCCGAGCTCGTGCGCCCCGCGGCCCCGGAACCGGCGCCGGCGGGCCTGCCGGTGGAGAGCGAGGGCTCGGAGACCATCGTCACCACGGGCAACGGCAACGAGGGTCCCAAGCTGAACATCGCCGAGCTGGAGAAGCGGCCCATCCGCGAGCTCTTCGACCTGGCCAAGTCCTTCGGCGTGGACAATCCGGGCGGCCTCTCCAAGTCGGACCTGGTCTACAAGATCCTCGAGGCCCAGGCCCAGAAGGACGGCGCGATCTTCGCCCAGGGCGTGCTGGAGATCCTGCCCGACGGCTACGGCTTCCTGCGCTCGGGCGCGTCCAACTACCTGCCCGGGCCCGAAGACATCTATGTCTCGCCCTCGCAGATCAAGCGCTTCAGCCTGCGCAAAGGCCACGTGATCTCCGGGCAGATCCGTCCGCCCAAGGACAACGAGCGCTTCTTCGCCCTGCTGAAGGTGGAGGCGGTCAACTACAACGATCCCGACGAGTGCCGGGACAAGATGCTCTTCGACAACCTGACCCCGCTCTACCCGGAGCGGAAGATCAAGCTGGAGCGCGAGCAAAAAGAATATTCCATGCGCATCATGGACTTGTTCACCCCGGTGGGCATGGGGCAGCGTGGCCTGATCGTGGCCCCGCCCCGCACGGGCAAGACCATCCTGCTGCAGAAGATCGCCAACTCCATCACCACGAATCATCCGGAAATCATGTTGATCGTCCTCTTGATCGACGAGCGCCCGGAAGAAGTGACGGACATGCAACGGCACATCGATGCCGAGGTGATCAGCTCCACCTTTGACGAGAAGCCCGAACGGCACATCCAGGTGTCGAACATGGTGATCGAGAAGGCCAAGCGCATGGTGGAGTTCGGCCTGGACGTGGTGATCCTGCTGGATTCCATCACCCGCCTGGCCCGCGCCTACAACGCCGTGGTGCCCCACTCCGGGCGCATCCTCTCGGGCGGTGTGGACGCCGTGGCCCTCTACGAGCCCAAAAAATTCTTCGGCGCGGCCCGCAACATCGAGGGCGGCGGCAGCCTGACGATCATCGCCACGGCCCTGATCGAGACCGGCAGCCGGATGGACGAGGTGATTTTCGAGGAGTTCAAGGGCACGGGCAACATGGAGTTGGTCCTGGACCGCAACCTGTCCAACGCCCGCATCTACCCGGCCATCGATATCAACAAGTCCGGCACGCGCAAGGAAGAATTGCTGCTGGACGACAAGACGCTCAACAAGATCTGGATCCTGCGCAACCTCCAGGGGGAGAAGCATCCCGTCGAGGTGATGAAGTTCATGCTGGAGAAGATGCGCTTGACCCGCAACAACCTGGAGTTCTTTGAGGTCATGATGAAGTAAACCGGCTTGCAAGGAAACCTGCACTTGCCTATACTTCACGGCTTCAAAATCGAGGACACGAAGATGCCGAAGGAAAAGACGCATCCGAAATACGAAGTGGCGAATGTCTCCTGTGCCTGTGGGAACACCTTTGAGACCCGCACGACCCAGGGTGACATGAAGGTGGAGCTTTGCTCCGTCTGCCACCCCTTCTTCACGGGCCGGCAGAAGCAGATCTTCACCACCGGCCGCGTGGACCGTTTCTACAAGAAGTACGCCAAGGGCGACAAGTAGACCGCAACGCGCGGAGATCGGGTGGCCCCGACGAAGGACGCCGCGACCCCCTACGACCCTGAGCTGCCCGTCAACATCGGCGGGCAGGCTGTCATCGATGGGGTCATGATGCGGGCGCCGGGCCGGGTGGCCACGGCGGTCCGCCTCGCGCCCGACCACATCCTGGTCCGGAGCGAAGAATTCCACTCCCTTAGCCGTCGCTGGCCCGTGCTGCGTCTGCCCGTGCTCCGGGGGGCGCTCTCGCTGCTGGAATCCCTGCTCATCGGCACCCGCACGCTCAACTGGTCGGCGGAGATCTCCCAGAACGGGGCCCAGGCCGAGACCGAGCACACCTGGGGCCAGCGGGTGATGACCGTCGTCTCCCTGTTGATGGCCCTGGGCGTGGGCCTGCTGCTGTTCATGTACCTGCCCTACCTGGCCAGCACGCTGCTGGGCCAGGATCGCAACCAGGTCTACTTCCATCTGGTGGTCGGCACCTTCCGCATCAGCCTGCTGCTGGCTTACCTCTGGGGCATTTCCCAGTGGAGCGACGTGCGCACGCTGTTCGCCTACCACGGCGCGGAGCACAAGTCGATCTACGCCTGGGAGGAAACCAAGCGCGTGACCGTGGAGGAGGCCCAGCTGCACACGCGCTTCCACCCCCGCTGCGGCACGAGTTTCCTGCTGGTGGTGGCGCTGTCCACGGTGCTGGTCTACGCGGTCTTCGACACGTTCTGGATCCGCTCCTTCGGCGCCTTCGACAGCGTCCTGCACCGCCTGCTCGTGCACTTGCCGATCATCCCCCTGGTGGCCGGCCTGTCCTTCGAGCTGCTGCAGCTGTCCAACCGGGTGCGCGGCCACGGGCTGGCGCGCCTGCTGATCGCCCCCGGCCTCTGGTTCCAGCGCCTCACCACCCAGGAACCCGACGCCGCCCAGCTGGAAGTGGCGGTGGTGGCCATTCGCGCCTCGCTGAACCTTCCCATGGACGGCCTGAACTCTCGCATCGATTTCGTCTAGCGACCCCCGGAGGCAGCATGCAGGATCGACTCCAACGCCTGACGGCGCGCTATGAGCGGCTGGTGGAGGATCTGGGCCGGCCGGAGGTGCTGGCGGACCAGAAGCTCTGGCGCGACCTCTCCCGCGAGCAGAAGCGCCTGAGCCAGATCCTCGAGACCGGCAAGGCCTGGCAGCAGGCCGTGGCCCAGGCCAGCGAGGCCCGCGAGCTGCTGACCGGCGAAGTGGACCCCGAGCTGCGCGAGCTGGCGGAGGCCCAGTTGGAGGAGTCCCGCGGCGAGGCCGAGCGGCTGGAGGAAGCCTTCAAGCTGCTCATCGTGCCGCGGGATCCCGCGGATTCCCGCAACTGCATCGTGGAGGTGCGGGCCGGCACGGGGGGCGAGGAGGCCGCCCTGTTCGCCGCCGACCTGTTCCGCATGTACCAGCGGCTGGCCGAGCAGATGGGCTGGCGCCTGGAGCTGCTGGACGCCAGCGAGGGTGGCATGGGCGGCTTCAAAGAGGTGATCTTCGCCATCTCGGGCGAAGAGGCCTTTGGGCGCTTGAAATACGAGGGCGGCGTGCATCGCGTGCAGCGCGTGCCGGCCACCGAGAGCCAGGGCCGCATCCACACCTCGGCTGCCAGCGTGGCCGTGCTGCCGGAGGCCGAGGAGGTGGACGTGCAGATCGAGGCCAAGGACCTGCGCATCGACGTCTACCGCTCCAGCGGCCCGGGCGGCCAGAGCGTCAACACCACCGACTCCGCCGTGCGCATCACGCACCTGCCCACGGGCCTGGTGGTCACCTGCCAGGACGAGAAGAGCCAGCACAAGAACAAGGACAAGGCGCTCAAGGTGCTGCGCAGCCGGCTCTACGACGCCAAACTGGCCGAGGAGAAGGCCAAGCAGGACGTGGAGCGGCGCAGCCAGGTCTCCAGCGGCGACCGCAGCGCCAAGATCCGCACCTACAACTTTCCCCAGAACCGACTGACCGACCACCGGATCAACCTCACGCTCTACAAGCTGGACCGGGTGATGGACGGCGACCTGGCCGAGATGCTGGACGCCCTGCGGCTGGCGGACTTGAAGGAGCGCCTCGAGGACCTGGGTTCCGAGGTCGAATGAACCCCGCACCCCCCGATCTGGCCGCGCTCCTGCGGCTCTCCCGGGACTGGCTGGCCGCCCGCGGCGTGGAGAATGCCGCGCGCGAGGCCGACGAACTGGCGGCCCGCGCCCTGGGCTGCCGGCGGCTGGATCTCTACCTGGACCACGACCGCGTGCCCGACGAGGCCGAGAAGGCCGGCCTGCGCGGCCTGTTGCAGCGCCGCGTGGCGGGCGAACCCCTGCAGTACATCTTGGGCGACCAGCCCTTCCGCCGGGCCGGGCTGCGGGTGGATTCGCGCGTGCTGATCCCGCGGCCGGAGACCGAGGAGCTGGTGGACCACGTGCTGGCCGGCGAACGCGGCCAGGGTCCCCTCTCCGTGCTGGACGCGGGCACGGGTTCGGGTTGTCTGGCCATCAGCCTGGCCCAGGAACTGCCCGGCTGCCGCGTGCTGGCCGTGGACACCAGCAGCGGGGCGCTGGAAGTGGCCCGGGAGAACGCCCGCCTGAACGGCGTGGCGGAGCGGATCGAGTTCCAGCGCCTCAATCTGCTGCTGCACTGGCCCCAGGAGGCCCGGGACCTGCTGGTCTCCAATCCGCCCTACGTGGCCCTGAGCGAACGCGCCGGCCTGCAGCGCGAGCTCAGCCACGAGCCGGAGGAGGCCCTGTTCGGCGGCGAGGACGGACTGATCTTCTACCGGCGCTTCGCGGGCGGGCTGGAGCACCTGCTGCGGCCCGGCGGCCGGCTCTACCTGGAGATCGGCGCGCAGCAGGCCCCGGCCTTGCTGGAGCTGTTCGCCCCGCTCTGCTCGCGGCTCGAGATCCGCCCCGATCTGGCCGGCCGGCCGCGCTTCCTAGTGGGCCGGCGCTCCGAGTAGCCGCCCTTCCGCCTTCGCCCCCCATCCGCCACCTTCTGGGTGCCCCCGGCCAACACCCGTGATCATCCAGGAGCCGCCCATGTCCAGCCGTCGCCCGCCCGCCAAGCCCCACGCCCGGGAATCCCGGCCCGCGGCCCCCCACGACAAGGCCGCCGAGGCTCGGGCCCGCACCCGGACGCGCATCCTCGACTTGATGCGCTCCCAGGAGCGGGGCTTCAAGACCCGCGGCCTCTACAACACGCTGGGCCAGCCCCTCTCCTACGCCGAATTCACGGGCCTGCTGGACGAGATGGAGCAGGCCGGCGAGCTGCGCAAGGGCGATCTGCGGCGCTGGCTGGGCGGCGGACCGGCCCGGACGGTGGTCGGCGTCCTGCTGCGCCTGCCTTCCGGGCACGGCTTCCTGCAGCCCGACGACGGCAGCGAGCGGGTCTTCCTACATCGCTCCCAGCTGGACCGCTACCTGCAGGAGGATCTGGTGGAGGCCCGCCTGCTGCCCGCCGGCGGCCGCTCGCGCGAGGGGCGCGTGCTGGGTCTGCTGGAGCGGCGGCTGGAACGCATCGTCGGGCGGGCGGCCCGCTACGGGGCGGACTGGATCCTGCTGCCGGAGAGCGTGCGTTTCGGCGGCTTGGTGCGCTTCAAGGGCCGGGTGCCGGACGACCTGCGCTCGGGCGAACAACTGCGCGTGAGCGTGCTGCCCGACGCGGATCCGGCCTCATTGCCGGGCGTACTTTGGGTGCAGGTGGAGAAGCGCCTGGAGGGCGGCTCCGGGGCGGCCTGGCACCAGGAGCGAATCAAGGCCGAGTTCAACCTGCCGGCGGGCTTCAGCCGCGCCCAGGAGCAGGAGGCGCGCCGCTTCACCGAGGAGGACATCCAGCCCCAGCCCGGGCGGCTGGATCTGCGTGGGAGCTGCGTCTTCACCATCGACCCCGCCGACGCCAAAGACTTCGACGACGCCGTCTCCATCGAGGCGCTGGAGGACGGCGGCTGGCTGCTGGGCGTGCACATCGCCGACGTGTCGCAGTTCGTGGCCGAGGACGGCCTGCTGGACCGCGAGGCCCTGCGCCGCGGCCTGAGCATCTATCTGCCCGGCGAAGTGGTGCCCATGCTGCCGCACGCGCTCTCCTCGGGGCTGTGCAGCCTGCAGGAGGGGCGAGACCGCTACTGCTTCAGCGCCCTGATGACCATCGGTCCGCGCGGCGCCGTGCGCGAGGTGCGCCTGACCCCCAGCCTGATCCGCTCGCGCAAACGCTTCAGCTACGACGAGGTGCAGGAGCGGCTGGCTGGCCTGCCGCTGGAGGCCCTGCCCGCGCGTGACACACTGGAACGCTGGCCCGACGAGATCCAGCGCTCCTTGTATCACATGAACCGGCTCTGGCGGTTGCTCAAGCGCCTGCGCCTCCAGAAGGGTGGGCTGGACTTCGCCCTGCCGGAACCGGTCTTCACGCTGGACGCCCAGGGCACGCCGTTGGCGGTGGGCCGACGGCTGAGTCGCGAGGCGAATTTCCTGATCGAGGAGTTCATGCTGCAGGCCAACCGCTGCGTGGCCCGCAGCCTGGTGGAGGCGCGGCGCACCTGCCTGTTCCGCATCCACGCCGCGCCGGAGGGCGAGAAACTGGAGCGCTTCCGCGCGGTGCTGGAGCACCTGGGCCTGCAGCCCGTCCCCGAGCTGGGCGCGGTGCGGGACTGGCAGCTGCTGATGGAGCGCTGGGCGGACCGTCCCGAGGCGCCCTTCCTGCAGCAGATGATGCTCCGCAGCATGATGAAGGCCCTGTACTCGCCGCACAACGTGGGTCACTTCGGGCTGGGCTTCGAGCAGTACGCGCACTTCACCTCGCCCATCCGCCGCTACCCGGACCTGGTGGTGCACCGGCTGCTGAAGCGTCTGCTGGGGCGGGAGGCGGACCCCGGCACGGGCGTGCTGGAGATGGTCGGGCGGCGCAGCTCCCAGCGCGAGCTGCTGGCCCTGGAAGCCGAGCGGGCGGCGGTCAAGCTCAAGCAGATCCTCTACCTGCAGGGGCACCTGGGCGACGAGTTCTGGGGCCTGGTGCGCGGCGTGGAGCGCTTCGGCGTCTTTGTGGAGCTGGAGGATTCGCTGGCCGAGGGGCTGATTCCCATGGCCGAACTGCCCGAGGATTACTGGGACTACCGCGAGGCCAGCTGGGAGCTGCGGGCGCGGCGGCTGGGGCGCAGCATCCGGATCGGGGACCGCCTGCTGGTGCGCGTGCTGCGCAGCAATCCCGAGACGCGCGAAGTGGACTTTCACCTGGTGGAGTTCGCCGACGGGCCGTCGGGCCGCGGGACGGAAGTGGTTGCCCCGGCCCGGGCCAAGGGCAGGGCGCCCGCCAGAGTCGCGAGAAAGCAGCCCTGACCCTTGCATGAACCGATGGGGACGCTATATTGACCGGCCTTGTCGCGTCGTCGAATCGACGCGGATTGACATCGCTTCCCAAAAGATTTTTTAGGAAACGATGTTGACATTGCCTCCGGGTGACGATACCTTGAGGGTCCTCGCTTGGAAACAAGCAGGAATGCATCTGCTCTTTGACAGTTCAAGGGAAGCAAGAATGACCATGCCACCGTGGTGTTCATCTGGCAACAGATGGCATTGCGGTTCCCGGCCCACGTGAGTGGGCTTGGATGAACAGGACAAACACATTTGACAATGGAGAGTTTGATCCTGGCTCAGGACGAACGCTGGCGGCGTGCTTAACACATGCAAGTCGAACGGGATCCAGGCTTCGGTCTGGT
>Ga0172380_10002273_pt1 | contig 30253 bp, 29 predicted proteins | sample Leawe162metaG_FD_119747 | JGI IMG/M metagenome (GOLD analysis project Ga0172380, IMG submission 119747) | Leachate microbial communities from a municipal landfill in Southern Ontario, Canada - Leachate well 162 metaG | ecosystem: Engineered > Solid waste > Landfill > Unclassified | place... | reverse complement strand
CGCGCTGCCGTTCACCAAGCTCAAGATCGACCGCAGCTTCGTCATGGATATCACCTCCAATCCGCGCTCGCTCAAGCTCTTGAGCAACGTTGCCCAGCTGGGCAAGGACATCAACCTCAAGGTGACCGCCGAAGGCGTCGAGACCGAAGCGCAGCTGGCGCTGATTTCGAAGCACACAAAGATCGATCAGATCCAGGGCTACCTGTTCGGCGTTCCGCTTCCGAGGCGAGAGATCGCCGAGCTGATCGCCCGGACGGCCCGTACGGCGCCCTCAGGCCGGCAACTCGCAAACGTGGTTAATTCGAGTTAACATATTCGTCTGTCGCACGAATTTCATGCGGTTCGCCCCCGTATGGCGGGTGCGCCGGCGCGGAATCGGGCTTTGGCAATTCCATTAGGCTTAACGAAAGGTTAAATTGCCCGCGCAAGTTTGGGGGCAGTCTTGTGCATATTGGTGAGAATTTGACGGTGGGGGGCTCCCCTGCCTCGCGCTTCGCGGGCGCCCTGATGGACATCCTCGATCGCGTCGGATACTCGCGCGTTTCCAGCGACGAGATCGACAGTCCGGTGTACCGGTTGCGCTACGAGGCCTATCGGCGCGAGGAGTCGGTGCCCTTCAACGATGCCGGCGTGGTCGTCGACGATCTGGACGATGTGCCCAACAGCATGGCGTTCGGGGTCCATATCGACGGCTCGCTCGTGAGTTCGATCCGCCTGCATCACCTTACGGCGCGCCACCGCATGTCGCCGAGCATGAAGGTGTGCCCCGACATTCTCGGTCCCCTGCTCGACCAGGGCGAGACGTTCATCGATCCGAGCCGCTTCACCGCCGACTACGAGGCGTCGCTCGCCTATCCGGCGCTGCCCTTCCTGACGTTGCGTCTGGCCGTCATGGCCTCCGTGCATTTCGGGGCCTCCTGCTGCCTGGCGCTGGTGCGGCCCGAGCACGCGGCCTTCTATCGCCGGGTGTTTGGCTCCGAGAAGATGAGCGACGTCAGGAGCTATCCGGGCCTGACCTTCCCGGTGGCGCTGTTCGGGGCCTATGTCGAAACCAAGTTGCCGGCGACGCTGCGACGGTATCCGTTCTTCCGCTCGACCGTAGCCGAGCGCCAGCAGCTTTTTTCCCCGCGGACGGACGATCGATCGACGGTCATTCCGACGGCTCGCGCCGCCCAGGAAGCCCCGAGGCTCAGCGCCGAGCCAGCGTGAGACAGCAGCGGGTCCGCCCCGCGCCGCAGGGAACGCCCGTCAGGCGTGCTCCATGACCCTCTGCTCGCGGCGGGACGTGCCGGTGCGCCGGTGCGGGGCCGGTCCGGGCCGTCGCCGCGTCGTGGCGGCTGCGGCGGTCACGCCGAGAGCTTCGGCAACGGCCAGATAGAGGAGCTTCTCGAGTTCGTGCTTGCGCATGATGCTGTCCCTTTCCCTTGCGAGCCTTCGTCGCGCTCACAGGGACAACGTCCCGGGCGCGGCCGGGTTGCGCTGCGTGGCCGGCGCGGCGGGCCGCGTCGGCGAGCCCGACGCTATGGTCGAGCGCTGTTTTCCCGGGCCGGTGTCTGCTCCATCCGGGCGAGCGATCGCGCCCGCGCGACCTGCCTGAAGCCCCGGGCCACGCCGCGACCGAGCGCGCTGAGAGGGGAATGCTCGCGCTTTGGACGCGCCTGCAGCAGCGCTCCCCAGAGGTGAAGCGTCGACCGCTGCCCACCCGATTCCAGGCGCGCGAGAACGGACGCCGGCACCGGGACCGCCAGGCGGTGGTGCAGGTAGCCCAGGGCAATGGCCGCGTGGGCGAGCACCCCGCGTTCCCGGCAGAGCCGCTCGAACAGCTCCCACGCCACGTCCCCCTCGCGGACGAGCAGCGCCGCGTCGACGAGCCAGTCGCTATGCCTGTGGGCGTCGATGCCGCCATGGGCGATGGCCATGACAAGCCGGTCGGTGGGCGAAGGGACACGCACCATGTGGCCGAGGAAGACGTGCTCGCTCGAGCGCGCCCAAAGATCGGCGCCGTCCACATCGGCCGCAAGGGCCTGGTGGTAAGGGTATTTGTGCAGGTCGATCTCGCCCCGCCCGCCGCCTTTGAGATTGATTCCGGTAAGCCGGTCCAGCCGGGGGTGCCCGCCGCCAGTCCAGCCCGCCGCGGCGAGCACGTCCAGGGCCCGCGGAAAGTCCCTGCGGCGCACCAGCAGGTCGATCTCGCTGGCGTAGCGGCCGCGCAGCGCGCGCATGTCGATGGCCGAGCGCGCGGCACCCTTGAACACCATCATCTCGATCCCCGCCTCGCGCAGCAGCGCCAGCGCCGGCGCCGCCGCGCGGAGTGCGACGGTCGAATGGCTCCACAGCATGCGTTCGAGGCCGGAAAGCAACGCGCGCTCGGGCCCGGACAGCAGCCCCGTGGGCAGCCGGGCCGAAATCGCGACCAGCAGCCGCTGCTCCGCGAAGGCGACGTCGTGTGCCAGGTCATGGCTGGCGCGCCAGTGCCGGAAGGAATCGGCGGCGCGCCCGAGATCGGCCAGTATCGCCGCCTCGAGGAGTTGGTGCAGCCCGCCTCTCGGCCATGCCCAGCCATAGGCCGGGAACCGCGCTGCGGGAAGCGGGGCCGGCGGCGGCATCAATCGCTCTCCCCTCCGGCGCGCGACCGGCGCCGCTCGATCGCCGAGCGCACGACCTGAAGGTAGGATGGAGCAAGGCGCGACGTCTTGCCGTGCGTCAGGCTGCCCGCGTGGATGCGCCGCAGTGCCACGACCTGCGGCAGCATCGCCAGTTGCGCCCCGTTTTCCCGCATGCGGGCCAGCCAGTCGATCATTTCTCCCGCTTTGCCGGGCGGATCGCGCATGGGGCCGGTCTGCTGCACGGCATCGATCCTGGCCAGCATGGTCGTGCGCGACCAGCCGTCATAGGCCGACCCGTAGCTGGCCAGCGCGGGCTTGTCCCTGAAGGTGGCAATGCGGCCGAAGACTCCCGCCAGCCCGGGATCGGCACGCAGGGCGGCGAGCTGCGCCGCCATCTTTTCGGGCAGCCACAGGTCGTCGGCGTCGAGGGTGGCGACGAGCGGCGTCTCGACATGCCCGAAACCCGACGTCGTCGCCGACCCGGGGCCGCCGTTGTCCTAGCGGATCACCCGGACCGGCCCGTCCAGCCCGGCCGCGATCGTGCCCGTATCGTCGGTCGAACCGTCGTCGACGACGATCACCGCCGCTGGTGGCACGGACTGGATCAGCACCGAATGCACCGCCGCCGCGATCGTCGTGGCGGCATTGTAGGCCGGGATCACCACGGTGTAGGCCTCGTTCGTCACCACTCCGCCCCTTCCGCAAGGTTCTTGGCGTCGAAGAGGCCGGGGGGCGGGGGTGCACCGCCGTTGGCCCGGCGGCGTCGAACGGATTGCAGTAGCGCCCTCGAGAAATCGCGGCGCAGGGTTGCCGCCTGGCGGGTCATGTTGGTGGCGTGCCGGCGGTAGTAGAGACAGACCTCCTCGGTCACGGCGTGGCGGGGCGCCAACTCGAACATGCGCAGCATGAAATCCATGTCCTCCGCCTGGGCGAAACTGGTGTCGAAGCGCCCCACCTGGCGGATGAGGCGGTAGTCGTAGAGGCCGGCGGCCAACTGCACGCCCCGGATATCCATGGTCCGCCCGCGCGGGTCGGGTGCGAATGGGTCTTCGCCGGTCTGCTCGAACAGGCGTGAGGTGCCGTAGAGGACCTCGAGTCCGGGATCGTCGTGGAAGCGTGGGAGGTCGCGAGCGAGGCGGCCGGCGGGCGACAGGTCATCGGCGTCGAGGAATGTCACGAGGTCGGTGTCGGGGGCGAGGGCCCCAAGGGCTGTGTTCCGGGCCCTTGTCACGCCCTGGTTGGGTGTCTCGAGCAAGCGGATTTCGGGTGCCTGCCGGGCGAGGGCGCGCACGATGCCGCCGGTCGCATCGGTAGAGCCGTCATTGACGACGATGATGTCGAGGCGCGCGGCGTCGCGTTGTCGCAGCAGCGATGCGAGGGCGTCGCCGACATAGGGGGCCGCGTTGTAGGCCGCCATCATCACCGCGACCTTCACCATTTCCTCCTCGCGATGAAGTCGCCGACGCAGTCTGCCACCTCATTGGCGTCGCTGCCGAGCTCGAGATGATAGGCCGGCAGGGCCCTTGCGAGCTTGGCGCTGATGGCGAGGCCCCGTTTCCAGGTTCCGGGAAGCTGCTGCAGGTTGCTCGGGGCGCTGGCCATCATGGCTTCGTGCCGCGTGGCGGGCCGCAGATGCGAGCGGCGTCCTCCCGCCACGCGGGGTATCAGAATTGCCTCGAGTTCCAGCACCGGGGCCTGGGCAGCCGGGTGGAGGGCGGCAAGCTCGATCTCGTATTTGCCTTGCCAGTTGGGCGCACCGAATCCCCGCTCGATCGGATCCACCCCCAGTCTGGCGAGGCCGGGGCGATCCTGCTTCAGCAGCCGGCTCACCGGGTAGGCTCGCGGCCCCGTCGCTGCGGCGTCCACCGCAACGTAGTCGTCGCCGGCACTCGTCAGGCCTGCCAGGACGCCCGCCAGGGTGGTGCCGGACTTCCCCGATCCGCCACACCCGACGAGCAGGACACCCGTCGTGCCGATGCCGAGCGTGCCGGCGTGAATCAGCCTCATTCCGATCGCGTGATAGGCCCAGTGCAGGAAATTGCGCAGCGGCAACGAAGCATCCCAGGGCGGCAGCCTGCCCCACGTCGCCAGGACCTGTACGCCCTCGCTGGAGGCGGGGTCGAAGACCTGCCAGATGTCGTGATCCACATCATAGGAGCCGCAGAGATCCTGGCGCTCCAGGGCGTCGATGAGCCGTCCCAGGCTGAAGCTGGGGCCGCCCCAGCGCGGGCGCGGCAAATTGGGCTGGTCGGCGCGGTCGACGATAACCACCCCGATGGCGTGACGTCCGGCGCTTTCCGGCTCCGGGCTCTCGACAAGGGTGCGGCGGCACGACGCGGCGTAATCGGGGCTGCCGATGCGTGCATCGATCCGCAGTCGGGGCAGGTTGAAGGTCCAACTCGCGCCGACGGGGCCGCCTGCAGATACCGATCGGAGCAGTGCCCGCGCGAAAGCGGGTGCGCCCGTGTCCTCGATGAGCATGGCGATGCGGCTATTCGACGGTTCCGGCGGCCGCCGGTCGGTGCGGCCACCCCGCCGTCTCGTCAACGTCGTGAATGGGATCCGCCACGAGCAGGTCCGCCAGGTCGTCAAACACCTCGATGCGGAGCACCGGCTCCGCCTCGGCCAGCGCCGCCAGTATCGCATCTGGCACGGGCCCGTTCGGCGGCTGGCCGCCCCGGCGCAGCAGACCATGGCCGACCATGGCCTCGGCTGCCTGCGCGACCAGTCCGATCCGCTCGTCTCCCGCTGCCAGACCGGCGCCGAGGGTGGAAACCGAATGGCCGTCGACGAGACCGCGCCAGACCGCCGCCGCCAGCCCCGAGAGACTGAAATACCTGCCGCTGCCAAGATCAAGGATGACGTACTCGCCGTCGAACTCCTCAGACGCAATGTCCGGACTGGCGAGTACAAAACTGTCGATGTGACTCAAGGCGGTCCCCCATGTAACCGCGGCCATAATACAAAAGCGGCGGGCCCCGACAATGGGCCGGAGCCTCATAAGTACGTATTTCTTGGTATTGGGTTGCGTCGGCGGCCGCTCCCTGTTGACGACCTGCCGGCTCCCAGTGGAAATAGCCTGGGCAACCGACCCAGGGACCGAAATGTCAGCTCTCGTCACTTTGATCCTGCACTTTTTGATCCTGCACTTTGCCTGGTATTCGGGCCTGGTCGTGGTGTTGCGGCAACTGGAGCGAAGGTGGCCGGCCGGCGAGCAGTCCACGGGTCGGGAGCAGCTCTACAACTTCGGCCTCGCCGCCGTCGCCGCTCTGACCACGACGCTGCTGCTCGACCTGGGCAGCGTCTCGGGCAACATCCGGCGCTGGATCGGCATCGAGGGCGCCCTGGTGCCCGGCTGGGCCCCGATGGGCTGGGCGGAGTGGGTCCTTGGCTCGCTCATGTACCTGGTGATCTGGGACCTGGCGCAGTACTGGTTCCACCGGATTCAGCACATCGTCCCGCAACTGTGGCCGATGCACGCGCTGCACCACGACAGCGAGGCGCTGAATGCCTCCGACGCGCTGCGCAACACGCTCTGGCATCACATCGCGACGACATTCTTCGTCACCCTGCCGATCGTGGTGATCGCCGGGCACTCGATCCTGCACCCGTATGCCGCCTGGGTGTTCCTGCTGGGGTGGGGGTTCTACATTCACGCCAACCTGCGCTGGTCGCACGGCCCACTGACCGCCGTCATCTCCGGGCCGCAATGGCACCGGCTGCATCATGCGAGGGCGTCACAGTACTACAACTGCAACTATGCGGCCCTGTTCCCGGTGATCGACATGGTCTTCGGTACCTACCGCGCGCCGGCGCCCGGCGAATTCCCCGAGACCGGACTGTCGGACCGCAGGCAGAGTGCCGGCGGATTTCGGGATGTCTTCTGGGCCCTGCTCGGGCGCGCCGGCAAGGGCAGGGCGGCGGGGAAGCGATAGCCTGAACGGCGCGGCGGGCGGCCGGCGCCCGGCGACGCCTCGAGCCGGACCATCAGCCGAAATGCGACAGGATTTCGCCGATGGTGCGGCCGGTTTCCTCGTTGCCGTCGAGGCCGGCGCGATCAAGCACGTGGCCCAGGTGCTTGCTCATGGCGCGGCAGGCCGCCTCGGCGTCGTGGGCGCGCAGGGCATCGACGATCTGCACATGCTCGTCGACGCTGCAGTCGGATTCGTGGCGGGCGCTGTGCAGCGCCAGGATCAGCGAGGAGCGGGAGGTCAGCGAGCGCAGGAACGAGAGCAGGACGTCGTTGCCCGCCATCCGGGCGGCGAGCAGGTGGAACTTGCCCGACAGCCGGATGGATTCGGCGAGCTGCCTCGAGTTGATGGCCAGTTCCTCGCGCTTGATGTGGTCCTCGAGCAGCTGCACCTGCCTGTCGTCGACGACCGGCGCCAGCCGCATCATCACCTCGCGCTCGATGCAGATCCGGGCATCGAAGACCTGGTGGGCCTCCCGGGCGCTGGGGCTGGCGACGAAGGCTCCCCGGTTCTGCTTGAATTCAACCAGCGCTTCCGAGTGCAAGCGGTTGAGCGCCGCGCGCACGATCGTGCGGCTGACGTTGAAGACGGCCCCGATCTCGTCCTCGCTCAGCTTCGTTCCCGGCCTGAGTTCCTGCGCAAAGATCGCCTGGAACAGGACGCCGTAAATGGTCTCGACGCGCGTCTTGCCCTTCCCTCCACGGGGCTTCGGGACGGAGTTGGGCATCTATGGCTCGCGGACGGATTGGATCCGATTGCGGGTCACCCTGGATCCACCGCCGAATCCCTGCATGGCAACGTGGTCGGGAGCTTCCATCCTGCGCTTTCCCCTCAGGACGCCGTGCCGATCGCCAGCAGCACGTCCCTCACTTCATCCGCCTCCACCCACTTGGGATAACCGGGCCTGGCGTCGCGGCGGCGGTCGAGTTCCGCCCGCATTGCCGTGACCTCAGCGTCGGTCGGGTTGAGCCCGAGGCTGAGGGCCACGGCCCGCACCGCGTGCTCGGTACCCTGCTGGCCCCACACCCAGCGCAGCGTGCTGCCCACGAGGGCCGGATCGATGCTGCAGCCGAAGGCCGGGAAGAGATCGCGGGCATCGCCGTGCAGCCGGGCGATCTCGTTGGGATTGTCGCGCAGGAATTGATGGGCGCCGACCACCGGCTTGAGGGGCGGGATGGGCAGATCCATCAGGCTGGCGAGCCGGTCGGCGGCCCATTGCAGCTTTTCCAGCTTGATCCCGGTGTTCAGCCCGTAGAGGACGTCGAGGGCCAGCACGACCTCCTCGAGGGCGGCGAAACCGGACCGGTACGAGACCCCGTTCAGTGCCACGTCGGGCGACGCGCCCGCGGTCACTGCCGCAACCGTGGTGGCTGCGGCCATGCCGAAGTCATCATGCGTGTGCATCGTCATGGGCACGGGCTTGACCAGCAGCGAGCGGAAGGTGCGCACGAACAGCTTCATCGCCTCGGGCGACAAGGTGCTGGTGGAATCCATGGGATCGAGGCGCTTCGCTCCGGCAGCGATGGCCACGTTGCTGCCGGCGATCATCTTGTTGAAGTCACGGCGGCCGCAATGCGCGATGGTCAGGGTCCATTCGAGCCCCTGGGCCCCGGCGTAGTCACCGAAGGCGAAGAACTCGTCGGCCTGCCGCTGCGCGGCCGCCGCGTCCGGCGGCTCGATGAGGCCGGGATTGATGGTCTTGATGCCGGCCTCCGCCAGCATGTCCACGGTCCGCCGCATCCTGGTCGAGGGAACGAGGCCGTTGCCCACCAGGGTGTCGGTGAAGACGTTGATGTGGAAGTCGAAGCCGGCCTTGGCGAAGGCGCGGACCGTCTCCCACTCGACCGGGTTCGGCTCGTCGGCGCCCCACCACCAGACGTTGAGGCTCTCGTCCCTGACGCCGATCTCCTGCAGGATCTCTCCGATCTTCAGCAGCTCGGCAATCCCGGTGGTCAGCCCGGCCGTGTAGATGACCTTGCGAATAGTGCTGTCGATCAACGCCAGCGGCTCGGGGAAGTGGAACTGCTCCGTGATTTCCGGCCGGAAATTGAACGGGCTGACCGAATGCCGCCCTTCGACGTGCGCGACCCCGCGGACTGGCATGCTGTCGTGATTGCTCATGGGGGCCTCGTGGCTTCAGGGAGTGAGACGTTCGCCGCTCAACAATTGCGTCAGTGCGGGCGAAAGCCCGACGGTTCGGTGGCGTTCGGGCGGGCGCGCGGCCGAGGCTGGCCCGCCTCCCGCCTGCGCCAGGCGGAGGGCCTTGCGAATGGCCTGGCGATGCGGATCGATGACGGGGACGCGGGCGGCGGCAACTACGGCCGGGATGATGGGGATCAGGCCGGCGCCGCCCAGCACGATCCGTTCGGCGCCGGTGGCCCGGGCCTGCCGCGTCACGAACTCGGCCAGCGCCGCCGGGTCGGTTTCGTAGCCGTCGATCGGCACGATGGCGGCGACCTTGTCGCCGATGCCGAGCTGGTCGACCAGCTCGCCGAGCATGGCGCACCAGGTGTTGCCGGAGACGGCGATGGTGTACTTGCCGGGGAGCTCGGCGGCGGCAAGCAGGCCGGCTTCGGCGAACCCGGCCACCGGCAGGTCGAGCAGTTCCGCCAATGGCACGAGCCCCGGATCCCCGAAGCAGCCGATCACGGCGGCGTCGGGCGCGAAGCCGCTGGCGAGGGCGCTGGCGGCGCTGTCGAGGACGGCGTGCGCCGCGATCGACGTCGCCGCGCGTGACATCAGGTACGAGTAACCGAAGGCGGCGGTGACCGTCGTCACCTCTGCGGCTTCGCCGGCAACCTCGCGCGCGAGGGCGTCGATGGTCTGGGTGACGAGGGGGGACGTGTTGGGATTGATCACGAGCAGTCTTGGCCGGCGCGGCATTGCAATCCCCTGTTGACAGGCGGCGGGCCCATCGTTCTTGCGCTGTGGGCCAAGGCCTGATTTGCCTATCAGTGGATACGTTTTTTTGTCAATGCGTATTTTTTTTCGTATGCAGTATTGTAAAGCTTTGGATTTTTGATAAGCATGACGGATCGAAGATGGCGCGCTCGCCTACCCGGTCGATGGCCGGTGTCGGGCGCAGGTCGTGGGAGAGGCGGCATGAAGCGAATCGGAACGATTACGCCGTCATCGAACGTGATCGTCGAGCAGGTGACGCAGGCGATCGTGGCCGATTATGCCCAAGTCTCGGCGCATTTCGCGCGTCTGTCTTACTTCGGCAGCACGGACCGCTTCCCACACAGCTACGACTGGGACGGAATGCGCGATGCCGCCCGGCTGCTGGCACACGCCCATCTCGACCTGTTGTGCTGGAACGGCACAAAGGGAGGTGCGATCGGATTCGAATTGGATCGCGAACTGTGCAGCCGCGTTGCCGCCGAAAGCGGCCGCGGCATGTACACGTCGACGCTCGTTCTCGACGATGTCCTGCGCGCCGCGCGCTCGTTTCGCGTGGCCTTCGTGACCCCCTATGCGCCGGAGTTCCTGGAGCGGCTCACCGGTGGCTGGCGCGCTGCCGGCTATGAGGTGGTCGCGACCGCCGGTGCGGGGCTGGTGGACAACTACGCCTATTCGACGCTCGATGCCGGGCGGCTTGCCGGGATGGCGCGGCAGGTTGCTGCGGCGCGGCCGGACGCCATCCTGTTCTACTGCACCAACATGCTGGGCGCGCCGCTATGCGCGCCGCTCGAGGCCGAGCTCGGCATACCCGTATATGACTCGGTGTCGGCTCCGGTGTGGCGCATCCTGCGCGAGCTGGGTTTCGACACCACTGCTTCCGCGCCGCGCTGGGGATCGTTGTTTGCCACGGGCAAGCCGACGCTGCCGTCCGCCGCCCCGTCTGCGGGGGCCGGATCGCATACGAACTCATAGCCCATTCCATGAAAAGGGAGGACTACCAATGCGACATCTGAAATCAATGCGGTTCCGGCCGGGCAGGCTGGCGGCAACCGCGCTTCTGACGGTTGCCCTGGCGACGGGCTGGGCCGGCGGAGCCGCGGCGGCCGATCGCGCCAGTACCGTCATCGTCGCCATGGCCGGGCAGATCAACACGCTCGATCCGATGCGTGCCGACTACTCGCAGACCAACCTGATCGCCAGCGCCGTCTACGACACGCTGGTGACCTACAATGCCGAGCGCCAGCTGGTCGGGCGTCTCGCGACCGAATTCTCCCTCGCCCCCGATGTGAAGTCGATCGCCATGACCCTGCGGTCCGACGTGACGTTCCACGACGGGACGCCCCTCACGGCCAAGGACATCGCCTACACGCTCGACCGCCTGAAGCGGCTCGGGGCCGGCGTCGCCTCGCTGATCGAAGGCTATGAATCGACCACGGTGGTCGACGATACCCACCTGACGATCAATCTCAGCAAGCCGTATTCGCTGTTCCTCGGTTCGCTGAGCAAGATCTACATCCTCAACTCCGCACTCGTGGAGGCCAATCTCGGCGCCGATGACGGCCAGGGCTGGCTGCAGGGCAACGACGCCGGCAGCGGCCCCTACGTCCTCGACGCCATCACGGCGCAGGACGTGAGCTTCTCGCGCTTCGACGGCTACTGGGACCAGGTCGAGCGCCGCCCCGAGGCGCTGGTGTATCGCCGCATCGACGAGGGCGCGACCCGCCGCGACGAACTGCTGGCCGGCAACATCGACATCGGACTCGCCATGGCCGACCGCGACGCGGCGGCGCTGGCCTCCAATCCGGCGCTGAAGGTGTCCCTGCTCCAAAGCACGGTGCAGACCGAGATCCTGTTCAATACCCGCGTCGGGCCGACTGCCGACAAGCGCCTGCGCCGGGCCCTGCGGCTCGTCTATGACTATGAGGGCGGGCTGGCCAGCATCCGCGGCAACAACGGCGTGATCGCCAACGGTCCGCTGCCGACGCCGCTCAATTGCCGCCCCGACCTGCCGGTCGCCAAGCGCGACATTGAGGCGGCGAAGGCGGCGCTTGCGGAACTGGCGCTTGACGGCGTCACCCTCAAGATGAACTTCCAGCCGGCGTTCGACGCGCAAAAGCAGGAAGCGACGCTGTTCCAGTCCAACATGCGCGACGTGGGGCTGCAGCTCGAACTGGAGCCGATTGCCTTCCCGAACTACCTCGCCAGCCTCAAGGATCCGGAGATGATCCCGCAGATGATGCTGCTCGAGGATTTCGCGCAGTTCCCCGATCCGGGCATCGTGCTGGTGAAGGGCTATCATTCTAACGCGATCGGCACCAACCGGACCGGCTACTCCAATCCCGACGTCGACGCGCTCCTCGATGCGGCCCTGGCCGAACCGGACGAAAGCCGTCGCTGCGAGATCTACAAGCAGGTGCAGACGATCCTGTACGACGACGCCGTGATGATCGACATCTACACGCTGAGGAAGCCGGCCGTGTACTATCCCGAGAAGGTGGAGGCCCCGGTCGCGAGCCCCACCGGTTCGTCGATCTCGCTCGCCGACGTCCGGCTTGCACCGAAGTCCTGATCGCACAAGTGAGGTGACGAGATGGCGGTCCGCTCAATCCTACGGTTCCTGCTGATGCGCCTCGGCCAGACCATTCTGACCCTGTGGGGTCTGGCCAGTCTCGTCTTCCTCATGATCAAGCTGCTGCCCGGCGACGAGGCCCAGATGGCGGTCGGGGCGGAAGCCTCTCCCGAACAGATCGAGGCGGCGCGGCAACGGCTGGGACTGGATGCTCCCGTGATCATCCAGTACCTGCTGTTCCTGTCCCGCCTCGTGAAGGGCGACCTGGGCGTATCCATCAGCACCTTCCAGCCGGTGCTGAACGACCTGGTCGCCGTGTTTCCGAGCACGCTCGAGCTGGTGTCCTTCGCCATGCTGGTCAACCTCGCCGTCGCCGTGCCCAGCGCCATCGTGGCGGCCAACAAGCGCGGCGGCGCGTTCGACGGCAGCAGCCGCTTCATGGCTGTGATCTTCGGCGGCCTGCCGGTCTTCTGGCTCGCCCTGATGCTGCAATATCTGCTCGGCACGGTGTGGCGGCTGCTGCCGATCTCCGGACACAACGCCTACGGCATGGGGGCGCCGATCCTGACGGGCGCCGCCACCCTCGATGCGCTGCTGGCGCTGGACTGGGTGGCGCTGGCCGATGCGCTCAGGCACATCGCCCTGCCGGCGGTGGCGCTGGCCGCCCTGTTCAGCACCCAGATCTTCCGCGCCTTCCGCGCCTCCCTGCTCGGGGTGCTGACCAGCGATTTCATGATGGCGGTTCGGGCCAAGGGGGCGACTGCCAGGCGCGTGCTGCTTCGTCATGCCGTGCCGAACAGCGTCACGGCGACCCTCGCACTCGCCGGCACGCAGTTCGGCGCCATGGTCGGCTCCTCCGTGCTGATTGAGTCCGTGTTCGCCCGCAAGGGCGTGGGGGCCTACATGTTCAATGCCGTGGCACAGAAAGACAGCTTTGCCGTGCTGGGTTCGGTGATCTTCATCGGCGCCGTCGTGTGCATCGCCAACCTGATCGTCGACCTTCTGCAACTGGTGGTCGACCCGCGCGTGCGCGCGGCGCAACTGGGAAACTGAGGGAAACCTGATGGCCGCAACCTCCCGCCCGAAGGCAACCCGCGCGCTGGCGCTTTCGCCCCTCGAAGGCTTCGTGCTGGCGCTGCTGCTGCTGCTGCTCGCGATGGTGGCGGCCGGCCCAATACTCGCACCCGACACCGTCTACACCTCCGACATCGTCAATGCCCTGCAGCCCCCGAGTGCCGAGCACTGGCTGGGGACGGACGACCAGGGGCGTGACGTGTTCTGGCGGGTGGTCGTCGGTGCGCGTGCCACGCTGCTGTCCGCGCTGCTCGTCGTCACGCTCTATTCCATGATCGGCGTCGCCGTGGCCACGATTGCCGCCGCGGGACCGCGCTGGCTCGACGAGACGCTGATGCGCATCACCGACCTGGGGATGGCGCTGCCAAGCATGATCGTGGCGCTCGGGCTCGCCGCGGCACTCGGCGCGAGCCTGCAATCCGCCATCATCGCCATGTCGCTGACCGGCTGGCCGATTACGGCGCGCATCCTGCGGGCAGTGATCCGGCAGACCAGTGAGGCCCAGTTCGTGTCGGGAGCGCAGGTTCTCGGGGTCTCCAAGTGGCGCCTGATGACGCGCCACGTGCTGCCCAACTCGCTGGACGTGCTCATCGTGAAATGGGCCAGCGACGTCAGCACGACGGTGCTGGTGCTGGCAGGCTTGAGTTTCATCGGGGTCGGCGCACAGCCGCCCAGCGCCGAGTGGGGGGCGATGATCGCCGCCGGACGCAGCTACGTGGCGACCGCGTGGTGGACCGTCGTCGCGCCCGGCGTGGCCGTGGCGGTCACCTCGATTGCCTTCGGCCTGCTGGGTGACATCATCCAGGTCCGCAACGACCCCTCGCTGCGGGAGGCCTGAGATGTCGATGGCACGGCTCGACCTGCGCAGTCCCGTTGATACGTCCGGCCCGACGCCGGCCGCGGGCAGGCCGCTTCTCACGGCCCGCGGCCTCACCGTGGACATGCAACTGCCCGGCAAGAAAAGTGTCCGGATCGTCGACGGGCTGGATTTTGATATCCGCGCCGGTGAGCGAGTCGCCCTGGTCGGCGAGTCCGGATCCGGCAAGTCGGTGACGGCGCGCGCCCTCATGCGCCTCGACCGCAAGGCCAGGCTGTCCGGGGAACTGACCTTCGACGGCGTCGATTTGCAGCGACTGTCCGAACGGGAGATGAACCGCTATCGCGGCGGCACCATCGGCATGGTGTTCCAGGATCCCATGAGCTTCCTCGACCCGCTCATGACCATCGGCGACCAGGTCGCCGAGACCCTGCGCATCCGGGGAGTCGGCCGCCATCAGGCACGCAGGCGCGCCCTCGCCACGCTCGACGAGCTGGGCGTCGACCGGGCGGCGGAGCGCCTCGATTCCTACCCGCACGAGTTCTCCGGCGGCATGCGGCAGCGCGTGGTGCTGGCGATGGCCATCGTGGCCGAGCCCAAGCTGCTGATCGCCGACGAGCCGACCACGGCCCTCGACGTGCGGGTGCAGGAGCAGGTGCTGGACGTCCTCGACGACGTCTCGCGTCGCCGCGGCCTCGCCGTGCTGTTCATCACCCACGACCTCGGGGTCGTCGCCGGTTTCACCGACCGCGTCATCGTCATGTATTCGGGCCGGATCGTCGAGGACGCCGCCGTCGACGACATCTTCGCCGCCCCCCAGCATCCCTATACGCAGGGATTGATCCAGGCGGTGCCGCGGATCGATCGGGTCAGCGAGCGGCTGTTCGCCATACCGGGGGCGCCGCCCCCCATCTTCGCCCGCCCGGAAGGCTGCGCCTTCCATCCGCGCTGCGGCCAGAAATTCGCCCCATGCGCCCTGCGGCAGCCGGCGCTTGAGCCCTCCGGCGCCGGCCGGGTGGCGTGCCACCTTTACAGTTCAAGCGAGCGCTGAGCATGCTGCTATCGGTCGAACACCTCGACAAGTCGTACAAGACGGGACGCCGCAGCTCGACCCAGGTGCTGCACGACATCTCGCTGTCGGTGAACCAGGGCGACGCCCTCGGCCTGGTCGGCGAATCCGGCTCGGGCAAATCCACCATCGCCAAGTGCATGCTGCGGCTGATCAGGCCGGAGCAGGGTCGGATCGTCTATGACGGCATCGACGTCGTGAATGCCCGCGGCGCCGATTTTCGCCGCTTCCGGCGCGAAGTCCAGATGGTGTTCCAGGACCCCTATGGCAGCCTCAATCCGCGGATGAGCGTCGGCGAGCTGATCGGCGAGGGCCTGCTGGTGCACAAGCTGGCCGCGAACGCGGCGGCCCGTCGGGAGCGCGTCGCCGAGATGATGCAGATGGTTGGCCTTACCCCGGCGGACATGGACCGCTATCCGCGCTCGTTCTCGGGGGGGCAGCGCCAGCGCATCGCCATTGCGCGCGCCCTCGTCATCGGCCCGCGCATCCTGGTCTGCGACGAGCCCGTGGCCGCGCTCGACGTGTCGGTGCAGGCACAGGTGATCAATCTGCTGCAGGATCTGCAGCGCCAGCTCAACCTGGCGATCGTCTTCGTGGCCCATGATCTGGCGGTGGTCCGGCACCTGTGCGAGTCCATCGTCGTGCTGCACAAGGGCCGGATCGTCGAGACCGGCGACCGCGATGCCATCTTCGATGCGCCGCAGGACGCCTACACGCGGGCCCTGATCGCGGCGGTGCCGACGCCCGACCCGCAAGCCGCAAGGGCCCACCGGGCGCGCCGGCGACAGAGTCCCGCAACACAGGCCTAGCTGCCGGAGGAACGACATGAGACTTGGAGTTGACGGGCGCAAGATTCCAGAGGCGGCCAAGCGCGGGCCGGTTGCCAGCCTTGACCATGGCAGGCAGCTCGGCCTGGACGGGCTGTTCTTCCGCACCGTCCTCGAGATGAGCCCGACGCTGGATGGCGGCTATCTGCGGGCGATAAGACAGCGCGCCGACGAGCTCGACATGTATCTCGAGACCGGTTTGGGCAAGGTCAACCCGTACGCCACCCCGGAAGCGCCGGAATTGCGCCAGATCGGCGACGGCGACATCGTCCTCGGGTTCCGCCGGATGATGGAAGCCTGCGCGGCGATCGACTGCCGGGAACTGTGGGTCGGCACTGCCAACTACAAGGTCGCCTATGTCGGCCGCTATGCCTATGACCGGTTTCGGACCGACGTCTCGTGGGACGAGCAGTTGCGCGCGACCGCAAGCTTCCTGCGCAAGCTGGCGCCGATTGCCCGCGACCTGGGCATTCACATCAACATCGAAACGCACGAGGAAATCACTTCCTTCGAGGTGGTGCGGCTGGTCGAGAGCATCGGACCCGACGTCACGGGGATCGTCTTCGATACCGCCAATGTCCTGCAGCGCGCCGAGCACCCGGTGTGGGCGGCGAAGCGGGTCGCGCCCTATGTCCGCCAGACCCACGTCAAGGATGCGCTGGTGGCCTATGACGGCGACATACTCGACTTCCAGATGCGGCCGTGCGGCAAGGGGGTCGTGGACTTCGGCGCCATCCTGCCGATCCTGGCGGCCGCCAGGCCCGACCTCAACCTGACCATCGAGAACTACGAGTCCTTCTCCGACCGGCCGCGCCGCTTTGCCCGCCTCGTCATGGAAATCAGCGACCCCGACTGGCTGGCGGCGCATCCCGACCTCACGGCGGAGGAATATGCCGCCTATCTCGAAATGGTGCAGCTTTACAGCCAGCGCATGCAGGCCGAGGGCATGATGGACCGGCCGAGCTGGGCGGCGTGGGCCGAACAGAACTTCCACTACGATGCGGCGGTTGCCTATATCGAGCAGTCGGCCGCCCATATCCGCGAGGTGTGCGCGGCGCAGCGCCTGCCGCTGCGGGTCGTCGCCGCATGACCGGTCTCGTGCGCGGCAATGTGCCGGGCTTCGGGCATGACCCGCGCGCAGATCTCGCCGCCACGGCAGCGCTCGGCCTGTCCGGGCTGATGTTCGGTTCCCCGTTCGAGGTCAGTCCCGGCCTCGACCACGGCGAGTTGGCCGAATTCCGGGCCCTTGCCGACGGCCTTGGGCTGGAGCTGGGCAGCGGCCTTGGAAGTCTCAACGTGGCCCGTCCCGAGCGCGTCGCGCGCCTCGTCGCCGCCGGGGGAGGCGACCTGCGCACGGGCCTGCTGCGCCTGCTGGACGCGGTCGCCCTGCTCGGGGCGCAAACCCCGTATTTCTATGTCGGCACGATCGAGGATCGCCTGTCCGCCAGCCTCGCCTGGGCCGACCAGCTTGCCCACGTGGCCGCCGTGCTGCGCGACCTCGCGCCGGCGCTGCGCGATCGCGGCATGAGCTTGCTGCTCAAGACGCACGAGGAAATCACCAGCGCCGAAATCGTCGCCCTGATCGAGGCCGTCGGCCCCGACGTCCTCGGCGTGGCGTTCGACCCGGTGAACGTCGTGGTGCGCGGCGAGGCGCCGCTTCCCGCGGCTCGGCGCCTTGCCCCCCATGTCCGGCAGGTGCACCTCGACGATTGCGACATCCGCTGGACCGACAGGGGTGCAAGGCGGGTCCTGTGCGCCATGGGCGCGGGGGCGCTGGACTGGCCGGCCCTGCTGGCGCCGTTCTCGGGGGTCGCCTGCTGGATCGACCTGCACCGGGGCGAGTTCGACATGCCGTTCTTCGAGCCGTCCTGGTTGGCGCACGCGCCCGGGCTTGCGGTCGCCGAACTCGGTTTCCTCGCCGGGGCGGCCGCGCGTGCCGAGGCGGCCGGTCGGCACGCCGTGCAGGCCTCGCCGGCAGAGCGGCTGCAACCCATGCTCGACTGGACCAGGGAGAGGCTGCGGTGAGCGACCGTCTGCGTGTCCATGACCCGATGGCCCCGTCCTGCCCGCGTCCGGTGGCGTCGTGATCACGCTCATCAAGGCCGCCTGGGTCATCGGCTATGCCGATGGCGACCACGTCATCATCGCCGATGGTCAGGTGGTCTACGAAGACTCGCGCATAAGCTTTGTCGGGCGCGACTACGACGGCCCCGCCGACCGGATCCTCGATGCCGGCAACGCCATCGTCGGGCCTGGTTTCATCGACCTCGACGCGCTGGCCGACATCGACCACGCGCTCATCGATTGCTGGCAGACCCCGGCCAATATCCTGCGCCTGCAATGGTCGGAGGACTATTTCCATCACCGGCGGCGCGACGTCCTGCCACCCGCCGAGCGCGATGTGAAGCGCGAGTTCGCCTTCTGCCAACTGCTGCGCAACGGCATCACCACGGCGATGTCGATCGCCGCCGAGACCCACAGCGCCTGGGCCGAAACCTATGACGAGATGGCGGCGGCGGCGGCGATCGCGAGGCGCCTGGGGCTGCGCACCTATCTGGGGCCGTCCTATCGCTGCGGGGTCAACGTGGCCCGCGCCGACGGAGGCCGCGACGTCTTGTGGGACGAAGCCGAGGGGCAGCGGGGGTTCACCGAGGCAGTACGCTTCGCCCGCGACTTCTCGCAAAGCGACGACGACCTGGTCCGGGCCTGCCTGCTGCCGTGCCGGCTGGAAACGCTGAGCCTCGACATCATGCGGGCGACGGCGGCGGCGGCGCGCCAACTGGGCTGCCCCGTGCGGGTGCATTGCCTGCAGGGCACGCTGGAGCTGCAACTGCTGCAGGAGCAGCACGGCAGGACGCCGGTGGAGCTGCTGGCCGACACCGGCCTGCTCGACACACACCTGCTGATCGCGCACGGCATCTACATTGGCGGCCACAGCCGCAATCCGCGCCCCTATGCCGGCGAGCTGGAGACGCTGGCCGGCGCCGGCGTCAGCGTCGTGCACTGCCCGATGACGTCGCTGCGCTTCGGCAGCGTGCTCGAATCCTTCGATCGCTACCGGCGCGCCGGCGTCACCCTGGCGCTCGGGACGGACAGCTATCCGCCCGACATGATCCGCAACATGGAGTACGGATCGACCCTCGCCCGGTGGATCGACGGCCGCCTCGATGCCGGGGCGGCGGCGGACTTCTATCGTGCCGCAACGCTGGGTGGGGCCGCGGCGCTGCGCCGCGACGACCTCGGGCGGCTCGCGCCGGGTTGCCTTGCCGACCTGATCGTCGTCGACCTCGACGCGCCGCGGGTCGGCCCCGTCGACGACCCGATCCGCACGATGCTGATGAATTGCACCGGCGAGAACGTGCGGACCGTCGTCGTCAACGGCCGCACGGTGGTCGAGGACGGGGACCTGCCGGGCGTGGACGCGGCCGACCTGCGCCGGCGGGCGCAAGCGCATTTCGACGCCATGAAGGCCGCCTACGCCGAACGCGACTACCGCCCGACCGAGCCCGAACCGCTGTTTCCGCCCAGCTTCCGCCACCTCTAGGCGGAGGCGGCGCGGGACTCCCGGACAAGGTCGATGAGCCGGGCCGCGGCGGTCGACAGCGTCGCCTTGCTGCGGGTGATCAGGAACAGTTGCCGGATCAGGTCGAGGTCGGCAATCGGGCAGACCGTGAGCGCGCTGCTCTGGATCACGGAGGCGGCGAATTCGGGCATCAGCGCCACCCCGGCCCCCTGCGACACCAGGGTCAGTTGCGAGATGGTGCTATAGGCGCGCAACCGGCCCGTGAGCAGGGCGGGCGGCACCCGCCCGGATTCCGCCAGCAGCTTGGCGATGCCGGTTTCCGGTTGCAGGCTGATGACCTGTGCCGGGTCGATGTCGGCAAGGCGCACCTGCCCCGCTTGGGCCAAGGGATGCGAGCGCTGGCAGACCAGCCCGACGCGGTCGGCGGCGAACGGCTCGTAGCTGAGCGCGGGGGTGGCGTGCCAGCGGGCGGCGATGCCGAAGTCCAGGGCCCGCTCCAGCACCAGCGCGCCGATGCGCTCGGCGACGTCGTCGTGCACCACGACGTCGATCTCGCCGTGCCGGCGGCGGAATTCGGCGAGGGCCGGGACAAGGAAGTTGAGGACGAGCGAGGGCGCGGCACCCACCGTCACGCGCCCGCGCAGCAGGCCGCCGGTCCGCCGCAGATCGTCGAGCGCGAGGTCGAAGCGGGCGACGATGGCGCGCGCTTCCTCGAGGAACTCGGCACCGGAATCGGTTGCCGAAATCGGGCGGATCCGGCGGTCGAACAAGACGACCCCGGCCTCCTCCTCCAGTTGCCGGATGGTTTCGGTCAGGGCCGAGGGCACGACGCCCAGCCGGCTGGCGGCCCGGATGAAGGACTGCTCCTCCCAGACCATGAGCGCCGCCTTCAGGTGGCGCAGCCCGATATTCGTATTTCGCGAATGAACATTCATTTCATTCTAATTCTACGAAATCACGGGCCGTGCTTCAACCGCTGCACCCGAATTGCCTTCCCCTCCTGCCGGGACGACCTTGCCGATGCCACCAGCCTCCCCGTCGCAGCCAGGCCTCGCCAGCGCCCTCGGCACCGCCCTCCGCTCGGCCGGTTTCCGGGGGGACATCGCCGCCGACAGCGCCACTCTGGCCGCCGCCTCGACCGATAACAGCGTCTACGAAATCACGCCCGAAATCGTCGTTTCGCCGCGCGACGCCGCCGACGTCGCAAGGCTGCTGGCGCTGCTCGACCACCTGGACTACGCCGGCCTGCCGGTGACGGCCCGGGGCGGCGGCACCGGCACCAACGGACAGAGCCTCAACACCGGGGTGATCGTCAATTTCCAGCGCTACATGACGCGCGTGCTCGAAATGAACCTCGCCGAGCGCTGGGTCGAGGTCGAGCCCGGCATCGTCCTCGACGACCTCAATGCGCGCCTGGCCGGCACCGGCCTGTTCTTTGCGCCCGACACCTCGACGTCCAACCGCTGCACCATTGGCGGCATGGTCGGCACCGACGCGTCGGGCAAGGGCTCGCGCGTCTACGGCAAGACGAGCGACAACGTGCTCGGCCTCGAGGTCGCGCTTGCGGGTGGCAGGATGCTGGACAGTTCTGCGCCAACGCCGGACTGGGCCGCCCCGCTGCTGCGGCAGGTCGCCTCGGCCTGCGACAGCGGCCGGGCGGCGCTGCTCGCCCGCGTCCCGGCGATCCCCCGCCGCTTTACCGGCTACGACCTCGAGCGCGCGCGGCCGGCGCCGGATCGCCTCGAATGGTGGCGTCTGTTCGTCGGCGCCGAAGGCACGCTCGGGCTGGTGACGCGGGTGCGGCTGCGCCTCGTGCCGCGGCTGGCGCACAAGCGGCTCGTGGTGCTGGCGTTCGACGGTTTCGCCCATGCCCTGGCGGCGGGGCCGGCTCTGCTGCAGCATGAGCCGGTGGCCATCGAGGTGCTCGACGAGTGGGTGCAGCGGCTCGCCCGGGACGCCGGCCTGATGGACGGCCTGCCCGCTTCCGTTCGCGGCGGCGCCGGGCGCCCGCTGGCCTACAGTTTCGTCGAGATCGGCGCGGACGACGCCGACGCGGCCGATGCGGCCGCGCGGGCCCTCGCCGCCGCCGCGGCAGCGTTGCCGGGGCTGCTGGGCCGCCACGTGGCGGGCGATGCCGCGGAAATTGCGCAACTGTGGTCGATCCGCGCCGCGGCGGTCGGCCTCTTGGGGCGCGGCAGCGGGGCGCGGCGGCCGGTCGCCTTCGTCGAGGATTGCGTCGTCCCCGTGGAGAATCTGGTGCCGTTTGTCGACGGCTTCGATCGCATCGTGCGCGGCCACGGCCTCGACTACGGCATTTACGGGCATGTCGATGTCGGCTGCCTGCACGTTCGCCCGGCGCTCGACGTCGACACCGACAGGGATCTGCTGCAGCGCGTCTCCGATGCCGTCTATGCCTTGACGAAGGCGCATGGCGGCATCTTCTGGGGCGAGCACGGCAAGGGCATTCGCGGCGCCTATCTGCGCGACTATGTCGGCGAGACGGCCTATGCGGCGTTCCAGGCCATCAAGCTGGCCTTCGATCCGCAGGGGCGGTTCAACCCCGGCAAGCTGGTGGCGGCGAACGGGCCGCTCATGGGTATCGCCACCACGCCGTTCCGGCCCTTCAACGCGCCGCCGCACGATCCCCTGGCCAAGGCCTTCGCCTGCAATGGCAATGCGCAGTGCCTCAATTACACCCGGACCACGCCCATGTGCCCCTCGTTCAAGGCGACGGGCGACTTGCGGCAGTCGCCCAAGGGCCGGGCCGATGCGCTGAGGGCCTGGCACCGCGCCGAGGGGGAGGGGGCAGCCGACCGCCATCGGCGGGCGGCCGATCTCTTCGCGGCGCTCGACACCTGCCTCGGCTGCAAGGCCTGCGCCAGTTCATGCCCGGTGCATGTCGACATTCCGGCGATGAAATCGCATTTCCTCGACGCCTATTACCGCACCCGCCGCCGGCCGCTCGCCGACCATGCCGCCATGGCGGTGGAAGCGCTCGCCCCGCTGCTCAAGCGCATGCGTCCCCTCGTGCGGGTACTGGCCCCGCCGGCCTTCGCACTGGCGGAAAGACTGTTCGGCTTCGTCGACCTGCCCCAAATCGCCGCGCGCCCGCTGCACGGCCTGGGCTACCCGGTTGCTTCCTTCCGGGCGGCGGCGGCGCGGAGCCGGCCGGGCAATACCGTCCTGGTGATCGAGGACGCCTTCACCAGCGTCTTCGATACCGAAGCGGTGGCCGCCGTCTGCGGCGGGCTCGAGGGTCTGGGCTACGCGCCGCTGATCGTGACCCTGCCGCCCGGCGCCAAGGCGGCCCACGTCAAGGGCGCGCGGCGGCGCTTCCTCAACGCGGCACGGCGGCAGATCGAGGCGTTGCGGGTGCTGGCCGGCCTCGGGCGCCCGATGGTCGGCGTCGACCCCGCTTACGTGCTGATGCTGCGCCAGGAGTATCGGGAAACCGGGCTCGACGTCCCGCGGGTGCAGCTCGTCGAGGAGTTCCTGGCCGAGCGCGCCCGCGAGGGCGACGCCTGGCCGCGATTGAGCGCCGCGCCGCCCCGCAAGCTGCTGCTGCACTGTACCGAAGCTTCGCTTGGGGTGCAGCCCCGTCGCCTCTGGCAGCAGGTGTTCGCGACGCTCGGCCTGAACGTCGACATCGTCGATGCGGGGTGTTGCGGCATGGCCGGACTGTTCGGCCATGAGGCCCGGCACCAGGAGATCAGCCGGACGCTGTTCGCATCCTCCTGGGCGCCGGCCCTGGCCGGCGAGGCCCAGGTGCTGGCGACCGGCTTTTCCTGCCGTTGCCAGGTCGGCCGGCTGTCACAGGCCACGGCGGTGCACCCGCTCGCCGCCATACGCGATGCGGCCCGTCACGCCGCCTGAGCGGGCCGGCATTCAGGCGGGCGACGATTGCCGCATGCCCACCGTCTCCTCCGGCCCTCGGTGCGGGGTCGTGACCCATGCCAGGATGCTCTCGCCGCCCATCAGGATATCGTTGCGCATGGCCTCGGCAGCGGCCGCGCCATCGTTGCGGCTGACGGCCTCGAGGATCGGGTAGTGGTAATCGATCATGCTGCGCCCGCCCTGCAGGTATGTCTGCGAGATCAGCGGCCCCATCTGCAGCCAGATGCGACGCATGATGCCCTGCAGCATGGGCAGGCCGGCAATCGTGGCCAGGTGGAAGTGAAAGGCGGAGTTGAGTTCCGTGCCGCGCCGCCGGTCGGCCGCTGCGATCGCCTTTTCGTTGGCCTCGAGGATGGCCTTGAGCGCCCGCGTATCGGCCGGGGTCGCCGCCGCCGCGGCAGTCTCGGCGGCAAAGGCCTCGAGCCGCAGGCGGATGGCGCGCATCTCCAGGTAGCGTTCGCGGCTCACCAGCGGGATGCGGATGTCGCGGGGGGACTGGAACACCAGCGCCTCGTCGTGCGTCAGCCGGATGATGGCGTCGCGCACGGGGGTGACGCTGGTGCCGAACTGCTCGGCAAGTTCGCGGATCTTCAGGCGGTCGCCGGGCTGAAAGTGCCCTTTCATCAGCGCGTCGCATAGCGCGGCGTAGACGCTGCTGCTGAGGTTCTCGTGCGCGAGGGTTTGCAGACTCGGTGGCATCCCAGATCCCGTGAAGCCGTTCGTGTTGCACGCGTGGCTCGGCGCTCGACCCTAGCCACTGGGGGGTCTTGCGGCAACCGCCTCCTCTGTCGAAGGGGATTGCGGGGCGCAGCATTATGATGCATCATACATCGAACAGAGGCAACCAACAACGACTGTTTGCCTCGCCAGGCGCCAATCGAAACGGAGCGAAGACGGTGGAGCACCGCAACTATGTCGGCGGCGAGTGGGTCGCGGGAGTCGGCACCACGCCGAACATCAATCCGAGCGACACCACCGACGTCGTCGGCGTCTATGCGCGCGGCAGCGCGCAGCACACCAACGAGGCGATCGCGGCGGCGGCTGCCGCCTTCCCCGCCTGGTCCCGCACCAGCCCGGAACTGCGCGGCGACATCCTTGATCGGGTCGGCACCGAGATCCTGGCGCGCAAGGACGAACTGGGTGAACTTCTCGCCCGCGAGGAAGGCAAGGTACTGGCCGAGGCGACCGGCGAGGTGGTCCGCGCCGGCCGGGTGTTCAAGTTCTTTGCCGGTGAAGCCGTCCGCCTCAGCGGGGAACGCGGAGCCTCCGTGCGCCCCGGCGTCGATGTCGAAATTCTGCGCGAACCGGAAGGCGTCGTCGGCCTCATCACGCCCTGGAACTTCCCGATTGCCATCCCCGCATGGAAGATCGCGCCGGCCCTGGCCTACGGCAACACCGTGGTCTTCAAGCCGGCGGAACTGGTTCCCGGATCGGCCTGGGCCCTCGCCGAGATCCTCTCCCGCTCCGGCCTGCCGGCGGGGGCCTTCAACATGGTTTCGGGCCCCGGCTCGCAGGTCGGCCAGGCCATCGTGGCGTCCCCCATCGTGCGGGCCATCAGCTTCACCGGGTCGGTCGCCACCGGCCGGCAGATCGGCACGGCCTGCCTCGCCAGCGGCAAGAAGGTGCAACTCGAGATGGGAGGCAAGAATCCGCTCGTCGTGCTGGACGACGCCGATCTCGAGGTGGCGGTCGGCGCCGCCATCAACGGCGCCTTCTTCTCGACCGGACAACGGTGCACCGCCTCGAGCCGACTGATCGTCGAGGACGGCATCCACGACGCCTTCGTCGAAGCCATGGTGCAAAGGACGAAGGCCTTGCGCGTCGGCCACGCACTCGAAGCCGACAGCGAGATCGGACCGGTGGCGAGCGCGGGGCAACTTGCCCAGAACCTCGATTATGTCCGGCTGGGCGCGACCGAGGGTGCGCGCCTCGCGACGGGCGGGGAGGTGCTGAATCGCCCGCATGCCGGCCATTACATGGCCCCGGCCCTGTTCGTCGAGACCGACAACGCCATGCGCATCAACCAGGAAGAGATCTTCGGGCCGGTCGCCAGCGTGATCCGCGTCAAGGATTACGAGGAGGCGGTGGCGCTGGCCAACGACACCGTGTTCGGGCTGTCCTCCGGTATCGTCACGCGCTCCCTCAAACACGCGGCGGACTTCAAGCGGCGCTCGAGCGCCGGCATGGTGATGGTCAATCTGCCGACGGCCGGCGTCGATTACCACGTGCCTTTCGGCGGGCGCAAAGGCTCGTCCCATGGCCCGCGTGAACAGGGCAGCTACGCACGGGAATTCTACACCGCGGTCAAGACGGCCTACACGCTGGCTTGAGCGACGGATCGACGATGATGCATCACAAACACTCAACTTCCAGCCAGAGAGGAACCGCCAGGTGACCCAGCCCAATTCCATCGAGGCGCGCGACATCGCCTATCATCTGCATCCCTACACCAATGCCAAGAAGCACCGTGAGACCGGTCCGCTGGTGATCGAGCGCGGCCACGGCATCTATGTCACCGACAGCAACGGGCACACCTATATCGAGGCCATGGCCGGGTTGTGGAGCGTGGCCCTCGGCTTCAGCGAGAAGCGCCTCATCGCCGCCGCGACGCGGCAGATGGAAACGCTGCCCTTCTACCACACCTTCACCCACAAATCGCACGGGCCGGTGATCGATCTGGCCGAACGGCTGGTGGGCATGGCGCCGGTGCCGATGAGCAAGGCGTTCTTCACCAATTCCGGTTCGGAAGCCAACGACACGGCGCTGAAGCTCATCTGGTACCGCTCCAACGCGCTTGGCCAGCCGCAGCGCAAGAAGGTGATCTCGCGCGAACGGGCCTACCATGGCGTTACCATCGCGGCCGCGAGCCTGACCGGGCTTGCGGGCAATCACCGTTCCTTCGACCTGCCCATCCCCGGCATCCTGCGCACCGGCTGCCCGCATCACTGGCGCGACGCGGAGGCGGAGGAAAGCGAAGAGGCCTTCGCCACCCGCCGGGCCGAGGAGCTCGAGCAGTTGATCCTGCGCGAAGGGCCCGAGACCATCGCCGCCTTCTGGGGCGAGCCGGTGCAGGGCGCCGGTGGCGTCGTCGTACCCCCGCGCACCTACTGGGAGAAGGTGCAGAAGGTCCTGCGCAAGTACGACATCCTGCTGGTCGCCGATGAGGTGATCTGCGGCTTCGGCCGCACCGGGCGGATGTTCGGCAGCCAGACCTTCGGCATCGAGCCCGATATCATGCTGCTGTCCAAGCAGCTTTCCTCCTCGTATCTGCCGATCTCGGCGCTGGTGGCCAACGAAAGGGTCATCGCTCCGATCGTCGAGGAGAGCGACCGTCTCGGCACCCTCGGTCATGGCTTCACCGCCGGGGGGCATCCGGTGGCCGCCGCCGTCGCCCTCGAGACGCTGAAGATCATCGAAGAGCGCGGTCTGGTGGAGCATGCAGCGGGGGTCGGCAGCCGCCTGCTCGCCGGACTGGCGGGGCTGGCGGACCATCCCCTGGTCGGGGAGGTGCGCGGCGTCGGACTGTTGGCGGCCATCGAACTGGTCGTCGACAAGTCACGCAAGCAGGCCCTGCCGGCTCCTGGCCAGCTCGGGACTCTGGTCAACGCGCAACTGCAGGCGCATGGCGTCATCGGCCGCAACATGGTGGACGCCGTGGCGTTCTGTCCGCCGCTGATCATCACCGCGGCCGAAGTCGACGACCTGGTGGCGCGCGTCCGGCGGGCGCTCGATGCGTCGCTGGCGCTGGCCCGCGCCGCGGCCTGACCAATGTCCAGGCTGGCCCGCCGCACACCGGCGGGCCAGCCCCGGTCTAGGTGTAGAGCACGACCATCAGGGCCCGCGCGGCGCCCGGCGCCTCATTGATGACGGCGTGGTCGACGTCGACCCGGTAGCGCGCCGTCTCGCCCGCCTTCAGTTCCTGCCGCCCGAGGCGCGTCTCCACGACGAGGCCGTCGGACAGCGCGGTCAGATGCTCGACGGTGCCCACGGCGTGCGGCGCGCTCTGCAGCTTGCAGCGCGGGGCGATGTCGACCTCGTACCATTCGACGCGGCCGGCCGTGGCGGGGGGACTGAGGATACGCAGCGTCCAGGCCCCTTCGGGATCCCGGATCTCGGGCGTATGCGCGAGGGTCACCAGCTCGAGGCCCTTGTCCTGATGGGCGGCGTCGCCGGCCACGAGCTCGGACAGGTCGATCTTCAGCGCCCGGGTCAGGGCCCATAGCACGGCGAAGGTGGGGTTGGATTCGCTGCGCTCGATCTGCGAGAGCATGGATTTGGAGACGCCCGACAGCGCCGCGAGGCGCTCGAGCGTCAGGTGCTGCGCGCGGCGTTCGCGCTGAATTGCCGGCCCGATCTTGGGCGCGTCCCCCAGACTCATGGTCGCGGCGTCCTCCCCTGGTCCTTCATAGCATCGGCGCGCCACGGGGCAAGCCGGCCCCGACTTTCCAGCACAGTTGACAAATATTCCAAGATAGTGGAATTTCCATCATACCGAAAAGGAGCCGGTACATGCAATTGGCCTTCCTCACACATCTGCGCACGACGCTCGCCGGACTCGAGGCCGATGGCCTGCGCAAGAGCGAGCGGGTGCTCACCGGGCCGCAGGGCAGCCGCATCGCGGTCGGCGGACGCGAACTGGTCAACCTGTGCGCCAACAACTACCTGGGGCTGGCCAACCACCCCGAGATCATCGCGGCCGCCCAGGCCGCGATGGCGGAGTACGGCTTCGGCATGGCGTCGGTGCGCTTCATCTGCGGCACGCAGGCCGTGCACCGCCAGCTCGAGCGGGCCATCGCCGCCTATCTGCGCAAGGACGACGCCATCCTGTTCGCCGCCTGCTTCGACGCCAATGGCGGGCTGTTCGAGCCCTTGCTGGGGCCGGAAGACGCCATCATCTCCGACGCGCTGAACCACGCCTCCATCATCGACGGCGTGCGGCTGTCGAAGGCGCGCCGCTACCGCTACGCCCCGGGCGACATGGCGGCGCTCGAAGCGCGGCTCAAGGAGGCCGCCGCCGAGGGCGCGCGCTTCACCCTCATCGTCACCGACGGCGTGTTTTCCATGGACGGCCACATCGCCGACCTGCGTTCCATCTGCGCCCTGGCGGATCGCTTCGGGGCCCTGGTGGCGGTGGACGACTGCCACGCCACCGGCCATCTCGGCCCCGAGGGCCGGGGCACGCCCGCGCTTACCGGGGTCGACGACCGGGTCGACATCATTACCGGCACCTTCGGCAAGACGCTGGGGGGCGCCATGGGCGGCTTCGTCGCCGCCAGCCAGCCGATCGTCGACCTGCTGCGGCAACGGGCGCGCCCGTACCTGTTCTCCAACAGCCTGGCGCCGGCGCTCGCCGCGGGGGCGCTCAAGGCGATCGAGATCGCGGCCGGCGCGGACGCCCTGCGGGCGCGGCTGATGCAGCACACGCGGCGCTTCCGCGAGGGCCTGACGCAGGCCGGCTTCACCCTGCTCGCGGGCGAGACGCCGATCATCCCGGTGATGCTGGGGGAGGCGCACCTGGCCCAGCGCCTCGCCGCCGCGCTCGACGAACGCGGCGTCTACGTCGCCGGCTTTTCCTATCCCGTCGTGCCGCACGGCCAGGCCCGCATCCGCACCCAGATGTCGGCGGCCCTCAGCGACGACGACGTGGATGTCGCCATCGCCGCCTTTGCCGATGCTGGCAGGCGGCTCGGTCTCATCTGACCCGGAGGATGAACATGAGAGCTCTGGTCAAGGCGCGTGCCGAGCGCGGGATCTGGATGCAGGACGTGCCGGCCCCCGAGATCGGGCCCACCGACGTCCTGGTCAAGGTGAAGAAGACCGGCATCTGCGGCACCGACGTGCACATCTACAACTGGGACGAATGGGCGCAGCGCACCGTGCCGGTCCCGCTCGTCACCGGGCACGAATATGCCGGAGAAATCGCGGCGGTGGGCGCCGAGGTCAGGCACCTGCACGTGGGCCAGCGGGTGTCGGGCGAGGGCCACGTCGTCGGCCTGCGCAGCCGCGCCGCGCGCGCCGGCAAATATCATCTCGACCCCGAGACCAAGGGCATCGGGGTCAACCTGCCCGGCGCCTTCGCCGAATATGTGCGCATCCCGGCGTTCAATATCGTGCCCCTGCCCGACAGCGTCGACGACGAGATCGGCGCCATTCTCGATCCGCTGGGCAACGCCGTGCACACCGCCCTGTCCTTCGATATCGTGGGCGAGGACGTGCTGATCACGGGTGCCGGCCCCATCGGCATCATGGGGGCGGCCGTCGCCCGCCATGTCGGGGCTCGCCACGTGGTGATCACCGACGTCAATCCGCAACGGCTCGCCCTCGCCGCGGAGGTGGCCGACGTGGTGCCGGTCAACGTCGCCAGCCAGAGCCTCGAAGAACAGATGCAGCGGCTCGGCATGCGCGAAGGCTTCGACGTCGGCCTCGAGATGAGCGGGGCACCGTCGGCGCTCGAGCAGATGCTCGATCACATGGTGATGGGCGGCCGCATCGCGCTGCTCGGCATCCCGGCCCGGCCGTTTCCGTTCGACCTGGGCAAGATCGTCTTTCGCATGATCACGCTCAAGGGCATCTACGGGCGTGAGATGTTCGAGACCTGGCACAAGATGCTCGCCATGCTCGAAAGCGGGCTCGACGTGCGCAAGGTGATCACCGGCCGGCTCGCGGCGGCGGACTATGGCGAGGCCTTCACCCGCGCCGCGGCGGGCGAACCCGGCAAGATCATCCTGGACTGGTGAGCGGGCCGCGCCGCGACCAGGGCGCCAGGGGCGGTCGCGTGCGTCAGGCAGGCACGCGACCCAGGCATCGCGCATGCTGATGGCGTCCGGCGCAGACTCCGCGACGGCGCCCCGAATCAGGGCATCAGCAGGCCGCCATTGACCTCGATGGCCTGTCCGCTGATGTCGCCGGAAAGGGCATTGCGGGCGAGGGATACCGGCGATGCCATGCAAAGGAAGTGGTGCCGCTTGCGTGACTCGAACACGCGACCCCATCATTACGAAT
>Ga0172380_10002272_pt1 | contig 30253 bp, 67 predicted proteins | sample Leawe162metaG_FD_119747 | JGI IMG/M metagenome (GOLD analysis project Ga0172380, IMG submission 119747) | Leachate microbial communities from a municipal landfill in Southern Ontario, Canada - Leachate well 162 metaG | ecosystem: Engineered > Solid waste > Landfill > Unclassified | place... | reverse complement strand
TGAGAGGTATTTGAATTCTTTTTATAGATAGATACATCCTTTTATATGGGAGTAGAGTGGTCGTGGAATAGATAGGAGATTGAGGGAGAGCATGAGGCTGTGTAGACTCATCTCGGGGAACATATGCACCCTATGTCGCATACTCCGGGTAAGACACTCCTATACCTCTCCCTCTTTACTATGTTATACCTTACTGGGAGGGTGATAGGTTATAAGACCGCCGATCAATTTTGGGGATATCATATATATGCTTAGTTTCTCTTAGACTTTCGTGCAGTTATATGGGAGTAGAGTTCTTGTGTATGAGGGAGTGAGCGTACTACTTGATGGTTGAATTGCATTCTTACAAAATATAGGATTGTAGTGTCGTTGCAAGAATGGCACACTGGTAATGGTAGGTCGTAGTCATGGACTACGGGTGTGAGTCTCGTGCGATGGGGTCTTGCATCTCGCCTCTGTACCTTTACAGGATTTAGATAGTGATTCACCACTCCCGCGAATCTTTCGCGTGGGTCAAAATCACACGTCTATCAAGAGTCTTGTGAAGGGTACCTTCCAAATGTCTGATTCCAACGTTCAGGCCATCACCCCCTCCCGCGCCGGTTTCGGCAAGAGCAGGGACATCGTTCCGGGTGACAACGGCATCGTGGTCAGCGCCGCCAAGCGGATCGCTGCTTCCACGTCCGACCCGGCGGGTGTGGACCTCAAGACCATCATCGTCCGCATGTACGCTCAGGGCATCCCGCTCTGGGGCGACAAGTGGGGCGTTGGTGACCTGTCCTTCGAGGTCCGCAACGTGAAGGCCGATGAACTCCGTGCCGCGGTCCGTGGGACGCTCCACGTTTGCGATCACACCGCGAACAAGGGCGCCACGCAGACCTGCAAGGGTCACGCTCGCGGGGAGTCCTGCACCTTCAAGTTCAAGTCGATGGGGGATTCCGTCCTCCGTTGGCGCATCAGCGAGAAGGCGTACGAGACCCCGACGACGATCTCGACCCCGCAGGTCACGGTGACCAACGCGAAGGCGACCATCAAGCGTCGGATCGAGAGCCTCAAGGGGCGCTTCAGCGCCGCCGAGATGCTCGCCACCCCTTCCATCGTCCAGGCGGTCGAAATCGGTCTCATCACCGAGGCGGACATCAAGGCGATGGTGGGGCGCGCTCCGAAGTCCTCGCCGACCGCTCCGAAGCAGCCGAAGGCCGCTCCGAAGATGAAGTTGACGGGGAAGGGTCCGAAGCCCGCAGCCGCGAAGGTCGCGGTGAAGGCTGAAGCGGACGACGACGAGGACGAGTAGTCCTACGGGAAGGCCGGTCCTACGGGGCCGGTCTTCTCTTTGTGCCTTGCCTTGGGATTTCTTTCTAAAGATATGTATTACGACACACTCTGTCAGAGAAAAGAATACTACTAGAAATACTGATCTTGGGTCAAATTCAAGTTATAGCGGAGTGGGTTTACTAGGTGTGTGCCGACCCCACGATGGGGGTCTTAGGCGGTCTGAGAACGATTACAGGCGTTCCAGGACACGATCCTACGAGGGCCAGCCTACCACCTACCGGCAATCCCAGAGTGCAATAGATTTACGTGAATGCTACCTTATACATGGTACAGCCAACAGTAGGATCTTCCTACAACCCGTCTTGGCTAGGCGGCTCGACCAAGAGGTCACACTTGCTCCGTCCGGTCAGCAAGGCTAGTGGCTAGTTCAAGCGAGACCATAGGGGATACAGATACTCCCTGTGAACGAAGCATAGTTCTGTGCGATAGACTATGTAGCAAGTTCACGGCATGAGGTCTGTATTAACAAATCCCTATGAGACAGTCTACCTATTGATAGGCAGCATGTGGATGCGAATCCTTTTATAAGGAATCGAGTAAACATGATTAAGACAAAGAAGTTTGTGGTTCTACTGGATTTTCTCTTCAAGCACCACGACGAGTGGCTCACGGCAAACGAGATCGCCAATGGTCTTTACGCTATACGTGAAGCGCTCATGCCTCCTTCTGGTAACTATGAACGAGAGCCATACGAAGACTGGTTTAATCAGTCAATGGCTCTCGTTCAGTGGGGTGCCGATCTTCGTGAGCGGCTCCACAAACTCCAGGCACAAGGTTTGATGGAGAGCATGATCAAAGTGCTCGATATCAAGACTGAACGTATCTGCTGTCCCAAAGCGCGAATCAACTTTGATTCAGCAGAAAAAGAGTATTACTGCTCTGCTGGGAAGCACAAGGTCGCGTGGATCGTTTACACGCGAAAGACCAAAGTGACTCACTGGCAGATTACAACAAAAGGGATGGAGGAAGCGGACAACCTCTAATCCTGGGTTCGCATCCACATTCTGCTTATCAATGGGCTAGGCTATCTCATCTGTATCACATAGTGGGGTGGTTGGTTTCATAAGGAACGAAAAACTATGAACTCCAACACCAAGAAGATTCTTGGCAAGGGTCGCCAGTCAAAGGTGACGCAGGTCACGTTCAGCAACAACAATGGCACTCGGGAGCGGAAGGTCATCGGGATGCCCGACGGCCACGGCTCCGAAATCAACACGGCTGCACTCAGGCGCAAGTCTGGGCGCAAGCCGATGACGATCACCAAGTAAATTCTCTCCAACCACCCCACTATGTGATACAGATGAGAACCATACTACTCTGTCCTGACCCGATGATGTACCTCTACAATCAGATCCAGAAATGGGTCAAATCAAAGGGGTACAAAATGGAATGTCTTGACAGAAACTCACGAACGCCCTGTGAAGGAGAAGTTGAGTATCGCACTCCTCTCTCCAGCACGGGCCGCTCGTTCCCCCGGTGCGACAAGCATTGGGAGATCAGGCTCGAAAAGCAGGAGGACATTAACAGGAGATTCCCTGTCAATGCTCCTGCCGACTTCGATCCTACATACGCGGGCGAACGATGGGACGATGACTACTAATGCCTTCTGAAGAGAAGACATTGGTGATCGAAGACCCATCGTGCTTCTGGTGCGGAGCCACCGACCACGAGGACGATGACTGCACCGTCGGTGACGGCGACGACAACAATGACATGGACGACCCAGACTATGACCCGATTCGGGACATAGATGGGCACGGATTCGCTGATCCGGGCGGCAACTCTGCCCTCCGTGCAGCGACCTTCGGAACATGTCCGCGGTGTCGAAAGAACATCGAGAGCATTGACGACTACTGCCGTCATTGCGGAGGCCAGTTGAACCCTCGTAAGTTCCCATGTCCCACATGTGAACGACCGAACAAACTGACTCGACTCGATGTTGAGCATCACTATCAATGTGATGCTTGTGCAGACGATCTCGAGCGCGGTTACTGACTGACATGAGGTACATCGTCGGGTGAGGGCAGAGTAGTAGAAATGAACGGGCACATATCCATAAGGATATGAAATGGCACGACCTCTATACGAGATCGCCAAGGAAATCAAAGCGGACTGGAAGAACCCGTACTTCGGTGCGGTTCCTTACATGAACGCGATGCAAGACCTGAACACCGTCCAGGACAACTACATCTTGGATTCAGGGAAGAGCATCGTGCTTTACTTCCTGGCGAACGCCCAGACGTGGCGCGGTGAGGTTGCTCGCCGCGTTAAGAAGGAACTGAATGGCATGGTGAAGTAACCATGCCAGACACAGTCACCTTCACCAGTGTGTGCGTCGAGATCCGACATCTCTACAAGAACTACAATGAAGAGATGGAAGACTTCGAGTCATACGTCCCTGCCGCAAACATCATGGACGTGACCAAGACGGTCACCAATGCGTTCAAAAAGCGCATCGACAGGACTGTCCGACGTCATGGATACACGGACGCTCTTGAGTTCTTCCACGAAGTCAAGAAGCGGACTGATCCAACGTTCGCAGCCATCCACTTCGGATTCCTCGTCCCTTTGGTTGACCAACTGGTCATCGACCGGAACTTCAACCAGACGATGAGCCTGCTCGCTGATAGCGACGTGTACGACAGCAACCTCCACTAGGACTTCGGACACAAAGAAGCCCCACACTCTACCGTGCCCGGGAGTGTGGGGTTTTCTTTTGTCTATTTGTTTTGGGAATTCTATCAATTGAGCAGCATAATCCTAGAACACTCGATACATTGGGAGTTCACAACTACAAGTATTACGAATCTTGGGTCAAATTTCATTACTTTACATAAGTCGTTCCGTGCATTTATCCATCGTTCTTTTCAAAGGCGAGTGAGATTATCACATATGCACAGAAAAATGGTATCCACCAATTCCCAAACATTACTCCATATGGTTCCCATGTCCTTGTCAATGATGTTTCATATCCAAATTCAGGAACACCAAACATCAATGCGATTAATATGAATGATATAAATACCATCCATTTCCCATGTATAGACATTATTCTTTACCTCTTCTATGGTAGTCCATATAACATGTGATTACATGGAGATCCAATCTCATGTTTACCATCACATTCACGACCGTGTGCTTCTAGAGGGGTACGTCTACCGTGTGGCGCATCACAACCATCACCATCATAATGAATTTTGTTAAGTTTCTTATCAACCACCGACGACCTCATCTCTTAATTCAATGAATTGAACTCCGTCATAGTGTGTTTGATCCTGTGTGTTACGAGCGTGTTGGACAACAGTCCTTAGATATGTACCTTTTAAGGTAGAACCTTCAAACTGTCCAACTAGTTCTATCCAATCATGACAGAATGGACAGTATCCCATACCATTAACAACAAGACCATTCAATTCATATTCTATGAGTTTATTTTCACTACCTTCGTTGCTCGGCGATGACAAGGTTCATCTCTCCACAATTTCTTACAAAGAACTGCTCTTCGTTCATAACTACAGCAAAGTCAGATGTCATTTCAGGATCATCATCAACACAAATGTCACCTAACCTCGCAGCACCCATGTCTTTCTCTCGTACGGTCAGACTAAGAATCTTAGGTACAAATATCATAGACGCAATCTGTTCAGCATATTCTGCACCACCACCAGACCACACCACAAGATCATAATAAGGATTATTATACAGGAATCTACGAATGGTCCAGATCAACCTATAGTTAGGCTCAAACTTATCAGCACCATGACCGAATGGATGTTTTCCCTTAAGAAAGTTATTATCCTTATCCATAAACAGGATGAGAGTATCATCACAATCTACGAATAGTCTCTTTCTTTGAATCTTATTACGACTCATCTAATACTATCTCCTCAATAGTCACTGGATCAACCGCACGATAGTTGTAGTGATTTAGAATGTCACGTCCCATTTGATATGACTCTGCGAGTAAGAGTATGATCTTCTCAGGACGCTTTCCTGTCATAAGTGGATCAATCCAAGAATCATGACGATACGTTTCTTTATCGCCATTAAGGAAAGGACACACTATCGCAGCGTATCTAGCACAAGACTCGTGCATCGGCCCATCGCGGTAGACTTTAGACTCTGCAGTAAGAGGTCCACCAATAAACGCTACCTTCTTATCTTGTATCTTGTATCCACACAAAGCACACTGACGATTGATGCCAAAGAGTTTTGCTTTATCCCAATCTATATCAGCGAAATCTGGAATACCACCCTTTATCTTCGCAGTTGCAGGTATTGGTAATCCTTTGTAGTGTGGTCTCTTTCTTAGTTTAAGAGGTTCACGCATTATTCATCATCTTCATCATCAGAATAACTCCGTAGAGCGCTCGCTACTGTTGAAAATATATCACGCTTAATTGAATCTAATTGATTTGAATATATATCACCACGCCATTGTTCAAGTTCATCTGCAACTCCATTAAGGATTTTATGGACTTCTTTACGAATGACTTTTTTGTCAGACATAATATTTCCTATCTAATATATCTAGGTAAGACGGGCCACACTTTGGATATACATAACTAAATCCGTGGGTCGTCTGTTATCCGTTAGGATAACATCTCTTGCATGGACGATATCCCATATCAACGGCCAACGATGCAACGGAGAATGATTCAGTCCACTTCTCTTGATGATTGAATCCATCATGGTACGTCGCACCCTTAGCGGTGACGTAGACTCTATCAGTATACGCTGGAATAGGATCGGCAGCACATGGATTCTCATTAGGAATACATGGCTCTACGTCACAATATTGTTCCTGTTCGATTTTGTCAACTATTTGAGAATCACCATCGAAGGTGGCATTAAGTAGTCTTCGGTTTGATTCTTCAATCGTATAATGGATTATACGATCTTTATGAGCCACACAGTCTTCACAGAACTTAGCCTCAGGATGATCCTTCAGCCAGCCGGGTTCATCAATCCCAAACGGCAATGACTTCCAGGTCCCATCCCACATGACCACCATGCTCTCGGGCACTACAATCCTACCACACTGAGTAGTGGCCCGACTCTTGTAAAGATGGACTGTTGTAAAGTCCATTAGAGTCTCATAGGGATTACGACCACCGCCATGAGCAATGAGTACGCGCGACATAATGACCTCTTTACTACAAGATATTCTAGGTCTGGGTCAAATATGGGTGGAATTCATTTTGTTTGACATTTCGCAAATGAGTCCCATCCATCGACTTTATTTGAAATCCAAGTTGATTTTGAAAACATTGCATTGGGACTGGTCCCTTTACAAGTTCCCACCATTCGCCATGCTGATTAATCAACTGGCGGAGGCGTGCGGTGCTTCCGATGAGTCTTCCTTGGGACATTGGATTACTCCTACATGGGCAGTATGGAGGTCGATATCCTTAGAACAGAAAGAACAAGTCTTCTCATTCTCAATCTGCTCAAGATAAGACTTCACATGTTCAAACAGTTTGCCATTGGCGAGCGTGCCCCTGAATCCGAGAGCCCTGAGGATCGTTGAGCATTGACGACCACTACGTCTCATCCCTTTCATCTCAAGCACGAGACCGTACTTGAGAGTGATGATACGAGCGAGCGCGATACGAACATCACCGGTGATCATTGTATCAGACAATTGATTTATACCCTTCAATGGTTCCCACTCTACTCAGAAGGATGCCACCAATCACGCAAAGATTCATCGGACTAAGACGACACTGGCGACATTCATCTAAATGATCATGAAAGTCGTTGATCACCGACTTTACGTCAGCCATGATTAATACTCCTTATTGTGTCTCATTAAGAATGATTTGTAAATCATCCATTGTTAGATCGACCTTTTCATTCGATACCAGTTGGAGTAGCCTGCGATGTATATTCCATCTCCTGACAATCTCACGCGCATATGCATCTCTGTCTGCTGCGTTTTTGATTGCATTATGATTAAGTCGATTCTCAGTCCAGAAGAGCATGTTCTGACTAATTGGAGTGATTGCTACGATTCCGAATTCACCGGAAACATTATCGTATGTCACCAATGGATGGTTGAAGTTTGGCATGAATCAATCCAACCTTCGGTGGCTACGAGCGCTCCGCATGTAGTCGCTCTTATGCTCGGTGAAATCTCGTGCCTCGCTAACATATGAGTCGAGGTCTGCCTTTACCTCGTCATTAAGTTGTTTGACGGCATCAAGGATTCTTTTGCTTGCTTTCCTGAATAGATTGAAACGACGCTCGAATTCTTTGTTACTGAGTTCAGCGTTTGCTAGTTTTATCATTTGGCGTGGTATCCCATCACCAATCACGTCTAGCATCCGCTTCGCTCGGTCGAGTTTTTGACGGTTAAGTTCTCTGTCCATCTTGACCTACTCTTCTCGGATAAAGTCAATTCCGAGTTTCATTGCGATTGCTTCCAACAACGCGCGAGTGTAAATCGTGTTGGATTGATCTGCGTCAAGTGGAGCGATGACCACTACTTTTCGACGGAACCCACCAGATGGGAGAATCTCCTTAACAGAAACTACACCATCAATTCTCGTTGAGATTACAATTCTATTCTGGTTCATTGTAATGTAACTCCTTAGAGTTGAATGCCGCACTTGCGGTAGGCGTCTGCGAGAGCGTCTGGCATCCAGAACCAGTCTTCGTTGGCGAGTCTGGTCAGAAACTCGTTGATGCTCTTGTCGAATTCCTCAGAAGTAGACAGCGGCATCACAACTTGATAGTTAGTATTGGTCCTGTGGTAGACTTCTTCCTTGTACGCCCCCGAATAATCGAAGAGCGCCCATCCTTGGTCAATCGAACGACCAGCCTGAAGGTCGCGCATCATGTGTTCGATATTGAAAGGAAGCGAGATGACCAGCCATGCAGAGAACAGACTATTATCAAGATTCAAAGAGAAGCACTTGATTTTGATATGTTTGGCTGGGACGAAGATGTTCATCGTAAAGTTACGATAGAACATTTGTCTTCCATACATATCTAGTTCTGGCATCTCCAGAGTAACTGAGACTACGACGTCACCGACAGCACGAGAATTAGGGACGAGGTAGTAGTCGTCAGGGTTGAAGTCTCCACTCAATTCCCTGAACATCTCGCTCCATGTCTGGTGACGAGACGGCATTTCGATTTGTTCTTCGATGTCAGTTGTCATGACAGTTCACCTTCAGCAGCATTGTATTCTTCTGAACGGCGCTGCTCTTCTTCTCGAAAGTTCATCAGAATTGCATCAGTAGCCTCATTGAACGTTGCAGCGATAGGTTCGATGAGTGGTTTGATGAGCGTCTCGTAGCCCTCTTGTAACGCTGCAAGGGCGGCATCTCTGGACTTCTTCGCTGCGACGTATTCGTCCCAGATTTCTTGCCTAGTCCTTGGCATGGATTGCTCCTGTCTCGATGTCCGTGATGGTCTGGCGGGCGAGGCAGAGACGGTCTTAGCAGTCCATCCGCATCTTGCTCGCGGCCTCCCACGTCGGGAGCATCAGTTCGGGGGTCACTGTTCCACCTTCTCCCACGGGCCGACCTGACGGCGCTCGACTCCGCCACGCATCAGTTCGGCGTAATGCCATGCCTGACGCGGTTCGTAGAACAACGGGAGAAGTGTCGGCTGCCCCGTCGATGTCACGGCGCGGTACTCGTAGGTCGGCTGTTCACTGGTATCGTTCATGGCTTCGGCATCCTCAATCAGCCACTTGTAAAGGTCGGCTGACGCCTGCTCACGACTCATGGATTGCTCCTGTCTCGATGGCGTGGATGGTCTGGCGGGCGTGGGCGGCCTTCCACGAGTTGTGGTCGCTTTCAAGGGCGCGCGCCAGTTCCTTCAACTCCTCTAGCGCGGCGTCTCGTTCTCGTTCGAGACGCATAACCTTTGATTTGATTGCAGCGGGAACATTCTTCCCAGACTCAGTAGTCTCGAAGTATTCCTTGATGAAGTCAGACACGCTGCACCTACATTTCCGACATTCGGACTTGAAGAGTCGGGAGGATCATTTCATGGTTCCCCACTTGGGCATGGGAATGTCACAGAGGAAACGGTACTTCTTCCTTGTCCTGTCCGCGACCCGAATAGTGCGTGTCATGAAAAACACCCGTAGGTGGGAAGGAGCAAGGGTCTTAGTCCTTATCCCTCCAATCACCATGTATTTGGGCGTAGATTGTTCTTGAATCCACAGCCGCCAGACCTTGAGTCCCTTGAAGCGCGGCATGTTCTTGCTCCCTACGAATTCACGTTGATGCGGGCCAGCAGGCGCGCGGTCTCGCGCTTCGACTCACCCCGGCGTGTCTTGATGAGTTCCAACTGCTCTACATCGGAGCGCAGTTCTCGCATGAACATGCTCTCGGCAACGTTCTGCTTACGCTTGTTCCGACGCACTCGTCCTCGATTGATATTCCGCATAATGCTTCGTCCTTCCTTATCGGTTGTCAGCATCGCCCGTGGCTCACCCTTTGTGTGCCACTACATACAGCATATGGTTCTAGCAAGTCCACAGCAATCCTAGATATCGCTACATAAGCCGTTCCGTGGCTATTCCTTTTCTTTCTCTTCTTCATTTAATCTCTTATTTACTGGATACTTTTTACGCGGGTAGATATCATTTCTATTAATATCGAGCATTCTCACTCTATCGTCTCTCATTCGATTATGACGACGGAGTGCCTCTTCTTGTTTATCTTCATTGTATTTCTTTTCAGTTGTTTCTGCTTGATGAATAACAATAAAAAGAATACCTAAAATGAGAATAACAAATGCATAGAATAGTACGGCACCAATATTATCAAACATGGTGTCTAATCTCCTCTCTTACTCGCATGAGAATCTTGCCCAACTTATTCTGTCCAACACTCTTACATACGCCCCAATACGTATCTCCCCAAGTATTCCCTTCTATTAATTCTTGGTCACCTGTCTTGAGGAGTAATTTGCGTATGTCCTTGTGTTGCTTGAATTTCTGTAGGACAATCTCATACATGATGTCATCACGCTTATTGTCCCAATCAGGCTGGAGAGTGACCCTGCGCCCTAGACGTTTAGCCATTCCTGGAGAGGGGGCGCTACGAATGAGTTGACGCTCAAGTCTATTGTTTGACTTCTCAGCCTGAAATATATGTTCTGATGTCTTCCAATGCTGTCCTTTCCATAGTATCTCACATGGATAAAAGTTTGACAGGAAGTAATGTTGTCCTGTAAAGTTGTCTATCATTTGCGCTTATAGACTCTCTTACCAGCCTTCTTGTTTTGACGCTCAATCGCCCTATTCATGGCGGCGAAATTCTTTCGTCGTCGTCCATCATTCAGAGTATCAATTGCATCGGATATCATGCGGTCATTACCGCGGAGCATACCTTCTACAATCTTCATTGAGTTTTCGATTGACTGCGCCGAACCACGAGGTAGTCTATTGTCCTGACTCTTTCGATTCAAGTCGAAGACTTGCTTCGTACTAGAATGATAAATAAGCCTGTCAATGTCTGAACCATGTTTCCAGATAACAGCCAGACCTAGATCGAATTCTAGAGTCTTCATTCTCGAAGTGTCAAGCACCGTGTTATCGTACTGGTACTCTCTGTCCTCGAACATATCTCCAATGGCATCAATCTCCTTCTTGCGTTTAGGCCATCTCTTGACCGCATCGCTTTTCCAGGAATCAATGTCCACTTACGTTGCTCACCCTCGCTTCGACCGGCCCAGAGTCAAGAGTAATCCCTCGAGAATTCATCTCTTTGATTGCCTCAGTCATCAAGAGATTCAACTCGGTATATTTATTGACGATTTGCGCCCATGTAGAATGGTCGATATCACCTCCACCAGCCGCATGTCCGAGTGCAAATTGATTTTGGTTAATCTCTTCCTTCATGCGAGTCAGAAGAACAACTCCATTAGCCGCCATTAACTTCATCCATTCCTCGAACATACGGGTTTTCCATGATTGGTTCACCCATCGCCTTTTGAACGAACCGCACTAACTCTGTCTTAGCCCACTTCCTATCATTTGGATTCTCAGATGAAGTATAAATGATGAGAAGCATATTGGTATATGTCTCGGCATTAGGAGTGGTATTGAAAATACTTTTAACCTGAGGCGGCCTGACAGAGGATTGTCTAACAGGACTATTTTTCTTACAAGTCTTATGATTACCTTGATGACCCTTCGCTCGAACGCACTTCATGTAAACATTCTTGTCGAAGTATTTTCTGATGAATCTTGGAAGCGTCGCGCCACAACTATCTTTAGGATATCCTAATATATAGACTTCTTGGTCTGTACTCCATCCGACCATGTCTGCGTCTTGAACTGCCTTTGTTTCTGATTTAGACATTGACTAATCCCACTTCCTCAAGATGTTGCATGAGTACCTCGATATCTGGACCAACAACGATTGCCAGTCGTTCCGCTTCTTCCATCAACTTTTCATCTTTGATTGGAGTGATATGAGTATCGCATGCAGGACATCTCATAATCAGACCGTGTGTGCGAGTAAAGGAATCAGGTTCGTCATCATAGACAAAGTCTTTATCCCATTCCTCTCCACAATGAAAACAAATCAATTTCTTCACTGACTATTACTGCCTTTCGATACTCGCATTATACCATATAGAACTACGTCCCCTTATAGCCAGAAAGTTCAATAGCCTTGCTACGGTCCATGAGAAGATAGTCTCGACGACGCTTCTCGTTACTGGAAGTAAAGGCTTCAAACTCCCGTGCGTCATAACAGAATCCCGCAGCCTCGAATGGTCCGTTATCGACAACCACGATGAGTGCCATGCCCTCTGGGATGTCAGAGTAAGATGCCGGAGGATCGACGCGCATACCACCATAGTTGTCCATGATGAACTTCGCCTTGTTGTGATGACCATTTGCCTGAATGTAGTAGCCCATTACAATTCCTCTCGGATATTACTCTGATTCGATGTATTCATCGATCTCTAATTCTCGTAACCCATCGTCACTATGTTCAAGTTGTTCCTTGTCAACTTGAACAGTAACCATGTCTCCTTCCTCAAATATCTCATCTTCGTCACCAATAATATATCCATTTTGTTTAGGTTGATCTTCAAAAGGAAGCAACACTACTCGCTGACCACCATGAAATGTTTTCATTAGTACGGAATATTCCCTTCGCTAATCAGTTCAGCAGCAGTCCTGCCTTTTGCAGTCAGCAGGCGACCTCTTGGTGTCCTGTCGATGAAGCCCTCCCTTACCAGCCACGGTTCCTGAACAAACTCGACAGTGAATAGATCCTCACCGAGGGCGGCAGCAATCGCTGACACTCCGACGGCGCGAGAGAATCGCTTATGTAGTGTCACCAAGATGCGCCTATCGAGTTCTGTCAAACCCCACGCATCAATTCCCAACGCTCGCATCGCCATAGCGACCGCAGACTTCTTTAGTTTGCGTTCCTTATTCACAATCATAAAGTCTACAGAACGCTTCAGTAGATTGTTAGCGATTCGAGGCGTACCTCGAGAACGTTCAGCAATCCCTACCATCGCCTCGACATCATAGTCATACCCCGGCTGTAACACTTTCAGTGAACGAGTCAGAATCTTCATGATGTCGTCGATAGAGTAGAATTCAATGGTGTATTGAATTGAGAACCTATCACGCAGAGGCGCAGGCAGTTTGCCGGGGTCAGTCGTTGCACCAATCATGGTGAACGGAGGAACCTTTTCATCTCCCATTCTGAAGTCTTCGAGTAACGGGTACAACAACTCGTAAGATTCTTTTGGTAATCCATGAACCTCATCTACGAACAGTACGATGTCTTCAGGAAGTGGTCGCTTCTCGACTTTTGCTAGGATTGCTTGAATCCCAACTAAGTCTGGAGAACCTACACCAAAGATATCGTAGATTGCATCTGGGGTGAGGCTAGGACCAGTACGAACCAGAAGCCGCCGATTCAGGTCATTGGCGATTGCTAGTGCGAACGTGGTCTTTCCTAGTCCAGGACCACCCCTCAGCATGATATGGTCTACCGTTCGACCTTCCATGCTTGCCGCTTTGATAAAGACAATTAGACTGTCTTTAATCTGTTCCTGTCCGATGATTTCACTTAGCGTCGCAGGTCTAAGTTTCTGGTCTAGGTCCTGCTGGTTGACCGGCTTTCGCGCGGCCATTAGAACGGGACCTGGACTACCACAATAGACGTCAGATGCATCCGGGTATTGCAGGGTGCGGCAAACCCCGTATGGGTCTGGTCACACTCTGAGCGGTGCGTTACAACGATCCCGCCAACTTTACGTTCCTTCATGATTAACATACCTTCCTAGATATTCCAGTGACTCCATATTCAGGTTGAGTCACTTGTTTTAATGTTGATCCATCTGACATCATAACATTTATCCAATACCCATACTTCGCACCAATACTATGACCACTGATAGGACCATACCCACCACCAACAATAATTCCAGACAAAGGTTCTGATTGCTTGAAATAGATTGTCACACAATCATTTAGCGCGAGTCCATAGTTACTCGATAGGGTATCGTCTTTTATTCTACTCACACAAGAAAATGCTGCAAACGAAACAATGACAATAACACCTACCATAAGAATTATTTGTAAGATTTTCATGGAACTTCTTCCTAACTCAAACAAAAGACCCGCCTCCGAAGAGGCGGGCCGTGATTAATGTCTTTTGCGCTTGTAGACGCGAGTAGTAGGTGGAGAGGAAGGTGGGGCAGAAACCACTTTCGCTTTCCGTGCAGCCAGTTTTCTGGCATCCATCTGCTGGAAGGTGACATCTGAGTTGGGCCATATCCTGCCGCCGTGCTTCTCGATGCAATGCTTCCGACCATCGCGCAATGCTTTGATTGGTCCTTCCCAATGCCCCATGCGTTCCTTTTCACCAAACTTCTTACAAATGACGCAGAAGTATTTATATGAATATGGAGGGGCTTGCTTGTGTGTGGGAAGGACATGCATCTTATGCGTACCCGCGCTTGATTCTCCACGTCTTCAGGTGGGATGCAGCGACGGCATCTAGTTGACGTCGGCGCATGTATGTCTTGGCTTTCTTAGCGGCGACTAGATAAAACCAGTACGCAGAACCATTGTCGTACTGTAGATTGGCATCCTTGCCTTTCTGTTCATACCATTCGCTCCGCTGATTATTTGGCATGGCTGGTTCATCGGGGTACTGGTCTTCATCTACGTATTCGTAGTCTTTGGAACCGATGAACTTGAACTCGTCACGTTTCTTTAGGTCGTTAATCAACCTGCGCTGGTAGGGATTATCGATGTAGCGGTCATCGTGTATCCCGACGATGTCTTGTGGTGGACCACTAATGTGATACCGGGGAGCAGTGACATGCTTCAGACCCCATGTCTTACCGGGTTTGAGAACGCCTGCCATCACACTTCTCTTTCTGCGCAGAGACCGTTATGTTAGATGGAGTCTGTTTGCTTCAGTTGCCACGGGGATTTGTTGTCCACTCGCATGTATGTCCACGACTTGTCATCTTCAGATTCGTAGGAGTAGACAACTACTTCCAATTCCTCATCTGGGTCAATCTCAGCCTCGAACATTGGACCGTCGGCGCCGATTGAAACAATCACTGAAACAATCTGTTTCAACTTATTGTTCTTCGCCGCAACCGCGGTATTGATTAGCCCCCGGTGCATTTCGGGAACATCACCAATGAACTCTTGTTCCAAGTTGTGCCTCCAATAGAGAATGGCTTTGTTTGGTGCCACAGGTATTATACCACTCTTGGCAAGTGTGAATAACTCAGCCGTTTACGATTACTTTCTTCATCTCTTTGCTCGGGTCGAACCCAATCACAGTTGAGAGATAAAGTCTTTCGTAATCAAAAACCCCACCCTGTACGGTATCGTCAAGGAGTCTGGTAATCATTAACTTGCACATGATAGAGATGGTAATTCCAGACTTCCACTCCTGGAGACCTGCACGAATAGGTAACAGGAATTCATTACGCAACTCTAGACCAGAAGGCTTGTAAGTGAGTGCCCTATCGCAGAGTGCCTTGACATCCTCGCGGTCGCACTCGTTCAATAGGATATTAAGGATTTGTCCAACTTGATAATAGACTACACCGTCTACTCTATTCGATGGATTGTAATGCATGATTTCCTATTTCAGTTCAACTTTACTACCAGTTTTTTCAGACAACCATTTCTCATACATTTCTACCTCAGATTCGAGAAGTTGAATGAGAGTGGCCTCATATTCTTCAAATGTAATGATTCCCTTATCAATCATTAACTTTGCTAATCCAGAAGCAGAAATCATCGCCATATTAACACCTACACGAAGATGTTTTGGTGAAGTTTCGGCTGTTCCATCATTAGGTTCAAGTCCCATTTTATACATCACGCCAGTTTGAACTGCATGCGCCAATGAGTAATATCGACTTGACATATCAGGCATGATTACCTCGGTGTGTTATTTCTGACATTAATAGTGGAACCCATCGGGAACAATAGACTCTTGATTCGATAGTCCATCATGCGAGTGACGTATTCCACTTCGACCAGTTGTCCTTTGTCGATCAGGTTTTCAATTTCCTCGATGATGTTACTGGTATTATGAGCGAATACCATAACCACTTCAAGGACTTTGCAACCAATATTCTTGTCAACATAATCGACAATGTCTTGCTGAGTCTCAGTGAGAATCATCTTACTCCCTACTCACCACCTGGACCGTAAGTCTTGTATTCCTGAATCAGATAACTCACATAGTTATCTGCAGACATACCATCATTATGTACGTCTTGAGGCTCATCTCCTCTGATATATACCATAGGAATCGGACTGGAAGTGTCGATGCCGTCTGCTAGTGCAGCATCAATTACGTTTTGATACAGGACTGGATCACGACGCTTGAATTCTGCGTCTACCGCCTTTGTCCAATCATCGTATGTCATTGTTTGAACGCCCCCGGAACGGTTTATGTAATACAGACATAAGAATGGCCCCGACCGGGTGTAATCCCAGCCGAGGCCAATTCTTATTCACTTCGCTAAATGCCGAGAACTACTTCTTGGACTTCTTAGCGGTCTTCTCAGCCTTAGCGGGCTTCGCCGCCTTAGCCGGAGCAGCAGCCTTCTTGGACGGCTTTTCGCCCTTGAGTTCCTTGACGTCCTTGACGAGGACAATCTTGCCAAGCATCAACTTGCCGTTGGATTCCTTGGTCTTGACAGCCTTCGAGCCGGGGACCAACGGGTCAGCGAGAGTCGGGACCGAGAACACGTCCTCGCCATCCTCGTTCAGGCCACGGTACGCCTCATGCTTCGTGCCGTTGACATTGACACCGTTCGGGCGCTTCGTGAGCCACGTTCCATCAATGGTGCCGAGCGGCTTCGTCCGCTTCGCAATGAGACCCTTCTTCGCCATCTGGTCGTGACGCTTCTGGGCTTCCTCGATGGTGTAGGCTCCACCTGCGAAAATCATCGCAAGGGTAGCCGTACCATTCGGCTGACCTTCCTTGCGCTCCCAATGCGACTCGCGCTCAGCAGATGCAGCAGCGGTCTTCTTTGACGCCTTCGCGGGAGTAGCCTTCTCGACCTTGCGGTTCTTCGTAGCGGACGTGACCTTCTCGGTCTTCTTGGACTTCTTACCAACCTTGAGTGCCATAGTAGGGTTCTGTTCCTTCTGAGTTAACTGTCGTTTGTTTGCACGTTCAACGAATCTTATTGTTCGGCGCGCCATCTTAGCGCGCTCGACTTCATCTTGGATACTCTCTCGTGACTCCCTCCCACACTTGCCACAGTTCCCAACGACAGTACCTATTCTTCCTCTTTTTGTGTCGGTGACTATTTCGACCTTGAGTTCAGTAAACTTCCTGAACTTCTTACAGTGAGCGCACCAAAGATAGAGGAATTGCGGTACAAGCCGTTGAATCTGCTGTTTGTCATTGTCTGTGGCTTGACTCATACTTGCTCTTGTCCAACGTCACTATTTCGTTGGGTGTACCACCATCGTAACACCATGAACATGCCTCTGCAAGAGGTTTTGGGTCACTGGCGCAAAATAACTTCGCCGCTGACCTGACCCGAATCGGGTCCATTCAAGACCCAATACTTGCCGTCGCCAGTCCGGATTACGTAGTCCTGCCAGTTGTTCCCTTCCTTCACTAGGAATATCAACTCTCCGGTTGCAAACGGATGGTTGTAAGGCTCGACGTAGATAGTATCCCACTGAGGGGCTACCGTGTTCGGCCTGGACATCCACCAGTGTACGGTGGCGAGAATGTATTCGCTATATTGACGATGGATGATATCATAGGGTACATCGAGTCCAGACTCTTTTGTCTCTACGACATTACCTTCTGAGTCAATGCGATTTACCATCGCCTTACGATTGGAAATATCGTCAGACATCTTTAGTCTTTAGCCGGTCTATTTCCTTGATGGAAAGTATGCGATGGAGGAGATACTTGTGCCAAACTGATGTCGGCAAGGATTTGTTCCTTTGGAATATCCTTAATATTGCCTCCTTCTTCAAGCATCTCTAATGCTTCATCGTCTATGACCATGATGCAGCAGTTGTCAGCGTTTGTGTAGGTTTCCCCATCATTCAATACTACGATAGTAGCGACCATGTCTATCCTCTCTGTCGTGCTGCCTCGGCCTGACTTACGCCGAGTAGCAATACTTTGAACACACGTTTGTATCCGACGACGGCGAGTCCGTCTTCCATCTGTGCGCTCATGACAGCGTACTTGTGACCAATCTCGCCGAGTTTTGGAAGAGTCTCTTCGAAGGTCATAGAATCGAAATCAATTGAGTTAATCTCTTCTGTGAGGTCAACCAACTGATTAGTAATGAACTGTTCCTTCGTCTTGGGCGGTGGTCGCTGCTCTACGACTACCTCGTTCAACTTCTTAGTGGATAGGTTCTTTTTCTTAAGTACCTTCGCCATGGATTCTCCCTAACTAATCCAATCAATTACTGCACGTTCATACCGTAAACGAGCGGTAATCAATTCATCCCTGAGATTATCAACCTCAGCGGTGTAAACACGAGAGTCTACTTCACGCCAGTATGCCTCGTCATGCTTTCTGAGAATCTGAAGTAGATTTGCCCATGCATCTCTGACTTCTTGTGGTCTTTGGTCCATTGGAACTTCAAGCATGTTACTGAACTGGCTCTCGTACCTGTGACGCTGGACAGTAGAGCGTGCCGCCTCGCGCATTATGAGCGATGACCATCTTGCCAGTGTCGGGGCGAATCACTTGATGATTCGTTGTTTCGATTGATTGAGAGTGCGCGCAGTATACTCCAAGGAACTTCTTGTTCTTCGGGTCATACACCCGCGCATGACCATCCGTGTTCTCGAGTGTGTCTCCTTCCCCATAATACATCTCTCCCGGATTATTCCGGGAGACATCAACGAGGAGCGGTCTTCCTCTTAGTGTTACTCGCTCAAACATTCGTTTCATTATCCCTGACCCGGTACTCCATGCTCTCTCAGGAATTTAGCCTGTGCCTTGGAAATCTTGATTGAATCCACAGTACCATCATCAAGAAATACATCAAGCATGAATCCAGGATGGGTATCACGAACAGACATCTCTAACATATCAATCCTTTCGTCGCGCGTTGCGTAGAGCCTCGCCGGGGGTCTTGGGACGGTCAGGTGTTTTAGCCCAGAACCGCAAAAACTCACTCAGAGGTTTCGCTCCCTTGACTCGATTGCAGTACCCGCACAGAATGTGAAGGTTGTCGAGGTCGTCCGAGCCACCCTCGCTCTGAGGCACGATATGGTCGGCCTGAGGGTCCGTAGGGTCTCCACACGCAATACAGGTCGTCCCATTGTTGGCAATGAGTTTCTTACGGAGACTCTTGTTTACGCCTGTTCCAGCCACTTGTCCACCCCTACCTACTTACAACCCTAGTATAAGGCTTGACTATAGGCGGAACAATCACAAATATTACTCTAGATTCACGTTGAAATATGCAGGAGGAACAATCCTATGGACATTTCCACGGAATGGTAAGTCATTCATAATAAGACCAGACATTCGCTCTGCCAGTGTAGTCTGAGTCTTAGCCTTAAGATATTCCTTGACAATATCCTTACAGGCTGGACAGGGCTTACCTAGCATAGCGAGTGCCGGTGATACAGACTTACAGACTTCATGGAGAGTACGACCACAGAGTGCCACAGATACTCGTGTGTCGTCTTCGATATGCCAGATCACTTTGCTGAAAGCCTTCATGCCACCTTTATCAGGAGCAATCTGAACTTCCATAAAAATGACTGAGAATGCTTCGGTATGGTCAATTGTTACCGTAACATTTTTTCTGATAGACCTACGCATTATGACCTCATTGTCGCATCAAACATTGATGGATATGTATTCGTTAATCTTCTGATAGTTCCTCTATAACATTGGTCACACAGTTTATATCGACCATAAACAAGATCATAGTTCCAATAATGCATCCATGGAACTACAAGATCTCCGCATTCTGTCTCAAATTTTGTCCTTCTGAAATGGACACTATTTTTTTCTTGTTTCTTGAATGCCCCAACAGTCCATAAGAAAAACAATAGAAATGTTATAAAACAGATAACGATGATCACGTAGATGTCCACTCCTTATATAGGAATTCCCAAAATCCACTCATTTCATTCGGTTGTGAATAGAATGGATCAATAGAACTAATGCCCTTAATCTTTACTGCTAATTCTGGTCTATTCTCGAATAGAACGATATACAGACATTGACCATATCGAAGATCAGGGTGAGCAGCGTGGTGTTTACTTACTTCAAGAAGATACTGATTGATAGTTTGCATTTAACTCGACTTAGAAATAATCCCGTTTGGATAGATAATATATAGCGTAGTCCCTTTACTTCGAGCGTACCTGATGCTTGCCCATGTCCCGCTACGCAGGACTTCGTACATTTCTCCAGGGAAAGCCAGCGTGATACTAGCCGCATCAATCATTGTTTTGTTGCGAACAAGGGGTGCAGCAGGAAAATGAATAACGTCACCGTCTACATAATGAAGATTATTGACATTACTCGCCACCCCGACGGCAGGATAGACTTCGACGTTTATTCCCATGAGTTTAGCGAGATCGTGCAGTTCACTATCTCCACCATTAGCAGCGCCATGAATAAGGATATCAGGCTTCAATTTCCTGAGAAGCATGACAGCAGCCTTGGATTGCTTAGTAGTCAATCCGATTCTCGTAGCGGTAACACTAATTTTCATTTCTATCTCCTAGTGGTCGTGTTCGGACAGCATCAAGTAGAAACTGTTGCGATTCTTATTGTTGTTGACCTGCTTGTTGCTTTGATTGTTGAGCCACTCGTCCAACGAATCATGCAGGAACTTCCGGTAATCGTCCGTCAGAGCCTGCTCAAGCGTAGTGCACATGTCACTATGAACCTGTTCCATATGCATCGTAGGAAGAATGTCATCGGGGCGAGTTATCGGAACTTCTTTCCCGTACATGATTTCGCCATAGATATGCAGGGGCATGGAATCCTCCTAGAACACCACGGAACGGCTTATGTCGTTTCCGAACACAATAAGGCCCCGCTCCGTGTGGAGCGGGGCCAGAGAATCTTTGGTAGGGGCGGAGGGAGTCGAACCCACACGCCTTGCGGCACCTGATTTTAAGTCAGGAGTGTCTGCCATTTCACCACGCCCCCACTGAATCACGGTAGATATCGTCCTACCGCCACCAACACTAGACCGAGAAGAGACAACTTGACGGTCTGCTTGAAAAGCACTTCGAAGAAGAGAGTCTTGGTCTTCTTCATCTTGGATTTAGCCTTAGGGATTCTTGCATCCCTTGAAGCAGTCACCTTGATATAGTGCCTTCTAGCATCCATGTCACACCTTTACTTCAACCATGTCAGAAGTAGAACCAGAACAACCATATGAAGGAACTGGTCCGTACCAATGACATTCCAGAACAACCTGTTACCTGTACCGGGTACATTGTACCACAGTGAGGTACGAGGATTATTCCATAGTCGGTGGGTCATGCGAGACGTAACATAATCAATAATGAAGTGAGCAACAGCATTAAGGAATGCAATCTCGTACCCTATAGGTAAGAAAACTGCGAATATGATTCCTGCATGGGCTATCAGCGCCAGATTGTTTTTACTCTTGTTGAGTGCCATCCAGTTTGTCTGACCCCAGAAATCAGCAATCACATGGAGTAACAATGCTAAGAGTAACCACCATACAGAAACCATATTATCCCCCTAGAAGGTAAAGTGGCGCCCCGGGAAGGAATCGAACCTCCAACATACGGGTTAGAACTCCGTCGTTCTGTCCATTGAACTACCGAGGCATTGGCTGGGACACTAGGACTCGAACCTAGACATAGGGATCCAAAGTCCCTCGTCCTACCATTAGACGATATCCCAAAAAAAGAGAGCCTTGGACTAGGGTCGCTTCCCGGCTTGATTACCCTAGTCCAAGACTCAAGCCCCTAGCCCATTGGGAAGGGGCGAGTGTAATACCTGAACGCACAGAAACCACTCTGTACCGACCGGCTTCCAAGACAAGCCAACCACGTCGTTCACATTCTGAATGTTCGCATACTCTGAACGTATCTTGGGCGGTTCAGTTTATGGGAATATTCAAGGTTGGTATTCAGATATCACACTCGCCGCTGCTCAATGTATTTTGGTACTCTGTGCGGGAATCGAACCCGCGTTTGGAGAGTGAAAATCTCCGGTCCTTACCGCTAGACGAACAGAGCAAAGTATGGGCTAGTTCTTTCTCACCATTACTTCCCTCACCTAGCGAGAGTTTGGGAAGCGAATCGGTAGAACTATTTATCTTGCACCGCGTGTTCTTGCAAGAGCCCATTCTCTTCTCACCATTCGATACACGTCGCAGACATGTTTCCCAGCACGCCAAGACTCATATCGAATGAATGATACTTAAATTGGTCCGGCCCCCACGCAGAGATGTCAAACCCTTGTAACACAAGGTAGTCTCTACTCCTGCCTCGCCGTGTTGTCTCACCTACCTGATAAGAAGGACATATCGAGAGCATCCACCGAATATCGGCAATATTTCTCGCGTACCTAATTTCCATTCAGGTCATCTCTGCTCACGAGACAACGCCCACAAGTTTACCGCCGGTTTTTGATTACGAGGAACCCGCGGCAGCAACCCCATTTGCAACAGGACGCCTTCCTCAAAAGAGTATCAGCGCTACCCTGCTAATGACTCGGATGGTCTTTCATACGCAACCCGCTTTTTGCATCACGACTTCAAGGCGATCCGATTCACCTAAGTTCACAATACGGACGTCTCAGACCTTCTGAGTAGTATCCATCTGTCTAGGTATTCCTAAACCTTTCGGCGAGGAACAGATGAGACCGTCAGGATACTAGTTGCTCACGCTAATGAGCAACAGATTGATGACCTGGATTGGAGATATCTCATCTTCTCCATACTATGAAATAGCCTTCATAGCAGGGACATTTGGGAGACTCAACTTCGCGGGAGTGCTATCCAATGCTAAGAAGAGCGCCTTTGATTGCGCGTATAGTCTCGTGAGATGGTATCCAGATCACCAATATGTTGACCACTAACTTAGACGGTGATGGGGTTCAGGCACCCTGTGTCCAGGACCTCAGCGACTTATCCCATACGGGTGCGCCCCTGCGGTCCTCATCACCAGTAATGTTTTGTCAGGCAACCTCATTCCTGACCCCACGGTTCACACACACTCCATATTGGGATTTTCACCCTCACCGTGGACCACTCGTTCTTTGCGGATTGCTAGTTGTGGGCTGCAGACCCGCCCTAGCCTCTCGCAACGCAAAGTAAGATATCTCATATGAGTAGAACAAGCCATCTCATATGGTAAGTCTTACCCGCTATCTCGCGCCAAAGCGGGCTTGTTCCTATGTCCGCTTCATGGACGCTAGAGTCTATTTGGTGCCCCCGGAGGGAATCGAACCCCCAACAGACGGATTAAAAGTCCGCTACTCTACCGTTGAGTTACAAGGGCATTGGTCGGGGATGGCCTGACTTACTGTGCCAGACTGTACGTCTTACCTGCTATCCTAGGAATAGAATACCGTAGCATCCCCGATGGTGCGCTTCCCGGGGGTCGAACCCGGAACCGTCTGATTAAGAGTCAGATGCTCTGCCATTGAGCTAGAAACGCATAGTGAGCAACCACATCAATTCCACGCAGGTTGCTCAGTCTCGTGTCCTGATTAGACCTATGATTCCACTGGTACAGGCTACCGTGGTAGGTGAGGCGCATCAGTTGGGACGCACTCTGCCGGGTATTCGTCATACTCCCCGCGCTCTATCGAGAACGGTCCTCCATACGACCCCGACGACAGACTCTACATGCGCCACTCTCTGTCACGACCAACTGATACTGATGACTCCACCAGTCAAACTGATATCGTCACTCGTCGTAGTGCATGACTGGACGATTGAGAAACCCTCTCTCAGATGTCCTCGACCATCTCAGACTGTTCCTTATTCCCTGCTGAGGCGGACCAACGCCATGATGCACAGGGAACTCAGGCCGTTGACGTGGTCACGCTCGAAAGAGCATCGCCAAACTGGTCTGGTCGGCATCACTACCGCGCCATACATGCAGCCCTCAGAAGAACCACCCCATCCGAAAACGAGTGATCCCTCTTATCTGCACGACAGGCCCGGAGTCGCTACTTGACCGCGCTTTATTATCTGCGCGTCCGACTCGCCACACACTACGACGGGTGACTATATCAATCTTGGTGCGCCCGGAGGGATTCGAACCCTCGACCGAGACCTTATGAGGGTCCTGCACTAGGCCGCCGTGCTACGGGCGCGCTGATTGACTAGTCGCTCGTTTTCTCGAACAAGACATTAGAGGAAAGAGCGATAATCATATTGCCGACACATTCTCGACAGTTGATGTATTCAATGTGAGACGTGACGTGCTTCTTGAGCCGTTTCCTGTCGCCAGCACTGAATACCTTGCCACAGAACATGACGTAGTTACCTTCTTCAGTTCTCTTGAACCTAGGAAAGTGAACCTTCGCTTTCGGTGACAACTTATCCACAATATGCCTCCAATGACAAGTCGATGATTCAGGGGAGCCAAACCCTCGACTTGTCATTGGAGACCCAGAACATCACTGCTCTGGACCTCCGCGACAGTGGCGACAGGGCGGGTACAAGACTCGTCGCCACCACCAAATAAAGCATAAACGTAGGAGCGCTCATACACAATCCCTGTATTTGCGCCTTGCGACACTATAGAGGCTCCGAGCGACCGGCTCCCCCAAGCCTGATGGTCATCTCAGAACCTCTATAGTGGACATGAATCATGACAACTCATGTCCGCGTAAAACATAATTCTTATTTTAAGAAGAAGTTATTTCTTCTTCTTGTTCCACGGAGCAGATGAGTTATACGCAGGCCACCTTCTTAGTGCCTGTCGTGTGATTCTATAATCTCCCCATACTTGACGGCTTTGACTAATCTTGGTAAGATTACTCTCGGGGAATTTATCTATTAGATAGAAGAAATCCTCGATTTTTCTAGGATCAAAGCCGAGATGAAGGATCACCTTCTTTCTCAGTTGAGGTTCAAGTATTCCGATTTCTTCGATGGCAACTTTCTCAAGTTTCAACCTCTCTAGAAAACGCTTGCCTTCACTAACAACTGAAATCCAGTAGGCTTTCTGCTCCTCGGTAGGCGTCACCTTTGACATCAACCATACTAGGACTAACACAATCGCAAGAGTTAAGAATATCAATAGGTTCCCTTGCTTTAGTCGGTACAGCCCGACCTACAAGAATAGTAACCCACAGATACTTGAATAGCAAGTGGCGGAATATCCGAAATGCGCCCCGGAACGGCTTATGTTAAGTGGTCGATTCGAAGAACTCTCATTTCGGCCCACTCCGTTCTTCGACAATACTACTAGAAAATTAAAAGTTGGGTCAAATTTCTACTTTTTTCTTTTCACAAGAATCTCGTGAATTTCAAAATCACCTGACATTCGGTTAGTCGGTCTGTATAGCGCACTAAGCACTGAGGTAGCACTAGACGACACAGGACCTAAGCCAGTAGCCAGTGTGACCGCATCGTATAGGTCGCTAGTAGGTAATTTCTTATGGAGAGTCGATACTGGAGGAACAACAGGCTCCACGATCTTCAGCGCATCAGGGAGTTTAAGCACCTGACCCACTTTGATATCGTTTAGATTCTCAATGCCATTCGCCGCGGCCAACTTCTCCAGAGGGACACCGAGTCTAATTGAGATTTCACCGAGAGTGTCACCAGATCTAACAACATATTCACCATATCCAGACTTGGATATATGAGTGATCTCACTATTTACGTCATACAGGAATGCCTTCCAAGGAAATAGGGCACCGGGGTCGGTCCTATCAGTAGACAACACACCATGACCAACATGATGATCAAGATCAGTTGGAATACCATATTCGATAGATTTTTCAGCAGCCCAATGAACTACAGAATTCCATTGGTCGCCACCACGAATCATTGTCTTGTGTAGAGTAGCAGCCCTACCTTCCATCTCGATAGACAATCCACACGTATTGTACGAGATATATTCTGGCTTCCACCACGAAGGTCGAGGCAACCGAACATTCGGATTAGAACCAGACGACCTTACTCCCTGTGCATTAGGAGTCTCATAGTCACGCGCCATCTGGTACATATCGCCGTCGTTGTCACTGTAATAGTGAGTACCACCAACAGATCCATTTATCTTTGGATCTTGTCTGAAGAAATTAGGAGTAACTTCAATATTATCAGCAGATTCTTCAGGAGTATGATAGAATAACGCTAGAATATTATTCTTCATGCCATAGTCTGATATCCTACCACGGTGCATAGGATACCAGCCAGCATCGAGTACCGCATAGTCTGGAGCCTGAGGTAGTATCAGGCCATTATGCATAACCGGCATATTAGAAACCGCCCTGATTATAAGATTGAATCTCACACAACTGACCGTCGCAATATTTGTCTTCTAATTCATGAAGACCAAACACCGGCTCAGTAATCTTGAACGGCTTAATTCTAGCCATTCGTTGGAAATACATGTCCTCGTCAATTTCCTCATACGGCATCTGCTGATATGTATTACCATCAACAGGGAGGAAACTGATTGCCTTTAATCTTGTCTCGCTAAACTCAAGCATCTTAACCAACGACTTTTCATCGTGTTCGCTTTGCTTGAATTTAACAGTAGCACTCACGCCATTGTCAGACCAATGCTTCTGACCTAAGGCGATTAATTCCAGATGCTCGAATGGGTCAACATCATTTTCATTGATGATTCCTTCACCCATGTCGATTGGGAATTCACAAATCCACGTCCGGTCTTCTTCACCAATCTTAGGTTCTAAGGTGTACCCAAGTTCAATCATCATGCCAGCCAGTTTACTACCAGCAGCCATGTTGACGCGACGAATGAAGTATCTACCGGCCGGAGAGAAGTGTATGCCGGGCGTTACCATCGGCAGCAGCGCCACCGAACCACTCGGCTTGATTGTTGTTGTTTTGATAGAACGAGGAATCTGGTACCACTGACTATAGAGCGGGTCAAGGTAACTATTGATGTACCCATATCCGCTTTCCCACCAGTCGATTAATTCATTAATCTCATTGTGGTGCTTAGCAAGGAACTGAGTGACACCAGTCGTACTCAGACCAATACGACGATTCCTCAGCATCACTTCACGAGTCGTATCATCCTTGATATACTTAGTTGTCATAGTGACAATCTTAGCATACCGATAGGCGTGCTTTAGAACTCGTCTGAATTCGTATTTATCCTTGATATTAGGAAGATACACTTCAACTAAGGTACAGCACTCATTATCTTCAAGACCCATCTCGACACATGGATTGAATCCATCAATGTCTTTATCGCTCTTGTCAATAACTCCATTCATGCGACCATAGTTACGCGCGTTTCCAAGCCAGATATAACCCGGCTCACCATTCTTCCAAGTATTAGGAACACGCTTACTAAAATCGAATCCCTGCTCAACAACAATCGAATTGTTGCTCAGCCAAGAGAAATCAGAACGATCAGGATAAGTGTCATAATCCTTAAGATTATAAAACACTTCATCATCGTGTCGTCCCATAGCAAGTTCAGCAGAACGTCTGACGTTTCCACTAACCACACACTTACCAATGAGATTCTGAATATCAACGATGTCACGACTGGAGAGTAATTCAAATGCTCTGCCAGAAAGTAATTTACGAACAGACTCGTGCAACTCGGCCAGAGGTTCTGGACCTGATGCTACACCACCGAATCTACGAATCACAGAACCCTTAGGACGAACAAGCGAATAATCAAAGATAATCGTCGGTTGATTCCTAGCAAGGAAACTGTTGATTAACACTTCGATACTCTCGGCCCAACCCTCACGTGAGTCTGGTATAACCCACGTCGTAGCCTTCTCAAGAGGCTGGTAGACCGTAACCTTGTCGGCACCCTCGGTATCGAACCCCACGCCCACACCCATCATAGATAGGTGCATTAATCTACTGAAGAATTTGCCTTTGCGACGAACAATATTCTTAGAAGAAAGGAAGGCACAATTTTGGAGCGCCTCAACTTCATGATCTTCCATAACAAATGGCGCACCCATATGTTCGAGACCACGACCGGGAGGAGACCACTTCATATGAAACATCAGATCAAACGCTTCTTGAGCGCTGGTCTGTGCTTTATCTAGATTATAGTTAATCCCTTGTTCAAGACAATGTTCCATCTCGAAGGTGTGCATTCCTTCGATGACACGACGAACAGTATCGTGCCACGATTCCATATATCGCTTACGTTCTTCTTCTGGTTTATCTTCTTGTCCAGGAACAACTGGTAAGCGAGGATTATCTTCGCGAGAATAAGTCCGATAAAATGTAGCCTCACCGAGACCATTCCCACCAAATGGCGCAGGAATATCTCTATATTTGTCTATGAAAGTCTGGTCAATCTCAAATTTCACTTAACTATCTTTCTTCCATAACATTGATTGAAGTCAAATATTAAGGGAGACAATAAACATACTTTGCACGGCCAGACTTACTTCTGACCTTCTTCAATTCTTTGTCTTCCACCATAGCATTTAAGATGTTGTAAACATCTCCAAGACTTTTATATCTACAGCCTAACCATATCTGTTGATGGGTAGGCCATTTTCCACGTCGATATTCAAAACTCTTGACTACTGTAATTATTTCAGCCCGAGCCTCGACCGTACTAATAATCTGGTCAGGCTTTTGATACGGACGCTTTATTACATTTATCTTTGTTTCGACATCTTCTTCCAGAAGAGATATTCTATCAAACTCGACTGGCTTAATGTCCGCATATTTATACTCAGGACAATTAGGAAGTCGCTCTACGCCTACACCATTTACTAAATCATTATCTAATCGTTCTCGTATAGCGCCACAAAAATAATTATTCTGAAAACCACTGAGGTTGAAACAACTTAAACAAGGTGTATCAATCATCTTAAGATTTTCACGTTTGTCGTTGGCGTCTGATCCATTCTGCAATGAGCGCTGCTTCTGCTCTACCATCATCCTTTGCCCTAACGAAGAGGCTTCTTGATCTGGCGAATAATTTCTGGGCACGTAATCTGCTTACGTTCTTATCGCTTTTAGGCGGTATGCCCATATCGTGCTTCCATCTAGTTGGAAGAACATACTCGAATGGGATCCTGGCAGCAACGAGCGCCATCTCCCAATGACCATAACTATTACCAAGACCAAAGTTTGGAATGGCACCGAAAACAGGTTGAGGTCCAACCTTCTCCAATGCAGCAGAAAGTTGATTGTCACCAGCAGCATTTTTGATTTTTCTAAGTATTCTCCATAATGCCGGTAATTCAAACTGAGTAACATTTCTATTACCACTTTTGATTTTTACCGTCGGGGTGTCGTACACTTGCAGTTTACCATCAGTGATAACTGCGATAGCCCCCGTTTTCCCTGGATCAATACCAATGTAGACTATGCCGCTCATTTTAGTCTACTGTTCCATCTTTACATGATTTCGCATGAACGATTGTTCATCCATACACCAGATTATATTTTCTTTAGAAAGATAGATAAAGTCTCCTATTTTAGCGCCTATCCAACCATTATCAATTTTTATAGTGATAGTATTATTACTAGATTCAAATCTAGCAAAATTTAATGCGTGACTTGAATTAACCCACTCGACGATATCTTTCGCTTGCGATACATCTTCGTACTTGACAGCACGGACAACAGTCCACTCAGGACTATCAGTATCAAGATATTCTTGTGGAATAATCATTTAAGAACCGGCACTTTAGTATTGATATGTTCGTGGATGTCCTTGAATAAGGACTCTAACGGGTCGTGATCGTTAGTAAGACAAGACTCACATGTAGTAGGTTGAATCTCTAATTCGTAGAGAGTCTCACCACGAGGAACACTAACCCCGCACGCGGTAAATATCTCATCAGCATTAATGTATCTACCACGAGTATTTACATGACCAGAAATAATTACCAGATGTATTTTCTTTTCATCTTCATTTTCTTTCCATGTGTATTCTATGATCTTGTCTGTCATTTTCCTGAACCACCCCTGCCATACCACCTGTCTCTATCATCGGTTCTTGCAGTTATCTCTCTAGAAAGCGCCTTGACATATTCAGTATAGTTCTGATATAGAACTTCCATCATGTCAATAATATTTTCTGTAATATCTAATTGATCTTGTAGATGAGATAATTTCTTATCTGATTGTATCGTCGCTTCGGCCTGCCACTTAGCACCCGATTTGGACCCCATCAGATGCGATTTGCGGCTTCTAACTTGCCCGGTAAGGTATCGACGCCTTGCTCGATACTGCGAGAGGGTAAATAGCGCCCTAGATGCTTCAGTTGTATAGAAGCCAAGATAGT
>Ga0172380_10002271_pt1 | contig 30254 bp, 44 predicted proteins | sample Leawe162metaG_FD_119747 | JGI IMG/M metagenome (GOLD analysis project Ga0172380, IMG submission 119747) | Leachate microbial communities from a municipal landfill in Southern Ontario, Canada - Leachate well 162 metaG | ecosystem: Engineered > Solid waste > Landfill > Unclassified | place... | reverse complement strand
CTGATAACCGCACTGGAGATTCTCGGCCACGAGGAGATAACCTTCTGAGGCGATGGCGTGAATCACATTCACCCATATGAGAAGAAACCACCGATGGAGTTCCCGCCAGCGATGCACCGCCGAGTGTACATCGCATCGTCCTGGAGGAACGCCGATGGGGTCAAGCTACTCGCCGATTTCCTCCGGGATTATCACATGGAGGTGTTCGCATTTGTCGAGCACGACAAGAGAGCGGACGGTCTTGACAAGTTCATCTTCAATGCCAAAGACTGGGATGGGAAAATCCCACTTGACAAGATGGACTGGATTGACTTCATGGACAATCCCAAGACCGAACGGGCATTCCGGGCCGACAAGGCCGGATTGGACTGGGCCGACACAGTGATTGTACTTCTCCCATGTGGGCGAAGTGCTCACCTGGAAGCAGGTTACGCTGTGGGAAAAGGAAAGGAGGTGTACTTCTGGGGCGACCTGCCGACCGGGCAGTTTGAAACGATGTACGGCTTCGCCGAGGGCCTTTTCCGGTTCGATGAACTGCCCAAGCTCCTCAAGAAGCTCACCAACGTAACTGCGAAGGTGTGAGATATGCCGTTTGAAGCGGTATGTCCACCTTCCGAGTTCTGGATTGCCAGGCTTTTCGGGGAGCTTACGGTGATGCGTAAGGATTATACTCCAACATGGGATAACAAGATAAGGACCGAGTGGTACGTCATAGGCGATGAACAGTTCTTAGAAGAACTGGATGATAAATATGTCGTCTTGATTCGGAAGCTCGACCTGGAACAAATGTCCAAGGAGGTATCACTCGTATGAGTGAACAGGAAACCGATGACTTGGGCGACCCCATTGTGGAGGAAAAACCCACGACGACCGAACCCAGCGGGGTATCGCTAGAAGGACGAACAAAGAAGGTCAAGAAGGCCAAGCCGCACTATCCCAGACCAACCCATGCGGTGGACCTATGGATGAACCCGGTCAAGAAGAAGGTAGGGCAGAAGTGCATCTTCTACAACTACACGAACTTGAAGTTCCCCCATTATTGCAAGTGGTCCACCAAAAGTAGGCGGTGCAGAATACGCAAGAGCCAAGACACGCTCGTCCTGACAGGGGAGGGAAGATGCCCGTTCCAGCAGATTCGGATTCAAAAGCGAGAGATAAAGAAACCGACGATTCCGAAGCTCTGACGGTCGAAGTGGAACTGACTGAACCGTTCCTGGACATCACCTTAAACGCTCTGTATGGTGATGCGGATTGGGGTCAGAAAGGGTTCAGGAGGGAGTACTTGGAGCGAGTACAATCCCTCATCAAACTTTTTTCAATAAGGATTAGAGAGGCACAGAATGATAAAGCAAAGTCAGAAGATGTCGGTCATGTTCCGGTCGAACTTACCGATAGGCAACTCGATGTGCTCATCCAGGCTTGTCATTGGGATTTGTCCTACTATGGGCACGAGTACGAATATGATTACAAGCGAGTGCTCGGAATCACAATCAACATTTACGAAAAGGCGAAAGCATCCCTCGCCGCCGAGGCCAGGGAGTTCGACCGACAGATACGAGATGCGACACGAGAGGCTATTCCAGTCATCGAGCGGGTCAAACGAAAAAGGAGAAAGCGAACGCTTGACGACTTCATTGAAGGGGATGACTATCTCGATGGCATTTACTGAATCACTCATACGGGAGGAATGAAATGGGAGAATACAACCCGAGGTTTCCGAACGAGTACGAGAGCTATTGCTGTTCCGATTGCGGGGGCGACATTGTTGGGTATGGATATGCCTCATACTACTGCTTCAAGTGCGGCCCGGTGGTCAGCAAGGTCAAGAAATCGAAATGGAAGCGTGAGCACTGCACCAGGGACTATTTGAATCAGTTATGTGACCCAAACAATCCCTGCAAGGCCCACCGATGCACTGAGAAGGAATGCAGATGTCCAGACAGGCACAATCAGGAGGATGCTACAAATGATTCCACCAGAGATGCTAGAAGAAATTAAGGAGATGGTCAAGCACCCTAAGAAGCCCAATGAGCAATTGTCTAAGCTGACAATCGAGGAAGCAGACCGAAAGAGGGCCGCCGGAGAAAGTCTGGATGGTTACGATATTGAAGGTCCGAATGAGAACTTAATCCGACGCATCTACGAATCCACGAAGGAGGGAGCGAAGTGATTTCACTCATATGCGTGAAAACATTTAAACCCTCGGACCTGCTACACTCATATGAGAGAATACCGCCCACGGAGGCAGGTGCATTATGAGAGAACCAGTGATGGTAAATCCAGCAAAGCAAGCCATGTACTATGGCAAGCAGACATTCTATCGAGATGAGAACGAGTACATCCCGAAGGCCAAGGCAATCCTTGAAGCGGTCGGGAATCTTCGCCTCGTGGGTGAAACGGGAACTGGGAAGTCCACTATCGTTTCAGCCATATGCGAGGAGTTCGGTTGGGAGCTTCATCAGTACCAGTTGTCCACCGAAACTAGCAGGATGGACCTGCTTGCACAGGACATACTCGTGCCGGATGGCAAGGGAGGCACAGCGGTCTTGCCCAGGCTCGGTGTGATTGCGGAGTCAATCCTTGAGCCGAAAGACCCGAGCAAGCCCCAGGTGTTGTTCCTCGATGAGTTCAACTACGCCCAGCCAGCGGTCCTAACGATTATGAACTCGCTGACCGACAACCGCCGCAATGTCCGTATCCCGGAGTTGGCAGGAACGAAATGGTTCCCCAAGGGCGACCCGATTGTTCAGAGGCCGAAGAACCACTACGTCATCATCGGCATGAATCCATCGGAAAAGACCCAGTACAGTGGGACAATCTCGATGAACATCGCCCAGTTGAGGCGGTTTGAGTCCTTGAACATCAAGTATTTGTCCAAGTCCGCCGAGCTTGAGGTAATCGAGAGGACGGTCGGAGCGGAGAATGTGGATTATCTCACCATCGAGCCGCTTCTGAGGCTGGCATCGTGGAGCAGGGACCAGTACATGGATGAGAGGTTAAGCACCCCAATCACCACTGGAAACCTCATCAACTACGCCAAGCTGTTCAAGGCTGGCCTTGACATCAAGGACATTCGGGAAATCATCAACGCCATGTACAGGGACGACGAGCGGGACCGCATCAACAAGCAACTAGCAACTCTGGAGCAGGTCAAGGCCCAGAGTCAGGGAGCGTAAGGGGGTTCACTCATATGGTTGAAGGAATCATGGGGTCGGACATAGACCTGGGAACTCTGACTGAGGCGATGCACATCCTGGCCTACGATGTACCTAGCGAAACAAGGTCATCGGTCAAGGATGTACCAAAGACGCAGGAGTTCCTGATGGCAGAGCGGTCGAAGATTCAGAAGTTCCTGAACAACGGCCTGGACACCGAGAAACGCACTGGGGTCAAGTCGCTGATGGTCCCACCTGCGAATATGTTGCAGAAGTCCCTCTACCGTATCCACCCTGACCATCTCGATGCGGTCAAGGACAAGGTAGAGCTATGGCTCAGGGAGTACGAGGAGATGGGCTTCCAGGCCCGTATCAAAGTGTTCCCTATTGCGACCAACCAGGAAGGTTACAAGACCTTCTTGTCGATGCAAATCGACTCGGTGTTCGAGAAGATGACTGGCCAGGAAGAACTCATCGAGAAGGCAATCGACCTCGGTGAATGTCCTGGCAAGACCAAGAACCAGATTGAAACGATGCTCAACACAATCGAGAACATGATTGAGTTGTACTTCGGAGAACTGGACACCAATGGGAGGCCCAACCACGACTACAACCAAGACACCTACACATCGATGGTGGACGAGTTGAAGTACGTCCGTGAGAGGTTCCTGGAGATGTCGAGGACCGTAACCATCGTGTTAAGCTGGACCAAGAAGGCCAAGAAGGCAGACGAGTGAGCGATATGGCATCTCCAGACGACGAGCAAGACATCAACATGGACGATTACCTCGATGCCGTCAAGCGTGGAGAGCAAAGCCCACTTCCAGCGAAAGTCCTAGAGGATATGCGTAAGGACATCGTGCTCTATGTAACGAAGGATGAAACCATTGACCTGGCCTTGGACATAAAGTCCGAAACGGCCTATATCACTGGCGACTTCAAGCACATTCGCCTGACCTATGCGAACGTGCCTCGGTCCTTACGGAATATGCCGGATGTGGTACTGTACCTCTTGAGGGGATACCTTCTGCATGAAACGGGCCATGTGTTCTTGACCAAGAAGGTCGAGAAGAACTGGAACGACTTCAAGAAGAAGCACAAGCAGACACCTCTGGCGGCAACGGTGGAGAACATCATCGAGGATGCTCGTGTGAACCACAGGATGCCCTTGCAGTTCGCCACTGGAGAGAACATGAAGGATGCCCTGATTCTCCACGGCGAAACTTGGCTGAACGGCATGATTAACAACTGCCGCAAGGAAAAGGCCAAGCTGGACAAGGAGGGCAAGCCCTGGCCTGGGACTATGGAAGATGGGGCGGTGGTATCGCTCATGTTCTTGAAGGGTCTGTACGGGAAGGCTCTGAATGGCAAGATTGACGACTTCCTCAAGGACTGGTTCCCCAACGCCACGGAGGAGCAACTGGAGGACATCAGCCTCGGTGCTCAGGACATTGAACTGTCCCGGCTCACCAAGGTGTGGGCGGGGGGCATCGAGAAGGCCGCTGGAAACCTCTACGCACGAGCACAGAAGTACTCGAAGCCAGGCAAGATTGGCGAAGGAAGGGGCAAAGGACCGACCCAGCCTGGCGACGGTTCTGGGCAGGGAGGATTCGGCACACCTTCCGACGAGGAAGGCGACGGTCCCCCGGTCCCCGGTCAAGGTCAGACCATCGACAAGGCCAAGGTGGATGAGAAGTGGATTCCCACTGACTATCCTGGCGGAAAGATGGAGGGCGACATCGAAGGCCCGATGCTGGACAAGTTCAAGGAAATCCAGCAGAAGGAGGACGAGTCCAGGGAACCGAAGGAAGGTTCTAAGGAACCCGGCATTCCTGGGGGCCAGGGCGGTCAGAAGGGCGGTGGAGGCGGTGCGGAAGGAATCAAACCCAACCCGCCGAATCCCCAGGACTTCAACATGAGGAGGAGCCGACTGCTCCAGCAGATAAACAAGATGAAGAATATGCTTAAGTTGCAGTCGAAGCCAGTGTACGAGTACGAGCGGTTCAGAAGGTCTGGCCGCTTGATGACTCCGATTCTCGGCAAGGTCATGGGTTCCGCTTCCCGTAGGGAGGTCAGCAACATCTACACTCAGACCAGGACGAGGTTTGAGAAGCAGGATGCTACTCTGTTCCTTCTCATCGATGTGTCTGGTTCGACCGACATCGACATGATGAAGGATGCGTTGGTCCTGTTGGCAGAAGCGGCTGGCTCGTGGATTCCAGATGAGAACTTCGGAATCTACACCTTTGGCTCGTACTTCAAGAAGGTCAAGGAGATTGACGAGCAGTACGAGAACGTCAAGTACCGTATCGGCGGGGTCGATATGGAAGGGGCCACGAACATCCTGATGTCCTTGGAGCACTTGGAAAAGACCATCAAAGGAATCAGGAAGCCAGGGACCAAGACCCTTCTCATCGTAACGGACTTCGGGTTCGGTGAGGACGACTCACTCATACGAGAGAAGATAAAAGCCATCGAAAGGCTGAATACCATCGTGGTAGGCATCTGCCATCAGTCCGGGGCCTCCAGTGCTGGCGACCTACGGAAAATACATGAATATGCCAAGCACTATGGGGACTTTGCTCTCGTGGACATGGTGAAGGTCGAGGACTTGCCGGACAACTTCTTCGAGATATACAAGAAGATTGCCGTCGATGGCATGGACAAGAGGGCATGGGACAAAGCAAGGGGGTTAATCAATGACGATTGAGGTCTTTTTCTGCGAGAAAGGAAACAAACTGGTCCGTGGGGTCCAGGTCAAACGGAAGGAAATCGCCAACGGTATGGTGGAGTACACGGCATCATGCCCGGAACACCCGACCGAGCGGTTGAAGAAGATTGACCTGCCGCACTCGTGGACACCTACCTCCACCCAGATGATAGAGGCTCCGGACAGCGACATCCCATACGCATCTGTCCCGGCCAATCCGGGGACCATCGATGAACCATCGCCTTCCTTCTGGGAGGTTATGACCAAGGCGGTCATGCTCCAACTGCCTGAAAAGGCGAAGGGCAATGCCGCCGAGTTGGTGGTCTTGGCATGGCAGAACGAACTCTCCTCCGATGAGAAGCAGGAACTCCTAGACCATTTTGCAAGGACAGGAACCGTTTCCTTGAGCTATGAGGGCCGTAAGAACCCGGAGCAGGTGATTGACATCACTCCGCCCAAGGAAAGCGGTCTAAGGGGCAAGGAACGGGTCGCAATTGCGAAATTGAAGCAGGAGTTCGCCGCCCTTGAGATAAAGATACACAACAGCGAGGTCTATCTCATGGGACTTATCGACAATTTGGAGGTCCAAGACCTCGATGCGGCCAAGGAGATTGACTTCGACCTGTTCTCCGTGGCCCGTATCGTAGGATACAAGGACTATCCCAAGGACATGGAGAGAAGGGCTGAACTTCTTAAGCAACTAGAAGAAGTCGAAGGTCCGGACGCACTGTCGAAAATCCTTTAGGCACTCATACGAGTGCCATCACTCTTTTTCTTCCTCATCTTCTTCATCGGACGGCTCTGGTGCTTCTTCCTCGTGCTCAAGTCCATCCAGCTTACGCTTGAGTTCAGCATATTCCTTTCGCTTGCCGATTGCATTCAAGATGGCAGTTTCGTTGAACAGGTCGCTTTTGGGGTTCTGCTTGCGGTAATCTGACATCTCCCGTTCGATGGCATCCATCTTGACCAGTATCTCGTACTCGTCCATGCCGCTCTCCGGGACCGCCAACTCGGAGATTTCTTCTTTCGTGTCGGCGAACATTCCCGGAGTAACCTTGACGAAATGGTGTCCTTGAATCAGATATTGGTCAAGGCCCCATCGCTCCTCTTGGGTAAGGTTCTCCACGACAATGTGGTCCCGAACCTCAATCAAAGGGGACTGCCTTTCCACCTTCCAATCGCTGACGAATCCTTTTCCGAACAACGGGTCATCTGCCGTTTCATAATCTGGGTTGAGGAGATACTGCTTATGATATTCCTGGTACTTGCGGAACTTCGGCTCTAGCTTCTGGGGGTTGGTATATCGATGAAAAATTAACTCGCAAGCCTCTTTCCAGGTCGGACGTTCCTCCAATTTCAATACTTCCATACTGGTCTTGTCCAGGCCGGGCCTTGGCAACCATTCTCCGCTGGCCGCCTTCCTTCGATGCTCGGTGGTCGTATTGATGATGACTTCCTGGGTCGGTTTCAAGATTGCTCCTCCATCAGTGCCAATCGCTTCTTGAGCAGTGCGACATATTCATTCCTTAAGCCGATTGCGTCCAACGCATTTGCATCCGACTCATATGGGTGAAGTAGGCGATGGTCCCGGACCTTGGCCTCGATGGAATCGATTCCAAGCTGGATATTGAGTTCTTCCTCATCCACGGAAATCGGTTCTTCCCCCACTTCTATCGATGGCTTGAATGGCAATTCAAACAGACTGGCCGCATCATCCTGGGCCTGTTCTAAAGTTCTGCTCAATCTGATATTGACCATGACCTGCCCACCATACCTCCATTCGCCATCTTCCGGTTCCAGGTACAATGGGATGAGCTTTCCCGTTTCCTTGTGCATCAGTGACAACAAAGTCCTCTCACGGTCAAGCCCAACATCAATGTGCCTCTTGTGCTTAACCACAACCGGGGTGATGAGGCCAAAGATTGGGAACTTGCGAACGTGGTATCCATAGTGGAAAATGCGGTACAGTCGGTCTATGAATATCGGGATGTAATCGCTGAACATCTCATCTCCAAGCTGTTCAGGTATGCCACTCACCTCAATCCCTGGTGGGATTTCGTTCACGGGTTCTGTCGCATTATAATATGTGTGCCGTTTGTTGATTTTAGCTATGTTCATGTACTCATAAGGCCACTTATCTTGGTTCCTTGTCTGGACTCCACCGACCCCCCATGTTGCGGAATGTTGCCAGGGCTGGACATAGGCGGATTCAAAATGGACTCCCGGTTCATCTATCACTAGGTCTTGAGGATATGACGTAAGGTCATTATCATCCTCAATGTCAATGGACGAGAACAGTAATCTGAGCATCGTGGTCATGCTGTCCTCTATCTTCTTCATCACCGACTTATCCTGGTGGAGCGATGGGGGCCTTTGGGTCAATCGTACTGGCATATCGCCCGACAACATCGAATCGATAGCCGTTATGTTCGTGATGTGTGGCTCATAGTCTGGGGACTCCTCGGGGTTTTTTCTAGGTTCTTCGTCCTCTAGGTGCATCAAACGCTTCCTGAGCAGGTCTGAGTACTCCTTACGCTTGCCAATCTGGGTGGAAAGGATATTGTAATCCAAGGGCAAATCGGGGTGCTGGGCCTGGTATCGAATCATCTCTCGTTCAACTTCATCGATTTCTGATTCAAGCTGGACGTATTCCTCATCCTCGAACACGATGTCCTCGATGCTCTCGGAACCGATGTCTGCTGGCTCGGGGAACTTTGCCTCCTTTCCCTGCTTAACTGCAATCCAGTCCCATATCTTTTCTAGTTCTCTTTGAGTCCAATTGAATGGTTTGAGATTGGATTCTGTTTCACCACCATCAGAATATGTTGGTTGTGGCTCTGTACTGTACCAGTCATCAATATCTCTCCAGTACGACTCATAACCTCCTCCTTCACTGTAAATGTACTGAGCGGCCTGTTCCCATAGTTCAAGGCCGCTGTCATCCGGCTCAAAGGTCGTAATCTCCTCACTAATTTCAGTTAAATCTTCATCAACGATGTCGCTTTCGGAGTCACCTTCGATTTCATAGATTGGAGTTATCGAATATTCCTTCTTGACAACACACTTGCCATGTTCAGCGTAATCATCAATCTTGATATAGTCTGGCTTGTCTGGAAGAATGTCCTTCGGATAGGTCAGTTTCGGAATGCTCTCTCTAAACTTGTCCAGTTCCGCTTGTTTTTTAATCACATTGGCAATCATATCCTCGGCGGCCATCGCCAATTCGGGCGTATTGGCCGAATCACGAGCTTTTTTGGAATTATATAACAACCAATTCACATGGGTTCTCATATCTAGCTCGGTAATCTTGTACCAGATGTATTCCTCCTCGGCATCTGTCCAATCGCCCTCCAGTGAGTATTCTATGCTTACAGACCAATCTGGTTCATGGCTAAGTTCATCATCTTCTTGATAATATGTGCCGCCAGGTGTGAACTTCGCATCACGGGGCTGGGCCTTTTCATCCTCCAAATAACTAATGGCCCCGTCCACGGCACTCTCTCGTACAGTGCCATCGGTATCGTCCATCTCGAAATAAAAGTCCTTGGTTTCGGACTTGTCCGACCAGGAATCTCTCTCCCATGTACCATTCTCCCATTCCTCTGCGTCATCCAATGCCTTGACCGCTATCTTCATTAGCGATTCCGCGACCTTCTTGTCGTCATCTGTCTTGGCGTTCTTCTCAGCATCCTTGGCGATTTGTAGCAGATTCCCAGCACGTTCGTGGGCATCAGCGTTCTTCAAATCGTTGAGTTCGTCCTGGTCAATTTCTTCTTCTTCAACTGTTTCTGCTTCCCACTGTCTAGGGGCTGAGAGTGTGTAGTATTCGGTCCTCTTGACTATGCTCAAATCCCTCTTGAAGAAGAACTTCTTCCAGTTATCCCAATCCGACCTGCTCGATGGGTTATCTCTCATATGGGTGAACTCCATCAACTCGGAGCGTTTGCGAAGTAGTTTGGAATACTCCTGTCGCTTGCCAATCTTATCGACCAGTATCGGGAATGTGCGGGGGAGGTCTTGGTGCTTGGACCAATAGTTAAGCATTTCTCGCTCGACAACATCGATGTCCATCTGGACCTGCATCTCCTCGTCATCGACCTCTATGCTCCCTATCTGTTCCTCTGCATCCTTCATAGGGATGTCAAACTCCGTAGATAAGAAAATCTCCCACTGTGCCGGGTCCAATGGTATCGGTTGGGGTACTGGGACCACACGAGTGAACTCGGGACTCTGTATCTCCGCCATCTCATACATCGGCCTAACTTTGCCTGTTGGTATGTGCTTAAGGACCAACCCATGCTTGTCCTTCTCGACCTTTATGTCATCCAGGTGTTTTAATCCGAAACTCCATGATGCGTACTGCAACAGTAGGTTGTGCCTTTTGATGATGAAATCCTGGAATGGTTGGACCCAGTTCTTCCTTTCTATGGAATAGCCCTCGCTCGTAGGGGGAGGTATCAACAAAATCTCGTGAGGCAAAGTGTCGGCCAATTCATCCGCACCCCTGCCAAATTTATGCCACACGGCCTCTGCAATCCTGAACACCATATACGGAAACTTGGACTCTCGGTTGTACGAACTGGGCTTGTGGTACTCTCCGCCTTCTCCTACGAAGTCTTTGTATGCTGGGTTCCCTCCGATTAACCAGTGGTTATGTTCGGTGTCCCGGCTGTAATAAACACTCTCCATGATGTCGAGGGGACTGCTCTGCATCTGGGTCTGTACATCAATTTGGTTGAACGTAAAAAAAGAGGGCAGAGCGGCGTATTCCACCCATATGAGATACGTTCGCTTCGTTTCCTGCTCCAACGTACTGTACTTGGGATTGTACCCAGACACGCTTCTCTTACCAAGTGGCGGTTTCTTGAAGGGGAGGATGACCTTCAATAGTTTGCCGAGGGGAGATGACTTCGGAGGTGAACTCATAGGCCATCACTTGCCTTTCAGGATAGAGCCTACTCGATGCACTTCGGTCCTTCTCACCTCGTCTGGGTACACAATCTTGACGCTGATGCCAGACCGCCTGAATATCTCATGGGCCTCTGCGTCAGCCTGGGCCTTCGGGCCGAACTTGTTGGCATACACCTTACCGGAGTCGCCGACGAGGATGTAATGAACATCCCTTCCGGGGTTCGGCTTGAGGGTCTGCGGGGCCTGTGGGCCTTTCGGACCTTGTGAGGGTGCGACAGATGCCGGGGCTGGAGTGGGGGCCTGTGCGGCCCTCTTTGCCGCATCTATGGCGATTGGGGCGGCAGATGCTACCGCCGCTGTCGCTCCGCTTGCTCCAAGGGCCTCAGCGGCCATCAGTGCGGCGGGGATGAGCAACGGTAGTGGGTTCTCCACCAGGGCATCCTCATCAGCCCACACCTCATCCGGGTTTTCCCTCATCTTCAATGGGGGGAGCTTGACCTTCTTGACCTTCGGTATGGCTCCGCCAATTTTCGCTATCGATTCCGGTAGCTCGGGGAGCTTCAACCAGGGAGCAACATCCTCCTTCTTCATCTTGTCCGCATGGTCCTGGAGCACTGATGGCTTTCCACCAGTCGTTATCAGGCCAAGCGTGTAGTTCCTGGCGATGTAGTCGATGATGTTCTCTCCCGTTTCAATCTTGAGGCCCGGTTGGTTGCTGATGATACCGAGGCTCATGCCGTGCAACCACCAGTCAGAGAACCTGTTCCAGTTCGGTCCCTTGACGGTCGTTCCATCGTACTTGATGAGGCCAAGGCTCAATCCCTGGCTCCACCACTTGATGAAGTCGTCCATCTTGGTCAGTTCGATGGGGTTCTTGACAGCATCTTCAACAAATGTCGGGGGATACTGCTCGTAATACCACTCCTCGAACGCTCGGTACTCTTTCTTCGGTACTCCAGCGGCCTTTCGAGCGGCATTCATGGCATCGCTCGATTTCTTATCGACGGTGAAGATTCCGTTCTTTCTTGCGAACATATGCTTCTCCGGAGCACAGGCATCGTGGTACGCCTGTTTCTTGACCGTCTTGACCTTCTGGTCCTTCCTGATGGGCCTGTCGCATACCGGGCAGACATCGACTATGCAAGTTGTGTGATACCTCTTGCGGGTCTTGTCATCGAAGTAATGTTGGTCCCTCGTTATCTTTATCGGCTTGTGGCATACACCGCAACTTACCATATCAGTTCCCTCCGTAAGTTTGTAATGGCACTCATCATGTGCCATTCCCTCATCGTTAATCCAGAAATCGTTTCCAACGGGGTCAATAGGCTCGTGGCAGATGTGGCACACGAACATATCTTCTCCGGGGTTCTTGCGTTTACCTTCTCTGGCCTTCCTCAGCTTCTCGAACTTGGCCCTCTTGGCCGGAGTGAGCTTCTGCCAGATGGAAGCGGTCGTCCTACGAGCGATTCCCTCAGAGTACGTTTCTCCATAGTCCTTGTGGTAATGGTCATAGACCTTTGGATAGACCTCATCCCAGAACTCCTTCGTAGGACGACCAGGCATTTCAATCCCTCCAAGCGATTTGCTGGGGGTTGTCCCGTTCCATCGCCATGAGCCTCATCCGCTCACGGAGCAACTTGGACAGTTCATCCCTCTTGCCAATCTTCTCGGAAAGGGCCGAATAGTCCAACGAATGGGATGGGTCGTTCCTGACCTGCCAGGTGTTCATCTCAGACTCGATTGCATCGATTTTGGTCTGGACCTTGTTCATCGAGGTTTGCTTCATCTCGAACGGAACAATCTTTGCCTCTGCCGCTTCGGCCACATCGAACATCGGTATGGGCTTCAACTTGATGGTGTACAACTTGGTTTTAGGGTCCACCTTCCACTCCTTTCCGTTGCGGTCTGCGAATGTGTGGTATTTGGCCCGATAGAAGAATATGCGTTCCTTCGCAAGCTCTGGGTGGAACTCTCTACCGACCTCCAACAACTGATTCAGCCGCCTGTGGGTCGTGGGTGTTGCATATCCCGCATCGCTAAGCTCCAGCGTCCACGGCCTACCATCGGTTGGTCTGTTCATCTCAGCGATGGTATTGTCCCACAATCGATACTGGCTTTCGTGGGTGTATAGGTTGTATCTGGCCGCATCTCTGCTCCCATACTCGCTCCCATCCTGCGAAGTTGTTTTCGAGCTTGCATATGAGATAGGCTGGAAGAATGCCCTCATGGCCCGAACGACCGGACCCTTCTCATCGGCGAGTCTGCTCGGGTTCTCTCTCGGCATCCCAAGTAGGTCGGCCCTGATGCGGTCCTGGACCTCGTGGATGTGCTCCTCGAAGTGCCGGAACATGGTTGGGACATCACTTCTCTCATATGGGTTGCTACGGGCGTGGAAGGCCAACATATTGACCGCCCCATCGAGCCAGCTTATCTCTGACCTCTCCAGGACGTTCAGTTCGTTGATGTGCCTGATGGCGGAACGAACCTCGTCCGCCGAGTATCCTCGGTCCCTCATGGCCCTGACGGCATCCGTTGGGTCCATATGGCTTCGATACTCCATCAAGAGTATCCGTGCCACATCGGTTTTAGAGCCAGCCATTTGTAGCCCTCCTTACTTGATTCCCCACGAGCGGAGCGTGTTGATGATTCCAGTCAGCCAGTCTAGGCTTCCACTGCCCGATGGGCCAGGTCCGACATATATCTTGGAATCCTCGGTCTTGGGAGGGGCTGGATAGGCCGAAGCCGGGAGGTCGCCCATGTCCTTGATGTTCTCGACCTTGTAGGTGGTTATGAAGTTCTTCTTCTCCTTCATATCATCCTTCAATTTGTCGAAGCCGACCGTCGCCTCGTTCCATCCGCTGGCGTGTTCTAGCTTGAACTTGTCGATGACATCCTGGGCGGTGTCCCCCGTGATGTACTTTTTCTCTCCCTTGGCGTTCGTCAGGGGGATGACGTACTTGGTCCCCTTGCCCTTGCGTCCCTGGAGGAATGGGTAGTCTGCCAACTCGAACGAGTAGTACTTGCCGAGTCCACCTTTCTTTCTCCGGTCTGGAATCCCTTCCGACTGTATCAGGTCTGTGATGTATTCTCCAACCATGTTGCTCACTCCAGCAGTAGGGTCTTGCGTATCTCGGTCATGGTCATCTGCCTTGTTGCCGCCTTTCTCTTGACCTGTGGGCAGGAGCACTGGGCGACAGTAACTCCAGGCATCTTAACCGATGTCTTGGTCCTCTGAACGGGCTGGGCCTCGTAATTGACCGAGGCCGGGTACTGGTTCAGCAACCTTGTGGCGGTCATCTCCTCGGCCAGCTTGACTGCGTTCTGGGCCGCATTGACACGGCCCTGTTCCTCTGCCCTTAGCCTTGCCTGGTACTCGCTCATCTTCATCAGCTTGCCGAATCCAAAGGTCTTTCTCAACTGCTTGTCCCAGCCTTGGGTGGTGTCAGCGACCTTCTCATTGACCTTCTTCTGGGCCATCTTCACTATGATGTCCTCGAAGAAGTTGCCGCCCTTGATTCCGAAGTCCGACAGCTTGATTTCCGGGGTCTTGATGATTCTCTTGGACTCCTCGTCCCGCTTCTTCTTTGCATCGTCAATGTACGGGATGTAGAATGTTCCCAGGCCGTACTGGAACGGCTTGTTGGAATCCTCGTCGGTCCTCTCCCAGCCCCTCACTCCGCCACTCTTGGCAAGGCCATCGTACACGAAATCCCCATCGACCTCCTCGGCCTCGGAGCCTTCGTAGTACTGTGGTTCGCCAGCGGAATCGAGGTAAATCGTGTCGCCGTTGTCGTCGTAGTACACCTGAACGCCCTTCGAGTCCACGAATGCCAGCGGAGGGTACGAGGAATCCTCGGCGGATGTGGATTCGGTTTCTCCAGCGACGTAGTACTGGGCATCTCCCGCATCGTCAAAGTAGATGTATTCGCCGTTGTCGTCGTAGTACACCATGATTCCGTTGTCATCCTGGAATGCGAACTCTGGGTACTCAGCGGAACCACTGTCAGCAGACTCGTAGAACTGTTCTTCCTCAACCTGTTGGGGCGAGTAGTCAGTCAATCCGGAGTCCACTACTGGCATAGTTTCATCAGCCGTAATTGGGGCCACAATGGTGGTCTGCGTAACAGGGGGGACCACATTCGGAGTGGTGGTCGGGACGACCGGGGTATCGACTGGCTTAATCGTTACGGTCGTGGGGCCTGTCTTGATTGCGGTCTTGCGTCTTGCTCCATGCTCGGCTCTCTGGGCATCCTGCTTAGCTTTCATCTCTGCGATTTTTGCCTGAGTAGCGGCCCTTCTCTCGGCCTGTTCCTTTTCACGCATGACCCTCTCTGCATCTCTCTCATCCTTCCGAGCGGCCTGTTCCTTTTCACGCTCGGCCTTCCTAGAATCGGCTTCCGCCTTTGCATTTGCAATCCGGGTCTTGGCCTCGCTGATTCGGTCTGTGGAGGTAGGCTTTGTCGGGACTACGACCGTTGTGGTGGTAGGTGGTGCTACTGCATTCGGAACATTCTGGACCGGGGCTACATATATCTCCGGTTTTCGAGTAATGGTCCTCGTTTCTCTCGCTTCTGCAACCTTGGTCCGAACATCAGCGGTGCGTTGGGCCGCCGATGTCTTGGCCTTGGATGTTCGTTCGGTCGGTCCTGACAATCCGCTCATACTAAAATCGTCTGCCATTTTGTTCACCTCACTTGATGTTCAAGGTTTTCTTGATGTTCGCAATGAAATCGTTCCAGCCCTTGTTCCACTGGTCGATTCCACTCATCAGGCCATCCCAGAAGTCCGGGGTCTTGGTTGCAATGATTGGTCCGGTCTGAATGGTTGTTCCTGTCTGCTCCATCTGAGCAGGTGTTACATAAATCGCTGGGGGAGCCGTGCCTACGATTGGTCCCGTGTCCAGCAGGACTTTCAACTGTGCGTTCTTGGCCGCTTTGTCAATCTCAGCTTGGGACTTTCCAGCCGCCGTGGCATCGGCTATCGCCTTCGCCTTGGCCGCTTCCTGTGCCGCCGCAACTGCCTTGGCCTTTGCGTCAGCCTCGGCTTGCATGGCATCGAACATTGCCTTGGTCCGCTTCTGGTTCTCGATGGCGGCGGCCTTCTCTGCCTCGGTCATCGGCTTAGGGGGGGTGGATGAACCTCCACCACCTTCGGCGATTCTCATTCCCAGGACCGGGTAGTATAGTTCATCATCCGGACCCGTAATTCCAGATGCTCGAACATCGGTTACGAACTTCGAGTTCTGGTTAATCATCCGCCTTTTCTTCTGTTCATCTTCTAATCCCATGATTGCCATTTTTATCCCTCACTTGAGCCTCATCATCTTGCGATACGCCTTTCCCCTCGGGGTGGAGTATGATTCATCCCGCTTCATCTGCACGGCCTTCAACTTCTTGTGCATCTTATCCTCGACCTTGGACATCCCCCTGGCCATGACCATTAGGTCATCCATCATGGACTTCAACTCTCGAAGGTCCACATCGAGCTTGGAACCCTTCTTGACGGACCTGATAGCGGCGGGAAGCAACTCTGACAGGTATCGAAGTTCTTCCTGGGCAAAATTCCCAAATCCTCCATTCAGGAAATCTGGGTTCATCTCGTTCAAAATCAGCGACAATCTATCAGATATGGGCTGGCCTTGGTACGCACTCTCGATTTTATCGACCTTGACCAACTTTGCCGTCTTGCCCGACCTAGATGGTCTTGCGGCAACAACCTTTGGCTTTTTCTTTGCAACCATGACCAACACCTTTTAGTGGTACTAACTTGGGAACGCTTGTATATAAATCCCTCGTGTTTAGGATTGCCGGGATTGATGACGCACTCCCCGCCCCTGCGTTTCAACTGCAAACAGGCCGAGGACCGATTGCAATGGCATTATCACTCATATGTGTGAAGATAACCTGCCGTGCTTAAGCCGAAATTACTTAAGTAGAAGAAATGCGATATGCCCGGTTGCAAGGGGACAGGGGATTCTTCTGAGCACAACTAACAAAGTGGGCATTGCTTCGACATTTGACGACTCAACATTCGGGAGGGGGGGAGGGTCCACCCTCCGAATGAGCCAGCAGAAATGTTTTATTCAACATTCGGGTGTTGAGTCGAAAAAAGGGAGGGGGGCCTTTTGACGGCTAAAAAACCGAAGGAAGGACTCTCGTTAATGAAACATATTTTAGTACTGTTTACAAACAATCCAGACAAGACATTTACGGTTGAAAATCTGCTTTTCACTCATACGCTTGAAAAGCGAGGATTGAAGGAAGGGACCGCTCGGGAGTACTTAACACGACTACACAAGCTCAAACTCATCGATAAGGTGAAGCTGGGTAAGAACGGTGTGGGGTTTAAGCTCCGAGATTTGGATGGTGCAAGAAAGTACATCAACGGAACGCTGGAGCACCTGACCCCCCACCCTCCCGCCCCAATTCGAGAGAAAACTAAGCGGCATCGTGTAACTTATCTTCTGCAATTGTCGAGGGACGAAATCGAGCAAGCAAGGAGGGTAGGGACATTTCATGCCAGAGCGAACTCGGCAGGGTTTTATCGAGTTCAAAACGAGAATTTCAAGATGACCACCTATTTGCCGAGCGGCAAGAGCGAGGTGTTCATTTATCACGAACCGGAGTGGAGGGGAGAGTTTGAGCACATTTTTGGTGTGGAACTGACATATGCTCTCGAAGAACAGGTTCTTCACAAGAAAGGTAATTCTGGTCTTGCTCATCCCATTACCACGATGGGCGACAAGATTTACGTCGATGATTGTCTGGTCCGCATCGGTCGTTCTCAATTGCCACTTGAGATTGATGTTCATGGTCCGGAAGATAAAGTAGAGGGAGATGTCGTTCCAGCGTTGTGGGAGGACATGAGGTTCCGTGGCCTTGTAATCAATGCTGTAACGGAAATCAAGGACCAGAATGAGATATTCTCCAGAGCGGTCAATGAACTAGCAACCTCTCATTGGGAGATGGGTGAGGCTCAGAACAAGGCATTGCAGGAGATTAAGCAATCATTGGCCGTTCTACCGACCCGAGATGACATCCACGAACTCACAAATGCTATGCTTAAGTTCGTAAAAATGATGGAACCGCTTGAAAAGCTCACCTCGAACGCTCCGAAAGAGGAGATTTACCCGGTCAATTCACCACCGACCACACCCTCGAAGCGGCCTTATGACCCCTCTTATCAGTGAGCCGGAGCCTCATCACTCATATGAGATGAATCAAACCGACCTCACCGCTTACGGACCTAGTACGGAATAAGTTGATATACTCCGATGCCGTTCACCTGCTTAAGCAATTTTGCAGGATGTGAAAAAATGGATGAAGTTGTGATTAAGACCACGCTCGACCGGGTGATTTCCAAGAAGGTCGGCCCGGTCAAGCAAGGACAGGCAGGGGCGGTCTATCTCCCGAAGGAGTGGATTGGTAAGCAGGTCCAAGTCATTCTGAGGGAGGACTGAACTTGGTCATTGATGATTGGATGTTCTGGTCTATGGCCATCGGTTTCTTGATTACGTCCATGCTGGCGGTGATTCTGTATCTCGCACTGGAGTATCTTTCGTACAAACTAAAGCACGAGCGGAAGGTAGCTACTGGACACTTCAAGGTAACGATGCCAGAGAAGGACTGGAACGAAGGGGTATCGTCCGAGGCGTTCGCTGTGGCGGTCAAGGACCAGGCGACTGGGGCGGTCATGCTGACCCTCGTGGTAGAGAAGGAAAAAAAGTAAAACAGTAAGGTGGGGGAAATGATAACGGAGGAGGCAATAATGTATGCCACGATATTCGTGGTCGTGCTCGGATTCGGGATAATTATCCTGGCCAAGCACCTGATTAAGTATGAATAAGGGGAGGAAACAAAATGGCAACAATCGACAGACAGGTATTGATTGAGAAGATGCAGGACATAATCGCCCAGTACTCGACCAAGCTGACAGTAAGACAGATGTACTATCGTCTGGTCGCCGCTGGGGTCATCGTGAACAGCCAGTCCAGCTACAAGCGGGTCGGGGCAGTGCTCGTAGATGCTCGTAAGGATGGGGACATCGATTATGAGGACATCGAGGACCGCACCAGGGAAGTCCATATCACTGAGAACCAGGACTACGAAGCCCCAGCCGGATACATGAACGGATATGTGGATTATATCAAGGAACTGGACACGCACTATCGCATACCGACTTGGTGGGGTCAGAAGAAAAAGGTCGTGGTCATGCTTGAGAAACAGGCCCTTTCCAGCTTGTTCGAGAGCATCACTGACAAGTATGCTGTGGACCTAGTGGTCTGCCGTGGATACCCCAGCCTGACGCTGATGTACGACATGGCCGAGCGATTCAAGGACAACGACGACACCATTGAAGAAATCCAGATTCTATATTATGGCGACTTCGACCCGTCTGGTATGGACATTGAGCGTCATGTGGACGACACCTTGACCAACGACTTTGATGTCGATTTTGCCATCGACCGTGTGGCCATCAACAAGGCCCAGATTGCTCTGTACAACATCATCCCGGCCCCGGCCAAGGCCACGGACAGCAGGACTGCCGGGTTCGTCAGGGACGAGGGTGTTAGCTGGCAGGTGGAGCTTGATGCAATCGACCCACCCGTCCTCCAGAAGATGATTGAGGAGCAGATTAAAGCCCAAATCGACTGGACGATTTACAACAAGCGTACCGATGAGGAGAAGCGGAGGCAGGGGAAAATCAAGGAATGGATAACGACCATGTTCAACCCTGCATGGGTCCAGCCGAAGAACAATGATGAGGACACAAGCCCGGTCAAGGTGTTCGGGGACATCTACGAGAACATCGGGCCAGAGGACGAGGATGGTGAGAAGTGATGTTCTTGGCCTGTAAGGTGCTCATGTCCCCGATGATGGAAGGATATGCGAACCAACATCCCGAATCGGTCAGGCAGTGTGCCAAGACCCCCGGCGTGAGGTGCGAGAGGTGTGGAGTGTTCTGCTTCCGGAGCGTGGTTGAATGATAATCTGTCCGAAGTGCGGCATGGAGGAGGAGCGGTCAATGGACATCCAGCAGGTCTGTCAGAACTGCGGGACTGTCTTGAGGAAGTACGAGTGGGAGTCCGGGATGAAAAGCATCTTTAGCGACAGGCCCGAGGACAAGAAGCTAGAAGCGATTTGCCGGAACATGGTCAAGGCCGGGATGAACTGGTACGACAAGAATCCCAATGCTAAGCCCTTATTCGAGCACAACCCCACGGTATTCGGTATGGTGTGGGATGTAAATTCAGACGGGGCCTCCTTGAAGAAAGCCATCTTAGATTCCACTGACGACTGCTCTGGAGCTTTGTTTCAGGAGATACTTGGGACAGTGCTCTGGATTCGCTCGAACGGATGGAACAGGTACGTCGAGTTGATGAGGGAGGCCCGTAGATGAGTGTTGGGTCCAAGGTACTCTTGCCCATAGGGGCCAACATTCCTCGGGAGTGGTGCGTCAAGCTCACCGAGGAACGCATGGAGATAGTCGTACCTAGTAGGTCCAAGCAAGGCCAGAACTATCTGGTTGAGCTGGACAACCATACCCGACTTCTCTCATGTGATTGCAATGGGTTCAAGTATCGAGGCTACTGCCATCACACGGCAGGACTTATCTGGATGACCTACAAGAAGTCCCGCAAGAAAGGGGTCCAGGACACGAGCTTGGCCGCATACTACTCCTTCACGGAGGACGACCTTGGGGAGCGACAGTTGGCCGTGTACAACGAATTAAGTAAATGTCCCGGCTCGAACAAGGAACTGGCTATGCGGATGCACTGGCCAATCAACACAATCACCCCGAGGTGCAAGGAGCTTCGGGACATGGGGGCGGTTATAGAGTTCGGTAAGCAACTGGACCCCAAGACGAATCGCCAGGAGATGGTCTGGATGGCCATACCGGGCCTGATAACGAAAGGTGGTTAAGCAATGGCAGATGAGAAGAAAGTACCCATGTACACGACCAAGAAGCAGGTCTGCAATCGACTCGATAAGGATGCCAACTGTGTGAAGTACAACATCAAGTGCCAGCATCCAGACAGGGCCGACTGCCCATACTTCAAAGGGTTCTGAACATGGTCACGGTCTGCGACAAATGTTCTCTCTGGAAGGACAAGATATGTCACAACATCTGCAACATGGCGATGGTTGAGGTGCGGGACTTCAAGGGCAATCCATACCCGGCCCCGGACCTCTACCTTACTCAGAAGGAGTACGAGTACCGCAACTATGCGGAGAGGTTCACTTGCGGCCAGAAGAACAAGGTGGACCACTACACGACCACGGGGATGTGGTACTGATGGCCAAGGAACTCACGCTGGATGTGTTCGAGGGCAACAAGGCCCGGCTCGAAAAGAAGTATCTGTGCTCACTGTGCGGCTGGGAGGGCGACCGCATGGGCATCACAGGTATGAGCAAGCACAACCCGGAGGAGTACGAGCTAGGATGCCCTCGATGCTTAATCCGGTGGTCCGACCATCGGTTAATCATCATGGAGGAGTACGACCAAAAGGAACTGGCCGAAGCGTTGCGGGATGCCAGGGCCTATCGTCGTAACGAAAAGTTCAAGCTACTTCCCGAGTGGGAGGAGGACATCAGGGCCTTGGAGAAGATTCTCCTCCGGCCCAGCGAACAGAGAGGGGGTAACACACAATGACGGTAGAGTTTACGGAACCGATAGACAAGGAAATGGAAAAGACGAAAGCGATGATGCAGGAGCTATCCGAGCGTATAGAGGCTCACACCAAGCAGTATGAATCGCTAGGTATGATGATTGACCAGTACCGAAAGGAGTTCGGAAAGGTGGAGCCAAAGGTGGTGTCAGAGGATACCACAGAACCCACCAAGAGGCGGTCCAAACGCTGTCCCGAATGTGGTCTTTTGTGCAAGTCCACGCACGGGATGACTCGACACAGGCACGTTGCCCACGGAGTAGTTCCGACCGAGAAGCCACATCGTAGGAATGAGGCGGTCCAGGAACCGAGCAACCCGGCTCCTTCACCCATATGTGAGAAGTCGAGCGAGGACCATGTGCCGACGAAAATAATCACAGTACAGACAGCGGACGGACCTCGGAATGTCGATGCGGATGCCATGCCGCCTGAGTACAAGAACTTGCCTCAGACAGAATTGACGAGCTTCAAGGGGGATTCCGAAGAAACAGTAAACACTGTTAAACCACCCTCCGATGTTGAGGAAAAGGGAACCTTGCCAGATGAAGCCGTGCGTTGTATTGGCACACCACCCTCCGATGTTGAGGAAAAATCAACTGATTTCACCTGTCCGATGTGCGGTCGGGACGACATCAAGAACGCCTCCGGATTCAAGGCCCATAAGAAGGCTTGTACGGGCAAGAAGGTATTAGTCAAGACCAAGACCAGGGAATGTGAGCACTGTCACAAACAGGTGAACTGTGTAGGGTACTGGAAGCACCTAAAGTACTGCAAGCCGACCGCCCCGGTGATGCAGGATGGGGTATTGGTCATGGACTCAAAGGCCCCGGAACTAGAGCCTTCGGTCGAGGTTCCAGGGAATGACTCGGAACTCCCAGTCAAGAAGATTAAGTGCATCGGGGACAAGAAGAAAGGACAACCAACCCCTGAAACCAAGGGCAAGCGAAGGTGCTTGGCCTGTGGGTTAAGCATCGATGAGAACGCATCGCACCCATATTGCGACAAGTGCTGGAAGCTAACCCGGCACAGGACTGGGCCGGGCGTGGCCAAGCAGAAGATGTGAGGTGTTTGAACATGGTTCAGGAACGATTCCAAGGGGACATCCGCACCAACGAGATATGTCCCTGGTGTGGGAAGGGGGCTGTGCTTAATCGTTGCTACAACATGAGGTTTGGTCCAGTTGTTCGGTTCGCCACTTGCGACAACCCAGACTGCAACGTCGAATGGTTCGCTGAGGAAACCAACCGATACTGGAACATCATCGACAATCTGGCTAAGAATGGTCTGCTGACCATCAACGACGAACTGAAAGAACGAAGGGAATCCATCAGAACAGGAGATGGCAAGAGGTTCAACGGTCTTAAGCCAGACTCCTTATCAGAGGAGATTAGAAGATGACCGACAAAGAATGCCCTATTTGCTTGAGAACGATGGAGGTCTTGTTGAGCAAGGCCGTGACGGATGAAAAGACCAAGGCGAGGGTAGCAGTCCCAGAGGTCTGGTTCTGCCATCGCTGTCAGAAGATAATCGTTGATTCTGACAGGATTACCGTGGTCGTGATGCCAAGAAGGATGAGTGGATGAATCTATTCAAGAAGAAATCGCCATACATCGTAAAGGGGCGACTGCCGCACATCCACGAGCGTTACAAGCTCGGGCCATGCCCGATATGCGGCCAAACCAATTGGAAGAACGACACCGATTGCAGGAACGAGAGCACCTGCCAGGTGTGTGGTCTGAGGTTTAACTATCCTTATGACTACGAGATTGAGGAACGCAACAAGGACAGGCTTCACGAACTGAACATCGAGCCTTACAGTGAGGTCGCCAGTAAGGAAAGGAGGGATAAGATTGAGCTATGAGCAAGCATTGGAACACATCAACAAGAGGATGACTGTAATCGACAAGGACACGAGGTATCACTACCCGCCAGCCGACATTCGGATTAATGCTCCGCTGGCAATTATCCAGGTTGGGCTTGATGTCGAGATGAAAACCTTGAAAGCGGTCAAGGCTGAACTGGAGAGGTGAATTACATGGCTCCGAAAATAAAAGCATATTGCCCGACCTGCAAAAAGATGGTCAGCGATGACCTGCTGGAAACGGCCAAGGGAACCGAGAACGGACATGAGCACAGGGTCGTACTGCTCCAAGAGATTGGCCTCATCGACCCCACCTGCGTCATCCAAAGGCTCCCTGAGATAACTGCTCAGGGATACCTGAAAGACGCATCTAGGCTCGATGCGGAACTCATCACGGCCAAGGTCATGGAGCGGTTCAATCTCCCATTGCCACGGGTCATGGTCGCCAAGATGATTGAGGAAATCATCCGGCTCATCCGGGAGGTTGCGGTCGAGGATGCTAAGGAGATGAGAAAAAAAGCTATGCTGGCTGAAAAGAAGTTGGAGGTCGAGCAAGCAAAGAAGAAAGGGACTAAGAAGGCTAAGGCCCCCAAGGAATGCCCCGAGGTCGAGGTGTTCGAGGACAGCATGACAGAATAAAATGGAGGGATTAAGATGAAAGTAACACTGTTAGAATGTACGCCAGGGATTGAGAGATTGTGCTATGATGCCGCCCGGACCTGCTATGCAGACGAAGGTGCTGGCGACAAGCACTACAACGACTCGGTGGACCCCGAGAAGGTCAGCAAACTGTTGAGGTATTGCATCGACAGGGGCCACGAGTCGGTCATCGAACACGCCACATTCACCTTCTCCATCGAAGGAGTCAGCAGGGCCTTGACCCACCAACTGGTGCGGCACAGGCTGGCAAGTTTCTCACAGCAGAGCCAGCGATACGTCAAGATGGACACGCCGACATTCGTAACCCCGAAAGGCATCGAGGAATTGAAGGACAGTGAATGGTTCACGGCTAAGGCAATCTTCGAGAATGCGATGAAAGAGGCATGGATGGCATACAATGAATTGGTAAAATTGGGATTATCCCCAGAGGATGCCAGGTTCGTGCTACCGAACGCTTGCACGACCAACATCGTCGTTTCGATGAACTGCCGTGAACTCCTTCACTTCTTCTCCTTGAGGTGCTGTATGAAGGCTCAGTGGGAGATAAGAGCGGTCGCCGACGAGATGCTGACAGTATGCCAGCACCACGCCCCTGCGATATTCGAGAAGGCGGGTAGGCCCTGCATTCGGGGAGAATGCAAGAACAAGTGCGAGAAGGCGGTGAACTGATGGAGGGGGATGTTAATAACATGGACCACCAGAAGCACTACAAGAACATCACCATCGAGCCTATCGATGTGATGTGGCAGACCTTTTCCAAGGACGAGATGGTCGGTTTCCTCAAGGGCAACGTCCTCAAGTACACTATGCGGTACAAGGAGAAGAACAAGTTGGAGGACTTGGACAAGGCCGCTGTCTATCTGGAATGGCTCAGGAGGAGGGAGGCGGACCTGCCTCGTGTGGGAATCAACTTATGGTCTGGATGGAGCGGACAGTTGGGACAGTCGGGAGGTACACTAAAGTGATTGTTCACTCATATGTGAGAAGAACAAACTGGCGAAATGCTTAAGCATATGATTGACGATAGCAGGGATAGGAATCAACATGGCAGACGAAGAAGATTTATTCAGCGTACAAGAGGAAACCCACCAGCACCCGAGCCAGCAGATGCCGAAGCCAGTCCGGGTACAGGCCGAGGATGTCATGGTGCTGGAGGAGAGCGAGGAGTCCAACGAGGAGGACGATGAGTCCTACTACGAGATTGTAGAGCCATTCACCACGACCAATGGGTATGTTTTCTCACTGGTAGCGGTCCAGGACGAGGAAGGCGATAAGTTCGTAGCAGTCCAGTTGGACAATGCGACCATCGAGTTACCACTCCAGGATGTCATCGAGATGATTTCCGGGTTCGGTGGGGCCATCCCGAAGCTCCTTGAGGAATCCAAGAAGGATTGAGATGAAGCCAGCAACGGACAAGGAGATGCGGGTCATCCTGGCGAGGCTCAGGGTGGTCTGCGAGGAGGTTGGGGACTGCCCGGTCGCCAAGGCCCGACAACCCAGCCAACTCGATTGCTTCTCCTGCCTCATCAACGACATGAACACCATGACTGATGAACTGGTGGAGCTAAGGAAGTTCAAGGCCCAGGCGACCCAGTACGGGACCAGGACCACTAAGCTCATGGCGGTGTTCCATCCCGAGGTCATCGACCAGTTGAAGCAGGAGATAACCGAATCAGAAAAGAAAAAGGGGGACTTAATATCGAAGAAGTAGGGGAGGAGAGCATATCGATATTTGCCCAGATGTTCCGCATCAGCAGAGAGGTCTGGGTGAACATCCAATCGGTGAACGACAAGACCCAGGTGGTCCATCAGGAGATAACCATGCCGCTGACGACATTCGACCAGATAATCCTGAACAGGGATTCGATGTTGAAGGATGCTGTCGAGGTCGTACCAATCGATGAGCAGGGCCAGCCAACGATGGCGGGGTGAGCCGATGTTGAAGGTAAGGATGAAGGGTCGCATGATGAAGGACATCTCGGACATCGCCGGAGTCCTGATTGATGAGGTGAACCTACGATTCAGAAAAGACGGTCTGCTCGTTGAGATTGTGGACCCGGCCCATGTTGCAATGGCTCGGATGATGGCCGACAGGTCATTGTTCGAGGTGTACGAAGTGGAACCCATTGAGATGGAATACAGGCGGGATAAAGGCACTGACATCTTTCAAGAGGATGTCGTCATGCTGGACCTCGATAAGATTCGGGAGATATTCCGGGCCGCTGATGTCAAGGGATGCCCGGAGTGGGTCGAGATAAGGCGATTGCCCGAGGGGGATGCCAATCACTTCGATTATGAATTGGAAGTGTCGGCTCCCGGTCCTGTCTGGAACAACTCTATGATTGTCAGGATGCGGAAGGCTGATGAAACCTGCATCCCCAAGATGCCGAACTTTAAGCACCGGGTCAAGGCAACATTCGTGCCAGAGCATCTAAAAAGGGCCATGAGGTACATGGAAATACTCGGTGGATTCGTCACTCTATCAACCATCGGCACGGATGACCTGTGGATAGATGCCTGTTCCGATACGGTCGAAGCCAAGATGATTGTGGCGAAGGTGGTTGAGGGTACGGCCTTGAACAGCAAGGTACACCTACCAACCGACTACTTCGGCAACATGGTCAGGGCCTTGAACTCAATCGATATGATGGACTTGGAGATGGACACCGACAAGCCAGTGGTACTGAAAGGATACACCCACGACCTCATGGATGTAATATTCATGCTGGCCCCCCGCATAGAGGGGAATTAAGATGGCGAACGGAATCAGCCCGGAGCGGCTTGAGGAGATTCGCAAGCAGAACCAGGAACGCAAGGATGCCGAGAAGGCCAAGACTCAGGTGGTAATCTCCAAGGAGCACAACTTGAAAGCGGAGCAGGTTGAGAATGCTGGGTACGTCAAGGCGGCCTTTCACATCAAGGGAGAGCCGGACGAGATGGTGTGGGTCAAGGTCATCAAGGTTGCCGGGGATAGGGTCCAGGGGGCCGTTTACCGCAAGCCTGAGCGTGTAAAGATGAACGCAGGGGAGTCAGTAGTGGTCAGGGTCAAGGACATCGTGGACACAAGGCCAAAGGTGTCAGGGCCGCTCGATACCGACACACTAGCGAAATACTTCCCACTTTAAGATGAAAGCAGGGACGGGGGCCAACAACTCCGCCAATTTGATTCCAAACCCGTCCCTTGCAACTACTTTTTTATGATAGCCTTTGATAGCTACAACAAAACACTGGCTTTACGAGTTGCCGTGGAGCATTATTTCTTTAATCTAAAAATAAAATTATTATTATTTGATTGTCATAGATGAAAACAAGAATTGAGCCTCCACCGAATCGATATATAAAGATTAACTTTATTGTGATATTGGATTATGATAATCGATTCACGGAATGGGCCTCACCCATATGAGTGAATGGTGGATGACCCATCCACTGACCAACTACTAATGAAAACTAAAACCTGCTAATTTAGTAGTTCGATGGACTACTGGCTCTTTCCAAGGCCCCTGCCCTCATCAAGCATGAATCCCATGATGAAGCAAGCAATCGGTACAATCATGGCGACCAGGAACACGGTGTTCACCCGAATGGTAAGCACCATTAGGATGAGGGCCAAGACCACTGACATAATCGTCAGCGATGGATGGTACACCTTCATAGTATCAGGAATCCGACCTTGCGGCACGGGGGCATCCATCCAAACGGCTTGTCCTCGGTCAGTTCGATAGGTATGACATCATCCACCTGCTTGGGAGTCCTGCCGTCTGGAACATATGCGGCCATTATGTGGTTGTAGCCCTTTCCAGACTGGTCAATCAACAGGCCACAGACCTCATCGACACCGACGCTCTGGCACATCGATAGGTAAGCAATCACGAGGTCATCGCAATCCCCGAGGCCCCTACCCAGAGGGTTCTGGGGGCCAGGTGGAAGGGTAATGTAGGAATGGGCATAGCGGTCTGTCGCCTCACCGCTCGGACCCTTGGCCTCATCATTGATGTAGCGGCAATTGTCAAGGATGTACTGGTGGAAATAACGGCAGATGGATTCATGGTCGTGGCCATCCAGTCCGCACTGAATCATCACGTTCTCGGCAGTGGCCCTGACGATTGGGTCATGGGCATCTTCGAGAATGATGTCCCGGATGATTGAGGTCATCTGGGCATTGCGAAGCTGTGGGGGCCAGTCGCTCACCTGCTTCCAGGTCTTGGTCGGCAAGACCTCATCGTCGTATGCCATGCTCGTCAGTTGCACAATCGAGTCGGTGATGTCGCCGTTCTCGACCGCACCGGGATTGAAGGCATCGTACACATCCATAGTGTCGTCCTCATCCTCGATGTCAGGCGACGGCACATCGGTATCGTAAGTACCTTCGACCAGGACTTCTCCATCGTCCTCGCCGGGTCTGAACGCCTCATAACTGGGCTGAGGTACGATGTGGGGAGCGAGATGACCTACATAATCCTCAGCGGCCAGTCCTATTCCAAAGCCAGTTACCACAGGTTTCATCAAGTTCTCCCCTGCTAACTGGCCAAGCATGGCGATGGAGGTTCCTACGCCCGAGTGATGAATCATATGACGGGCATCAAAACCTGAATGGACCCGCCATTTGGTGTATGGAACCTTCAAGCAGTATCCGACAGCGAACCCGGCTAGACCTCCGGCGATGCCGCCGAGTACCCAATCCTTCCAACCGAGTTTCAACACATCGCTCATTGCAACTACTTCGCATTTCAGGTTTATCAAGGTTCCGGGAGGAGGATTGCCGAATGTACTCACTCATACGAGTAGAAAAGATTAAACGGTAAAACGGAAATATAGGCATTAGAAAAATGGTAAAACGAGAGGAACCGAAGGAGGGAAGAACACGCCGTCAAGACAATCAGTACAAATCTCGAAAGATTCCCTTATTCGTTTGACCGTGCCGTCGATACAACACGATGTCAAGGTAAACGAACTCCTCGATGCGATAATTCTCAACACGGATTGGGAAAGTCGTGCCGAGGACTTATGTAGGGAAGTTCGAGAGAATCGAAAGACTAAGCAGAAAACGTCAGTGAACACTGAAAAACAAGGAGTGAAGGGGAAAAGTGCATGAAAGACACTATTTTGACAGTGTATCGACTCAAATTTCAAAATAAGTCGTTCATAGTCGAAAGTGTTTGCAATGTAACAAAGGGATGAAAAATCATGGCGAATGAACAAAAAAAGAAGTTTTCCTTGTTCGGAAGGGGAAAAGCACCGGAAAAGGCCCCGGAACCTCAAATTGCAGAGGAAATCTTGGTTCAGGCCCCGATAGGAATCAATTCGGAGTTAAGCACTCCGGAAGCCCCGATTGAGCAGGAAGCCCCGATTAAGCCGTGGGAAACCCCAATAGTGAACAAAGTACCGACAAATCAGGAGGAAATGCCTTTGCCGAAGGAAAGAGAGGAAATTCAAGAGGACGAGCAGGAACTCACCGGAGAGTCCGATGAGCAGGGAGATGAGCAGGAAAACGAGGAGGAACCGGAAATCAGGACGATGGAAGCCCCGAAGGACGGTCAGAAGTTCTGGTTGAGGAAGTTAGTGTACAAATCCTCCAGGACAAAGGAGGGAAAACCGTACAACAAGCCCGTATTCAAGACCTTGGACGAGTTCATTGGTAGGCCGCCTACCATCGATGACATCGAATCGATTTACAGCCCTCTATGGGGCGGCGGCGAGTATCTAATCATTGATGCGGCGACCAAGAAGCTCTACAAGAAGTTCACGCTTGATGGACCGCCACTGGACCCGGAGAGTAACGAAGTTCCGGTACAGGCCAAGGCCCCAGCACCCGCTCCGGCTCAGGTTTACCCGTACCCAGCACCCGCTCATGCACCTGCCCCGGCTCCGGTCTATCAGGCCCCAGCCCCGACACCTGCCCCCGCATCAATACCTCCGGGACAGCCCCAGGTCATGGAACGGATTCAGCAGGTCATGGTATCAGGACAGACCAAGGCGGTCGAGCAATTGGCCAATCTGGCCGACAGGCTCATGGCTTCGGGCGATACCGACAACTTGCAGAAGGTCATCGATGCCTTAAGCGAGATTGCCACGGGCAAGAGGTCCGAGAAGTCAGAGGACAAGTTTATGACCTTCCTGATGGCCGACAGACAGAACCAACAGGCATTGCTCAACACGCTCCTGACTAACAAGGACAAGGGACCGAACTCCAATGATGTGATGATGCAGTCGATGGGAATGTTCAAGGAAATGATGGGGGTAGCTCGTGAACTGGCCCCACAGGGAGAGGACATGAACGTCGCAATG
>Ga0172380_10002270_pt1 | contig 30259 bp, 41 predicted proteins | sample Leawe162metaG_FD_119747 | JGI IMG/M metagenome (GOLD analysis project Ga0172380, IMG submission 119747) | Leachate microbial communities from a municipal landfill in Southern Ontario, Canada - Leachate well 162 metaG | ecosystem: Engineered > Solid waste > Landfill > Unclassified | place... | reverse complement strand
CGGCTCAAGGAATAAATTGCCAGACGTTCCTTATATACTTCATCGCCAGTATGAAAGGAACAGTAAATGGCAAGTAAAAAGCGTAACTTATGCGAATCAGTAGCGGATATTTTTACACTCGCTCTGGTTCGAATCTTTGGTCAGAGTTATCAGAGCACAACCCTTGAATTAGGTACAGGTAGCCACGAGATCGTCGTCAAGACGGATCTTCCGCCACTCCGTGTTTGGTTGACATTTGGCACTGAATTGGAAGATGGAGAAGCCACTGAAGCAGAAGTGACTCTTCCAGTTTGTCAAGGCAATGTCGATAAGGTCGGTTTCGATCTTCGTGAAGATGGATTCGTTCTGTACGCAGACATCCACTCCACTCACCGCACGGTTCGTTGGTTCGCTACTTTCTAAGGTGTAAATGAACAAAGTCTATGTGTACGGATGGTATGGGCGTGGCAACATAGGTGACGAGAGTTACAAGTTATCATTCCCACAAGCATTCCCTGACCGCCAATTCACATTTGGTAAGGTTGGGTCGGATGGCCCCATTATCTTAGGTGGTGGTGATATCCTATGCGAGCAATACGTCAAGTACGTCTTAGACTACCCAACAAAGTACAAAAAGTTTGCGGTGTCGGTTTCGGCAAACGCAAATTCTCCCTTTGACTTGTTGGCAAAGTTCGATCACCTCTATGTGCGTGATACCCGTTCGGTAAACTTACTGAAAGCTCGTGGTATTCCATGTACTTACATGCCTGACATTTCGACCGGCCTTGTGGCGGACGTTGTCAAAGGTAAGGAGTGGATTCAACAAGCGTTCAAAGAAAGTTCAGCCGAGCTATACAACAAATGTGTTGGTGTGGTTTTTAATGCCCACCTTAATTCTGGCTCGGATATCCTTGCTAGAGATTATATGAACTTCTTAAAGGTCTCGTGGGACTTAGGGAAACTGATGGATGAGACTCCCGCAAGTTTCATTCTGTTTCCAATGTCTACGAGTATGCCTTGGGATGATCGTTTGACCAACGCATGCGTTGCGACCCGGTGTAAATTTTGGAAGAAGAATCTAGTTGTGTATGAAAAGCTCACAGTGCAAGAGACATTAAACATGATCTCGGCCTGTGATGTGTTGATTAGCAGTCGCCTTCATTCTGGTATATTCAGTCTCACGTCTGGTGTCCCCTTCATTGACATCACCCATCACGACAAGAATAAGGGCTTCTTAGAAACTGCTGGCCTAGAGGATTGGTCGGTATCCTATTGGCAGTTCGACTACGACCATATCAAAAACCTATTGAATGATATGCTTTCGAAAGAGGAGTATCGACAACGAGCCGTCGATATCAAAAACAAACAACTACAAGTCTTGCGGAAAGAATCAAACAATGTATGTTTCGTATGATAAGCATGGTGTGATCAGAGTCGTCTCTGATAGCCCCGTCTCCATTGCAAATCAGACAACAATCTCAACAAACGAAGTCAACAAAAACGATAAGCTGGTCGGCAAGAAGATTTGTCTCGGAGCACAGCGAGATAAACTACGTGTAGCGTTAATCTGTAATTGGGCAGATCGCTGCGGAATTGCTGACTACACCGCTCACCTTGTTAAACCCCTAAGAGACAAGGTTGGCGAATTACGTATCTTCGCAGAAGAGATCGACAATCCCGATCCTGTGAAGGATGACTACGAGAATGTCAATCGTTGCTGGCGTCGTGGTACGAGTATGGTGAATTGCATCAAGCAAGTCCTTAATTGGAAGCCTGATATCGTCTTCATCCAGCATGAATTCGGGATCTTCCCCAAAGCAACCCATTTCTTAAAGATGTTGGAGCTTCTTTCAGGTACTCCATATGTCGTGACACTTCACTCTGTTTACGAACACCTCGATAAGACAATTTGTACAGCGTATATCAAGGATATGATTGTTCATTCGCAAGATGCTAAAGACTCCTTGGCTCGCAATGGTCACTTGAATAACGTCAACGTGATTCTGCATGGCTGTGTGCAATATCCTGATCACTCCGAACTCTGGAACATTTTTCAGAATGATTACGCCATCATCCAATTTGGATTCGGGTTCCATTACAAGGGTGTGGACGTTGCGATTGAAGCAATCCATCACCTCAAGCAAAATCACGAGAAGTTCAAGGACATCTTCTATTGTTATATGTGTACAGAGAGTCCACACACAAAAGTGATTCAACAAGATTACTATAACTACCTCAGCGATAAAGTCCAATCTCTTGGCTTAGAAGAGAACGTTGTCATTGTCCGAGGCTTCTTGTCTGAGAAGCACATCAGCAACTTCCTTCGTACAGCCAAGCTCGCTATCTTCCCGTACAAAAACAATCTCAACAATGTTGTGTACGGTGCGTCTGGAGCAGTCCGAAATGCGATGGCGAACGGCATTCCAATTATTGCAAGCGACTGTCATTTGTTCGATGATATCCAAGGTGTCGTGCCTCGTATCTCCGATCATGTGCAGCTTGCCGAAGAGATTGACCGTGTGTTCAGTAACACGCAGTATAAAGCGGATCTCGTACAGAAGAACCTTGAGTTCGTTGAGCGTCACAATTGGGATGCGACGGCCGATTCGCACGTTGCAGTCTTCGATAAAATCATCGCAAGATACGAAGGTGATGTAGTTCGAATTCGACAGTTTACCGCTGTTTGACAAATCGTTGGAAGTTCGTAGAATTTGCCTGAACCTAGGAGATTCTATGAAAGACCCAAAAAAACCAAACACGACTGTCGCCACCAACCGCAGGGCAAGGTATGACTATCATATCCTTGATACCCTCGAAGCTGGTATGGTGCTAGTTGGTAGTGAGGTCAAATCTCTACGGGATGGCAAGTGCTCTTTGGACGGCTCTTATGTGTCCGTTCAAGATGGGGAACTCTGGCTTACAGGTGTTCACATCGATGAGTACAAGAACGCTGTCAAATACCTGACATACAACCCAAAACAGAAGCGTAAACTCCTTGTTCACAAGCGAGAGCGTAGACGGTTTGCCGAGAAGTCGATGGAGAAGGGGTTGACCATTGTCCCTCTGTCGATCTATTTCAACAGCAAAGGAATCGCCAAGTGCGAGATCGCTGTCGTGAAGGGCAAGAAGGAACACGACAAACGTCAATCTGAAAAGACTAAGTCTGCCCGGCGAGAAATGCGAGGGGAGAATGAGTGAGGTTACTTTGTGCAACGATCCCAAACCTCATGCCTATTGTCCTGTGTGTGGCAAGCCATTCTTCCATGATCAGGGTAAGATCAATGATCAGGAAGGGCATGAATGCAAACCTTGGACTGTTGGTGCTCTCACCGGCCCCAAGCCTGAATACCTGATGATGCTCATTGGAGCGTTGGTAGCCGCTGAGTCAGTCATTGATGGTAAGTCTGGCAAGAATCGTGATCGTGATATCGCTCGTGTCAAGCGGGCGTTGTGGCGATGTCAACTGACAGACGATGAGCGTTTGTGTCATTCATTCCCAACAACAGCCGAATTACCGGCAGCAGAGTGGTAAGATGAAAGCCTGTATCGCCATCGACGATGCCAGTTTTTCCTCAACTCATCGTGAGGAGAGCCTTGGTATTCAACAGCAACTCGTGATCCAGTGCGGAGACATCTGGACGTTTGTTGAACACGATCCATTGTTCTTCAAGGATGCCCCCAAGGCGGACGTATATGTTGTTGACTTCGGAGGATTGGGTGTAGGCTACGGCAGCAATTCATCTGCCGAACGATGCTGTCATCAGTTGGTGCAAGCAATCGAAGACAATCCGGGGCGTCTCTATATCATCTGGTCGGCTTGGACGATGCGATGGTATAAGGACATGCTTCGGGACATCTTAGTGGCCGCAATGCCTCTGGATGCGGATGTTGATGATGTCAAGGTGGAGCTTCCTGCCAACGTCATTGTCTACGATTACTCATCCTCTTGGGATGAGATCAGGGCATGGATGGGTGTTACAAAGCCTGAGCCGGGTTCCAATTCTGCCAAGGTGGACGAACTTGATGAACTGTTGCTTGCGGAAATGAACAACAATCCGCTCAATGCAGAAATTGTAACAGCAGGCGAAGAAGCACTTAAGGAAGCAGAAGAAAATTTCGATAATGAGGACGATGACACCGAGGAGCAGGAGAATCCTTGGAAAGAGCCTGAAGAAGATTCCGACGATGACGACACCGAAGTAGAGGAAGAAGGAGCGGTAGTTTGTGCTCCCAAAGACAATCTCGATGACAGTCGAAAAGACGAAGACATCATTGGATACATTAAGGTTCCTGTGCGTTTGGCATGGGCACCCGGCCAAAAGTCAGGCAGAATGAATTTTAAGTTTGCCGACTGCATGGTTGAAGTTACGAACGATGATGGCGTGAAGATAGCTCAATTTGGCGGGGCCTTTTTCGGCTATTACGAAGCCAGCTTCAATGAGGTTGAGTACAAAGGTAGCTCGTTCAGCTACATGTTGCATCCGAGAGATTTGTTTGATCAACTTCAGGTCGTCCACGACGAGTTCTTCCAAAAGCATCAAGAGAAGGTGAAAAATGGCAACGAAACTGCCTAAGAACACATTCCCGAAAGGGTTGACAAAGAAGGACTTCAAGTGTCACGGACCAGTTGCCGACACCGACACTGAGTTTTCGACTGCTCGGCTTGCGGACATGGGTTGTATGTCGCAAGAGGAAGTGGATTCAAACAAGTATTACTACGTCTGTATGTGTACCGATCCCAAAAACAGTTGGGGCGTATATGTCGAATATGCACGAGAAGGTGCTGCCAATCCCGCATTCCAGTTCTTTGATTGTGGCACTGAGTCCGAAGCTCGCAAGGTCTTTATCGAGCGTTGCAAAGACAAGAATACCAGTCGAGGCCAATGGTCTACGATTGGTGGCATCAAGATATTTGTGCCAAAGCCGGGCAAAGACCTTTACAGCGTGCGGAAGCTCGCTAAGCGGTCTCATGGTTTACCGGATGGCTATGATCTTTCGGCAGTCGGCAAATTGGACGTTGCAAAAGTTGCATCGGGTATCAGTCGTGTTAAGCGATGTCCGAATACTACCAAGCTCATGAATGACCTGACGGGCGGGGCTGTCAGTTATGCTCGGGCTTCTATGGTGGGCGGCAAGGTTCCAAGTCTTTCGGCTATTGACGAAGGGCGACTCCTCATTCAAGAGGCTAAGAGACGGTTAGGCGTGGTTGGCAATGACCTGAACGCTCAGGTTGCTGACAAGGAACTCAAAAACATCACTTATGCCCTCTACAGCCGCATTCCCAAAATCAAACCGCTCAACGCTCCCGATAAGGATTGGATTCTTTCTCAGGACAATATCTTCCTTTGGGAGCAGGATCTTGGAGCATTTGAAACTGCTGTCACAACTGGCAGTGTGAGTCTGGATAATGACCCGCTTGCAGGGTATCCACTCGATATGGAGTGGGTTGATCCCGGAACGAACGTAGGAAAGTGGTTGTACAAGTGGTGGCCTGCTGCCACACTGAACAAACACCAAAACATGAAGACGATGACGATTCACAATCTATGGAAGGTGAATCGTCATGGGGATGATGCGGTCTTCCAAAAGGAAATGGACCTCATGAAACCTGAATTGGCTGGTCAAATGATTCCATATCGTCCTCTCCATCAAGACATGAAGCGGGTGGATCTGGATTCAGTTGATTTGCAAAAATTGTACTGGAACATGAATGTCGCCCTCATGTTTCATGGAACGAGAAGCGTTAATGTTCCCGGCATTCTCAAGACGAACCTGCGTCTCCCTGCTCAGTTGACGGGCGTTATCATCAATGCGGCTATGTTCGGTGGGGGTTTGTATTGGGCTGACGATTGGAAGAAATCGTCACAGTACACTTCTTTGCCGAGTGCCTTGTATACACATCAGAATCGTGGAGCAGTCAATGGAAGGCACGCATTCATGTTTGTGGCAGATGTCTTGCTTGGTATTCCGCATCTTGCGGCCCAAGCAAAGGGTTATGTAGAAGCTCCCTCTGGCTGTCATTCGGTCTTTGGGAAGAGCGATCACACCTACTCCAAAAAGAATAACAAGCTACACAGCAATGAATGGATCGTCTACAAGGGTGGACGAAACGTTCTGCGGTACTTGGTTGAATACTCGGCATAAGGAAACACTATGACAAACCACAGCAAAGACTTAGTCGATGGTGTAATCCGAGATTGGTCGAATCTTGGGAAAGCCTTCACTGCCTACGAAGTATCCCGAGAAGTCCGCACTCGTGGTGGTGCAGAGCGGCATCTTGTCATGAAGGATTACATCCACAACTGTGATGCGATGCAGGAAGCATACAGTTATTGTGGATACACTCGCACAAACATCTGTTTTTCTGATGGTCAGGGTGGGAGTTTGACTGCATGGTTGTATCATCATCCGGCTTTCAATCCGAAGGATTACAAACCACTTGATCAAAATACACTGGACTCGGTTGCCATGCCGAAACAAACTCCAGCCAAGGTGGTTCAACATTCCTTGGACAGTCAGAAGCGTTTGGTTATTTCCGACACGCTTTTGATCAAAGCTGGAATTGGGGCAGGCGACCGGGTTAAGATTGCGACTAGCCGAGACAAAGTTCTCTACGTTACAGTTGGGAGCATTGATGAGCGAGTTTTGTTGGAACAGGTGGTTGAACCAACTGGAGAACTCTTTTTGAGTTATGCAACGCTGCTCATCGGGGGTCTCTCGGAGGGAGTTTTTGTGATCGAAAACGTGGATCACTTTGGCGTGCAAGCTGTCAAAATCTTCTGTGTGGATAAAGACGGCAACCGAATCACTTGATCTATTTGCTCGATTCTTATAGAATGGGGCAACGACGAAGGAACGTTTCCGGAGAAGTGGCAGAATGAACAATTACGATCAGGACATGGAACAAGGTTTGCGGGATCGTGAGCGGCAACAAGAAATCCAAAGGGCTGTTGCAGCGAATACTCGTGAACACCACGTTGAGATTGAAAATTACCAACGTGGGATTAAGGAGCTTCAGGACAAGCTCTCGTCTTTGATCTCTGTGGTACAAAGATTGGAAACGGGTTCCTTCCAGTTCGGCCACATTGTTCAAGTGAACAACAAGCCGGACGCCAACAATTTCCGCAACGGCGATGAAGTCTTCGTTGTCGATCCTGCCTCACCTCATAGCGGAGCAGCAGGCAAGATTGTTGGATTCGACCCTGTTGTTGAAGACGGTAAAGTTCAGGTCGAGATCAACACTGGCATTGTGGAGAAGTTCCACATCGGTACAGAGGCTCCAGCACAAATTCGGCTCACTCATAAGGGAGATGGCACGAATTGTGTTGTGAACGTCGATGGTAAGTTGTGGGAAGTTCGTGGTGCTCCTGAACTGAATGTTCAGAAGGGCGACTTCGTCAAGGTTCACGAGAAGAGCCGACAGATTGTTGGGTATGGCGATGAGAGTATTCGCACCGGGAATCTTGCTCTTGTTGAAGCCATTACGGAATATGGCGTTGAGGTTCAAGAAAAGGGTGAGAAGCGGGTTGTCTTGAACCCCAAGGGAATCGAACTGAAAGAAGGCGACCGGGTTTTCGTCGATACGGCCAATGTGTGCATCCTTCGTAAAGTTCCGAAGGATGCACGTCATCGCTACAAATTGACTACTTACACTCCGGTTAAGTGGGATGATGTGGGTGGTTTGCTCGACGCAAAGAAACTGTGCCGCCGAGCGATTGAAGATCCATTCAAGTACCCGGAACTCTTCATTCACTACAAAAAGAAACGAACTGCCGGTATTCTCATGTACGGCCCGCCGGGCAATGGAAAAACATTGCTGGCCCGAGCGATGGCAACTGGTCTTGCCGAGATTCATGATAAAGAATCTGCGGAGACGGGCTATATTTATGTTAAGTCACCAGAGATTCTCGATAAATGGGTCGGCAACAGCGAAGCCGAAATTCGGAATCTTTTTGAAAGAGGACGGAACCATTATCGTGAACACAAATATCCTGCACTTCTTGTCTTTGATGAATTTGATGCAATTGCCCCTCAACGTGGAAGCCGTCGCTCTTCTGATATCTCAGACACTCTAGTTCCAATGTTCTTGGGCGAAATGCAGGGTGTTGACGATCAACAGACTGCCGAGAATCCAATTGTTGTAGTGATGACCAATCAAGCCAATGTGCTTGACCCGGCTATCACTCGACCGGGCCGTATGACGTATCACATCAAAGTCAACCGTCCATCTCCTGACGATGCCAGCCAGATCCTCGATATTCACACGAAGGGAATGCCCTTCGTCAGTGACAGGGATCGTTTTATGGCCTTAGCCGTCACTTGCCAAGAAATGTTCTCCAAGACTCGGCTTCTCTACCGTATCAACAATGAGCACGATTTCACCTTTGGTGACTGCATCAGTGGTGCCATGATCGAAGCCATCTGTGAAACAGCCAAAGAGAATGCTTTGGATCGAGATATTGCTGAACAAACGATGACAGGCGTTACGCTGGAGGATATGCGTAAAGCTGTGCAGAAAACCTATGAAGCACAAAAGGGAATCAACCATTCATTTGACCTGAGCGACTTTGCGGAGAAGGTCGGTATTCAGGCCAAAGACATGAAGGTTGATCGTTGCTTCTCAAATTGAGGATGCTATGGATAGCAAGCAAAAAGAAGATTCAATCCGGATGACTGTGGAAGAAATGGATGTGTTGATCACAGTCATTTCTGATAGACTGAGGAACGCAACCTTTTTGGTCGGAAGAAAGGTTCAAGACACTTGCCGTTCTGTGATTGAAAGAATGCAAACAAGTGAAGCGTACTTGAAAGAAGTCGTTTATCCGATGGTGAAGGATTACATGGTCAAGAACAATAACCCCAACGAATTTAGCGAAAACGAAGCGAAACTCATCGCTATGTTCGGATACGCCGATCTTATTGAATCGGGTAGTTTATCGCCCTTGATGCTGTATCGTATGTGTATGGAGAAAGCGTTTGTTGATGGCATGCAAGGCCCTCATGTGGACGCTCTCCGTAGGGTGATGAAGGCGGTGAGAGATTGCGAGCCTCTACGTCACACTCCAGAATTTGAAGCACTCACCGAACTCAAACTGTAAAGGTACTTAACCAATGATCGATACGAAAATTACGTCCCAAGACCTTGAAACTCTCATCGAAGCAATGGGAGATTGGGAAAGCACAGGCAATCATGAATTCCATATCATGAATGCCGTGAAGAATGCTATTCTGCCCGCTGAGGAAAATGAGTCCTATGAGTTTGTGAAGCAGGTGAAGGATCACTTTGCCAAGCGTGAAAAGCAGATCAAAGCGGACCGTTCGGTACGCCAAGAGAAAGCAATCTTTCTCAAGGCAAAACTGATGTGGCACAAGAGTCAGGGCGGCATTCAGCAAATCTTCGAAGACGCACGTCAGCCAGTGGCTCAGCCACTTTCGGCGTCGGAAGAAGAGGCGATGCTTTTTCCGGGTCTTGAGACTACTGAAACCAAGCCTCAAAATGTTGACATGAGTTCGGCAGCAGCTAAGCTCAAGTTGGCGGAACGATTCATTGAGGAGTGCGGTATCCGTACTCACTATGAGAAGTTTTTGGCTGACGAGCAAACTTCTGTGGCAGAATGATTTTGACATTTTGAGGAAAGTTCGTACCATTTTTGGTCAACCCAATCCTCGACGGAGTCAACACATGGCCGGAAAGTCCAAATCTGCTGCTGCAAAAACCGCTGCCCCTGTTCTTTCGGCTCTCGATAAGCTCAAAAAGGGAGCTTCTCGGAAGGCTGAAACGACGAAGGGCAAGGATGATCGCCCCACGATCGTGATCGATACGATTGCCAATCCGCAGTTCAAGGACTTCGTCGAACTCTCGACGCTCATCGGCGAACTGGCTCCGACCAAGGAGCAGCGTGAGAAGTCGGTCAAGGCTCATCTGTTCGATCTCTTCACGAAGGATTGGTTCGAGAAGCAGCGTCCGCCTGAGAATCCCCGGATCATCATCCGCAAGTATGATGAGAATGGCAAGGAAACGCTCATGGACGACATGAGTTTCATGTTCCAAGTCAAGTATCGGGAAACGGGTCTGTCGAAGGTTGTTCCGAACGTGGAAGACCTGCCACAAGACAAGACGGTTGAAGATGTTCTTTTCACCATGTTGACCAGCAAGGCGGTCGGCCTGACGGAAAAGAATGCTCTCGCTCTTCTTGCCGATGACGGCGATCTCAAGGTTGTGCAAAAGTTGGAACTCGTCGATTCGCTCGATGCTCTTTACGAGTCCGACGATGCGATCACGAAATCGGGAGCAGCCAAGCTGCTTGCTTTCCTGAGTGCCGATGAGTCGGACGATACGGAAATCGAATTCCTCAACGACGCCGAGAAAGCGAAGCTCGTTCACACGGTTCAGATCGTTACTCTCAAGAAGGGGTTCTTCGAACGTGCCTGCAAGTACGTTGCCTCGGCTGAGCAACTTCGGAACCTGCTGACGTTTGTCAAGGCCACGCTTCAGTGCAGCAGCTTCGAGTTCGCTATCAGCGAAACTCCGGTGGATCGGGCGAAGCGGCTTGAATCTGCCGCTGCCAACTTCATCGTGGATGCCAGCGACGACTGAGTTTTGTAGTTCTGGACCGCATAAGGGGATTGCCGAAAGGTTGTCCCCTTTTTTGTTGGAGGTATCATGCACAGCGAACCCACTGACCCCGCTCCGATTGGTAACTACCCCACCCTCTCGCAGATTCTTCGAGAGGAATCTACGGCTAAACTTCACGGCTTTTCCAGTGGGGGCCGCTTGAGGGTTGTCAGCTTCCAAGGAACTAGGCGAAAAGGGTACGGAGAGCATCCTTACGTCTATAACGCTCTGCGGATCGCAGAAGACGACGCCATTGCGGGTGGACGAGCTTACGGTGAGGTTTACGGGCCAATTGAACCACACTATCTGACCGGTGCTTATCCACCAAAAGATCGTCGGTTCGATTGTTGGGCCTATCAACGCTCGTTCGACATTTACTTCGAAGACAATTTGTTTCACTTCACTTCGAAGTACATGGTGCAGCGAAAGGTTTCCCAAGCCATCATCGATCAAGTGAATGAAAGGCATCGTGTTTTCGGGCCTCTGCACAATGCCTCGGTTCGCTGGACCGAAGATGACATTGTGTTCGAAAGCAGCTACAGTAACGGGGGCGTGACAACGCAAGCTGTCGAAGTGCCTCCACACATCAAAAAAGATGTGTGGTATTTTGATCGTACCAAGCATGAATCAGCCCAAACCTTTGAGGCTCTAATCCAGAAATTGGATGACACCTTGAGCGAATAACACCTCTGGATGAGGAGTGTGATGATTAAACACTATGTCGAACCAATCAAACGATCACTTGAAAGTGACGCTCTCATCCGATTAGGGCAGTTCTCGCTTGACGAAATCCTGCCGTTGATTGGCAAAGGCATGCCGAAGAAGTTCTGGATGGACATTCAGACCGCATCAGGGAACACAAACAGTTACTTGGTCAGTGTCAGCGACAAGCTGAACACTTACAAAGACAACTTGCATTGTGTTTGTTGCGGTTTGAAGGGCACTCACTTTATCCTTCAGCGTTTCAAAAGAGGTAAAGTTGGCTCATCTGAACTTGTACGCACGTCATGAGATTCTCACGATTCCTATGACAGTGGATCACATTGTTCCTAGGTCGGTTGGTGGACCGTCTGGTAGCAAGAACTACCAGACGATGTGCAAATCTTGTAACATGCTCAAGCAGCACGACGAACTCACCATCCCCGAGTTGCATGAACTGTATACGTTTTGTTGTGACCTTGAATGGCGGCGGTTCTCCAATCATCGCAAAGCCAAAGTTGACGAACTTCTTCAAAGGAGACAGGCGGAATGTGTATCTTCAGCAAGTCCGTGAATAAGGTTTCTGACACGAGCATCTTCCTGTCTTCGCTGTCCAATCAACGGCACGCCACCGTCTATCAGACGAAGGTGTCGATGTCTGACGTGAACGCCATGATCCTGCCAGTGCCGGGAGAATCGATTCAATTCGTTTCTATGGAGAAGTATCCGGAATTCTTCGAAGATATGGCGAAGCTCTGGCCGAAAGAGGTTAGAAGAAGTCGCAGTGTTGCCAAATCGATGACGCTGGCTGTGGAGCGAGTCGGCGATTACCTTGCGTCGGTTGTTCCCTCGATTGCGGACTTCGATAAGCTCGATCCGCTGTTCAAGCTGCCAGAAATGGTGTGGGAACAACTTCCGGACTATACGGGCTTCTCGTTCGTTGTGTTCAAGTTGGTTCCCCGAGAGAATGACCTGCATCTATCCAACAAGTTCCATCCGATGGCATACACCTATATGCCACACGATCCGTTCAAGTTTTTCTTCCCGACCGTCCATGTTCATGACGGCAAGGTGGATGATCTTGATGATTACGATCACACTCTCTATTTCCAGATGAACCAACATTTCAACTCGGTTCCGAGAGATTGGGAAATGTCGTCTCGAAGTGTGCCGTCGGCTGTGATCGACGTGAACAAAACGATTCTGATGCCGGGTGTCACCCTTGTGGATCGTTTGGCTCCGATTTGCCGCAAGGAAGTGAAAGGCAATATCACGAACCAAGATTATCGAATCGAGTCTTCCTCTGAAGGCGGTGTCTATGAGACTCGCATCTCTACCCGACCGGGTCGTGGTAAGTCGGTCAACATTTCGGTTGGCAAGGAAGCGTCCAAGTTCCTTTTCGCTCCCAAGGGGTTTTCTTACACTACCCTTTCAGAAGAAGAACTGATCGAGGTTGTTCGTAGTGAATGGGAAGATCGCACTACGGCGATGCGACATGGTCGCAAATGCTACTTGATTACCCACAACATTCGTAACACCGAGAAGCAACAATTCTTTTCGGGTTACACGAGTATTGAATTGTTGGAAGTGGCAAGATTGCTGGAGCAGGTGAAGCCTGAATTCACTACTGATCTAAAGGTTTTCAACAAGTCCGACAACATTTATCAAACCTTGCAAGTGGCTCCACATGCCGATCTCATTATCGATGGCAAGTGTAATCCACCGCATGAGTGGGTGGATTGTGTCATGTTCACGGTTGACTTTATGACGAATGCAATTATCGGAATGGAGTGCTATCCAGTTAGAACCCACCAATGGGAGCAGCCACTTTACATGGCTGCTACTCAATCGAGTGAACAGTATTCAGGCTCGCAGTATGCAAATGCTGTTCGCTGTTGGGCAAACCGGATTCGCATTGTGGGTTGAATAATTCCTTGAAATGGACTATAGATATGGTGATCCAAAACTATATCCGAAAGGTCAAAATGAGTCTTGTCAATAAGCTGAACGCCGCTGCTGGTGTTCTGTGTACCGTATCCCTCGTAGCTGCCACCGTCACCTTTATTGAATGGCTGTGCGGTTGCCCATTGTGGCTTGTGGCCTTGTGCTTCGGTGTTGGTATGTCCATCGCTGCCACTGTCATTGAAGAAAATCCTGAACTTCAGGATCATGTGAGTAACTTTTCCAAGTGGTTTGCGAAGGCTCGCCAGCAGCTTGCAAAAGTTGTAACGACCCGACTTCACGCTTCGTGTGAATCCAGAGCCGTATCAGAAGCCATCGTGGCAGATTCAGTTGTCGAAGCCGAGAAAAGAAAGCAATCAGATGAATAAGCGATTGACTGTGTTGTTAATGGCTATTTTCTTTGTTGGTTGTGAAATACCACGAGCCGCACCAGTTTATTTCGGCGACGTGACGTTGAGGAAATCCAACGGCACAGTTGTTGGAGTTTCAGTGGATCTGATTCGCTCAGGCAGCAACACTGCATTGTACCTGCAATCTCCGCAAGAGGTTGAAGTGTTGGCTGAACACATCCGTTCTGTTTTGAAGGATTTGGAATACGCCAAAGAACAAATGGCGATTCCTGAGCCTACAGCACCGCCTTCCACTGTTAAACCCGGTGATGGTGGAATCCCGGAGGGAATCACTGTCCCCATCCTCACGATCATGGCGATCTAATGTCGGAATGGATTCAGACAACTGGAACAATCCACTACAGCCCTAAGCTTCTTGGTGCGGGGAGCAAGTGGTGGATCGTTGCTTGGTGCGATATTGGTATAGTGAAATACTATCGCCATTTGCATCACATTTCTACGCATCGTTGCTGGAAGCTAGAGAAGCCAGCATGGGAATCTCATATCACTATCGTGCGTGATGAGGAACCTCCTCAGAAGGAACTGTGGGGTGTTCACGAAGGGGCCGAGTTTGAGTTGTTCTATTCTCCGAATGCAGAAACCAACGGTGATTACTGGTGGTTGCCTGTGCGTTCGGAGTCACTCCTACAACTCAGAGAAAAATTAGGTTTGAGCCGCAACCCTCTGTACGATCTCCACCTCTCATTCGGACATGGACAACTATGAAACGGTTCGGCGAACCGATGGTTACCAATGACGCCTTCGAGTATCTTGGCTTTCCATTTTGGAAATATCGTCAGCAGAATGTTTGTTCTTGCTGTGGTTCTCCAACAACAAAGTGCGGCTTCTTAGCCAACAGCTATACGTTGCATTTTGTTGTCATAAGACCTTGTAGAAACTACACGTCCCTTTATAATGTAGAGAAGAAACCAGCACCGTCCACTAAACCCAAATGCACTTGCGATGTCAGGATGATAACGACTTCTGGTTGTAAGTGTGGAGGAGCATGAAGTGAAGAGTCTTATTGAGAACATTCTTGATGGCATGTCCTCTGATGGCAAAACGTTTCTTGCTCTCATGAGCATGATGATCTGTGCTGTTTTGCTCTTTGGTGGCGGTATTGGTTTATTTACTAGCATTAACGAGGCACAGACAACAAAGCAAATGGAACTGACGAACGAATCAAAACGTCTCGATATTGAATTACTCCAACTCAAAGGAAATACCAATGAGCAGGGAAGCGGAACTGATCGAGGATCTCAGAGCAGCGTTAAGCTGGAAGATCGCACCCAAGGCCCATAATCCCGCCTTTCAAGCAGAGCTAGAATTACACTCTGGTAAGGGGCAGAAGTATTACATCAATCCACTTGCTACGGTTGACGAGAAATACGCCCATCTTTTCAAGGACACCAATGAATCATCCATACGTTGATGCTCATTCTGAAGAGGCTGTGATTCATCGTTTCTATAGCGATGGGTATATTGTAATTCCTGATGCTATCAGCCCCGATATCTGTCAGGCTCTACGTGCAGAAATCGATCATGTCGATAATCAGAACGATTCTGAACGTACATACCGAAAAGGTGTTACAGTTCATCATCGTATGTTTGAGCAGGCGTGGCATCATTTCCAGTTGTTCTTCCGTGAACCTGTAACAACATTGGCCGAGAAGATCATTGCCGACCCGGTTATGCAAGAACTCGGTCATAAAGATTTTACGGGGCTAGATGCTCAAACCACTACTCATGTTATTCACAACAATGCAATTGTTGTACAGCCGGGTCAAGACGGCATCAATAAGTGGCATCAAGACGACGCTCCGCATTTTCTGAGCGATCTGGATGTTGAAAACATGCAAAGCCGTTTCCACCTTCCCGTCTTGGCCTTAACAGCGAACTATTACTTAACGGACGTGAATGAAGTAGGAAATGGGCCAATGCAAGTTGTGGCTGGATCTCATAAATTCGGTAAAGTGTGCCCACAAGAACTGCCAGAGAAATATATGGCAACTCCTTTAATGGGTAAGGCTGGTACGGTGATTATGTTCAACAACCAACTTTGGCATAGTGGTTCGCCGAACACAAGCAACAGAACTCGTTATGTTTCACAAGTCAGTTACGGAAGACGCTTCATAGGTCACATGTACCACCCATTTATGAATTACAAGTTTCCTCAGCATTTGATTGAGTTCATCAAAGATGACCCAAGAAAGATGCGATTGGTCGGTTTTCTTGGACATGGCCCTTATGGGTAATTTGACAAACCTAAAACACTGCGTACTATGAAACCGTTGGTTAGATGGACAATCGGAAGCACAGAACACGAGGCATCATTTCGGTGTCTTGAGAAAAGCATCCGTATGTTCCAAAAGTTGTACTCAGATCGCTTCGATTTAGCAATCTGTTACAATGACATCGATCCAACCAAACTGCCAAAGGGTGTGCAAGCACTCAATAAGGCAGAACAACCGAACAACCTGAAGTTCCTCCCACAAGGAAAACTCCCTGCATGGAAACTCGTACCTCCTAGGTTGGACCTCAACCGCCATGAGATCATCATGGATAACGACGTGTTGTTGTTCAAACCTTTGGAGGAGATCGAGGAGTTCCTTGCAGGGAATAAGTTCCTGACCACTGAGGCGTACCGTCGATCCTACTCTATTGATTATGACGCCTTGATTCGTCAGGATTTCAATATCAATGTAGGGATCATCGGCATGCCTCCGGGGTTTGACATGGAGGCAGCAATCAACGAGAAGTTGCAGCGTGGATGGTCAGAGTTTTTTGACGACCAATCCATTGTTGCTGCGATTCTCCAAGATCAGGATACAATTGTTGTAAGCAAACAGAAGATTGTTGTAGCGTTTGGAGATACCTTCTATGCGAAGGGGACGCACGGCGTTCATCTGGTTGGTTTGAACAGCGGCGAGACTCGCCATTGGAAAAAACTGTTCACATTCTAGGGAAAACTAGGGATAGTCATGGACTTCACAATCACTATTGACGATCAAGACCTTGAGTTTTTGGTCAAGCAAATGGTGCGAACGGATATTCTAGGGAAGGTCTTGGAGACAAATTCGTTCACACTCAATCGTTGGGACGATGCTGCGGCGGCGTGTGTGCGTCGGTTACGCACATTAGGGATTCTCGACCAACGTCCGTATTACGGGGAAGCAATGTGCTACAACCCGGAATACGAACTGACTGACCTTGGCAAACGAGTCATGGAAAAGGTCAGACAGCCAAAGGAAACAACATGAAGAACATCAACGACTTTTTCATTACGCAGAACGGATTGCGTAATCTCAAAGCCTTGCCAGACATGATCCGTTATGTCCGCAATGGCGGCATATACAATCTGGAAACCATTTCCAAGTTCTCGGAAAAATCTGTCCCCCTGATTGCCATTACTCGATTCGAAGATGGCCGAGAAGCAATCCACGATGGACATCATCGGGTTGCATCGATTTGGCTGAGCGGCACGAGAGACTTCCTGTACGATGATGAGTATATCGTTAAGGAAATGACTTACGACTACTACAATGAGCTTGGGTTTCCGGTCGGCTGGGTAACGCCATTTGATCCTCGCACACATGTTCGCCTTTGTGATTTCAAGAATTTCAAGGCGAAGGCAGTGGAACTGTACAAGGCTGGTAAGGTGGACGAAGCAACAAAGTTTGTGGCAGAAAACCAATCTTTGTATTTGATGCCACGAACTCTGAAACACGATCACATTTCCGGTGTCCTCACAATGGAAGAGGCTAAAGAGCACGGCATCATGGATTTGATGGGACAAACCGCAGCTTGACAACTGCTTGAACCGAAACTATATTGGTGCAACATGGAACTCGCAGATGGTTTGGAAAAGTTCTTGAGGCGAACGGAGATTATCCGTCGTTACAAAGAACGCATCATCGAGTTCGGATGTTTCCCACATAACCGTTCGTACCCAAATGGTACGGCTCAATTCTGCCATGAAGTGAAAGTGGAACTCTACTTTGATCCGTTGTTGACGGATGAAGAGAAGCAAGAATTTTGGGATGCAGGCTTCTTTGGAGGAGGCTTGTCAGAAACCGTAGCAGACGCCACTTTCATGTGGTGTGTATTGGATACATAACATGGAACCTATCAATCTCCTTGACGAAGCGATCAAGCTCTTGCATAAGGCCGTCTCTCCATGTGCTGGTACGTCCTCGGATCGTCAATTTAAGGCAGAGCGAGACCTTCTCACGTATCTTGCTATGGAGCATGGTAAAGAAGGGACAATTACCTGCTCGGCTCGAAAAATTGCCTACGCAGCTATCGATGGCGAGCGTGACTATCAGGACGCCATGAAAGTTGGCCCTGATGGTCGAACTGATGGGCGTCAAAAATCTGTTGGAGATTATCTGACGCTCATTCGTACTTATTCAAACAAGGCCGACGCTGCTTATGCAGGTCGTCCCGGTGATACTCCGGCTCTTCATGAAATTCGGAAGATCGCAGCCATTGCAGTTCAATGCCTCGAAGTGCATGGCTCTCCCCTAAGAGGCACAGAGTAATTAGGAGTTTATCATGGAACATTAGGTTGCACCAACAACGCATTGTTATGTCTTCGTTCGTAAGGATCTCAGCCCGTCCCAACAGGTCGTGCAAGCCTCGCACGCTTGTATCGAATCCTGTCGTGCTTATATGACGGCTGATTCTCAGCATCCGCATTTGGTTGTTTTCGGCATTAAAAACGAAAACAAACTCCGTAAGTGTATCCAACACTTGCAAGAGGTTGGAATTCCTTACAAGGAGTTCCTTGAGCCGGATATCGGCAACCAGATTACCGCTCTCGCTACCGCTCCCCTTTCAGGCCCACAAAGGGATCACCTGAAGAAATACTGTCTCTTGTGAGGAATCCATGTCAGAGAAACATCCTCTTGGATTGCCTATGCCGGGCGATATCCAATACTATCAAGGCAAGCCGTATGTCACCAACGACGTTGGTGGCATTAACCTTGCCATGAAAGAACCCTTTGAGCCTTGCCCCAAGTGTCAAGACTTGATGCAAGCGGAGTTTTGCGATAACGGCTTCGGCCCTTATGCTGTCCAAATTGGCCCATACCACTGTTACAAATGTGGTTACACAGAAGGAGACGACAAATGAATGGTACATACACATTCATTGCTTACAAATCAAACAGTGACGACTACTGCATGAGTTGTCACATGGCGAGTTACGATTCCCATTTCGTTCATGAACGAGTGGATACTTGTAAGGAACTCGTGGCTCTGTTGGCAGAGTGTCTCTATAAAGACGCCACCCTTGATACCGGCGAGAGTGGCTATGGTGGCGACATTATCATCTACCAAGATGGAGTCTTGTTGTATTGCATGCAAGACGGTTATAGTCGAGGTGAAGATGAAATGACGCCTGAGCAATCCGAAGTGATTGTCAATGTGTTCAAGGAGGCAAAGGAACTGGTTGATAAACGTTTGGAGATAGATAAGAAACTTGCGGCCGAGAAACTTCGCAATTCCTTGGAAGCTGCCGAGCAAGAAAAACGTGCTCAGTACGAAAGACTCAAGGCTGAGTTCGAGGCGAAGTGAATCAAGCGGGTGGGATGACCACCCGCTTTTCTTTTGGATATCTCGGTACTATAGTAGGGCCATTGTTTCATGGTACTATAGGTACATGATTTGTCTTATTAGGGAGAAATCAAAGTTGCTCTACAATTTTTGATTTCTTAAGAAGGATAGATACCCATGTGAGAACCATAACGTCTTAAGTTAAGGATTCAAATGGGTAGATACAAAGCCATTGCAACCGTGACATGGTGCTTCGACACGGAGAAAGAACTCCAAGATAGTTTCAAGCACGCCCGACATCAACTAGAACAAATTTTGTATTCCGAGCCAAACGGTTCGATCTATCAAGGTTTCACAGTTCAAGTTGATCTCGCCACTCTCAAAGAAAAGAAACAACTCCAGCACATCAAATACTTCGATCCAGAAGAGATTCTCACTCAGATCACCAATGATGAAACTCGTAAAGACTTCGAGATTGACGGCGTGATCTATTCAGTGAAGATGAACTCGGATCGTTACTTTGTTTTCCGCCGCTCCCTCGATTGTATTGCTTGTGGTTTGAGGGGGAATAAGATGAGTTTGGACATCAACCCCGGAGACAATTCCCCACACTTCAATCTTTATGGCGAACAAAATGGGCGTATGGTTCTTATGACCAAAGACCATATTATCCCTAAGTCCAAGGGCGGCGGGGATGTGCAATCAAACTATGTAACCATGTGTGCGATTTGCAATAACCTCAAAGGGAACAGCAATCTCACAACGTCGCAGATTCAACAGCTTCGTGAACTCAATACCAATCCTAATAAGCTTCCTCGCAAAGAACTGAGGCAATTGTTGGGAGAAACCCGTCGTCGTTTAGAGGCCGATAACACGATGGATATGTATCAAGACAAGTACAATTTGGATGATATTCCGAGCGTAATTTTGCTCTCGACGGATCTCTAGGGCGGAAAAATCGGCGAAGTTAATAGATACAGAGTCAGGAGCGATGAATTCGCTCAAAGGAGAGAATATGGCAGAGCTTTCGCCGGAAGCACAAGAATATATTCGTCAGCAAGTAGATTCGATTGCAAAGCAGCAGACTTTCCGTGCTTTGTCAGCGGACCTCGGTGGATCAGCTTCGGCACAGTTGCAATCTGTGAAGAAGCCGAAGGTGGACTTAACATTTCTAGCGGCGATCGCTGTCTTCCTCGCCGCTCTTGGTGGCGTGTACTTCATGATGAAGGCCAAGACAGCACAAGCGGGACCACAGTTGCTTCAGAACTATCAACTGCCGCAACCACTGTCTCAAACGCAGCAGTATCAATCTCTTCCTGTTTCTCCGTATCAGTCGTCCCCATACAGTCAAGTGGCTCCACAACAGCCACAATCACAGTATTACGACTACCGATACATCGAGCCGCTCATCGATCAGAAGCTCGCTGAAACAAAGAACCGCATCAGTTCACTCGAACGCAAAACTTGGATTTTAGGTCTTGCTCAAAACGAGAACGCTGTTGTTGGGCAAAAGGTTGCCGAAGCTACTGGCAAGTATGACCTAGCCAGCAAGTACGTTTTCCTTGACAAAGACTGGCACATGAACAAGTTACCAGAGTTTCAGGAAATCTCGGAAGAAGATCGTCGTTATTTGTTGCAGTTCTACAACCCGACGTACAAGCAGTACAACGTAAAAGAAAAGGTTGCACCTCGACCAGAAGTCAAGTCGCAAACTGTATTGTGTCCACCGGTCTATCAGCAAGCCCCGGTCTACTACTACCAGCAAACCGGGACCAGAGTTTGCCGCTAAATTTGTTTGTAGGATGGATGATTAGGAGTATGAGCCGTGGCATCTGCCACGGCTTTTATTCTTGTTGCTAATGAAACCGCAACCGCTTCTGCATAGTTTTGGCTCGAACGGAATGTCGAAGTGATCTCTATCTGAACGGCCTCCACGCTAGGGAAGGCCCAAGACGTGCTGTGTTTACAAAAGTATTGGGTCATATTGTCTTTGGACCGGGCCGAGTATTTCCCGCCGGGAGCACCTAAAGCAACGTGTCCAATGTTACATAGCTTGTCATAAAACATCTTAACTCTCCACTCTTGCATAGTGAGAGAGTTAGTCTTGCCTAATCCATAGCCGAGAACAAACTCTGCGTGATGGTTCTTGCCCATCCCATGAATCCAGAAGATGCAGAATGGTTGAGCCGCATTGTGCCCCCAAGTGTTTAACACTTGTCCTTGGTTCTTGTAATAAGTTTCAACAGACTTCTTGATAGGCTTCAAGAACTCTTGCTCTACAACGCTGTCGCTGACATGCTTGAAACTATTGCAATTCGCTTTGTCATTAACTGAATCAACTTCGTCGGCTCGTTCAAAGCAACGATTGATGACGGCATGGCAATTAAGGTAGATTTGTAGCTTTTCTGCGATAACGTCTGTGTAGGTGTCGTCAAATCCATGTGGTGCAACCACCAAGATATTGCTCTTGGGATCGCCTTTGATAACAGAAACTCTTTCCATTTGTGTGTCCTCAGAATATCTTGGCAGTGCAACTTTTGTATTGCTGCCAAGGTTTGTGCTTTTCACGACGATTGAGGCCGACGAAGTGCATGCCTTTCGAGCGTGTCAGTCGTGTCTCACAGTTCGTGATCGTTTCTTTCGAGATTATACAGTGTTTGCTGTAAGATAAAAGGGCGGTTGCGACGAGGCCCTGTTCGTCCCATGTCTTTGATGAATGCCAACAATTCTCTTCCCACTTTGAGCCATAAAACCGAAGGAACTTTCCTAAATCGAAGCCGGGCGGCACACCGAACAAACCGCTGTTGATTGTATATCCCTTCGGAACGTGATTCTCGAAGCGGCCATACATGCGGGATTCACCCTCAATCATGAGTGTCATATCACCCGCAAGAAAAGCGTCGATCTCTTCAATCCTCTGTTCAACGATCAAATCGTTGTCTATGAAGATTTCATGGTCATTCAGAGAGATTCGGGGCGGGTAAAGTTTCCATGCCACACCAATCGGACCATCAGTAGTGCTCAACGAATCCTTTTGGTTCAAAACTCGGACTGGACCTTGAGCCTCGGGCAACCAACCGTTGCCATTCTGGCAGATCACAACTTTTGCATCATACAACCGTGTAAAGTTTGTGATCGAACGGTAAAGGCACTCATATCCAGCCGGTTGGACCGGACCAATCGTCCATCGAGCAATCAACCCCATACTCTAAATGAGTGTGAAGGTTTCAGAACTAAACTCGGAGGTGCATTATGCGTTAGTGAACATTTGGACACCGAAGTTTCCAAAATTTGTAGACAAAAACTTGCCAAGTCCAGTTTACAATTTTTTGGGCGTCCGTAGAATTCCTGCGAGACGGCATTCGTACAAAACGATGGCACGTCTCCAGCGGCTCGGGTCTTGAATTTACGATGCGGCGTGCCCTGAACAAGTGTTCAGGTGTAGAGAGACTTTGTTTCTGGTCATTGGACCGGATCATCCACACAACGTCAGTTCCAACATTTGGACTGACAACCACACTTGGGAGATGACTGTATGAACACGAATGACGATGGTGCCACGGCTGTTGCGGACGCTCAGATCAACGAGACGCAGACCACCAACGAGCAGGCGGAAGCTCCGGCGGCAGAAACCAAGGCCAAGAAGAAGACGAAGGCCGCTCCGGTTGCTGCCACCAAGATCAACGCCTCGATGGCTGACAAAAAGGCGGCGGCTGACGGAATCGCTCAGGAGAGCGACATGACGTACAGCATCCCTCTCACCAGCCTGACGGCCAACGAGAATCCTCGTGAAGAGCCGTCGAACCTCGCTGCGATGGGCTACAAGCTGATCGACAGCGAAAACCCGACTCAGTCGCTCCTCCACATGTGCCTCAGCGATGACGAAGACACGCTGCGGGCTGTGGTGGAACTGTTCGAGACCCACGAAGGTAACGACGTGGTTGTCGCCGATCAGGCTGAGCCGAAGGCGGACCTGTCCGACGTGAAGGCCAAGGAAACGACGCTCGTCAAGAAGAGCATCTGCTCCCTCGCCCTCAGTATCGCTGCGAAGCAGCTTCAGCCTGTCACGGTTCTCCGTGGTGGAAAGCGGAAGGATGGCGGGTACAACTATACGCTTGTCTTCGGCCAGCGTCGTACTGCCGCCAAGCTCTACGCTTACGCCAAGAGCCGGGTGGACAAGCTCGACAAGGTCACTGACAGCCAGTTCAAGAACGTGCTGCCGGTCATCACGGCTGTCGAACTCAATTGCTCGCTGGAGCAGGCGTTCGAGTACGCTGTCGCCGAGAACATGAACCGGAAGGACTTCACGCCGATTCAGGAAGGTCGGATTTACGCCGCCTACATGAAGCGGGTCAACCCGACCACCGGCAAGAAGTACAACCTGAAGGACATCACCCGTCACCTGTACCCGCAGGAAGGGACGGCGAAGTACGGCCACGTCCGTAACCGCTACGCTCTCGTCATGCCCTACAAGGCCGACAAGGTCGATGACAAGGGCAACATCACGGAACGGGGTCGTGGTCTGACCGACGAGCAGCGTGCAGAAGTCGAAGCCGGAACGAAGACCCTGACTTGGGCCATTCGGACCGCTCTCCGGGAAGAACACTACAACCCGGAAGGTACGCCGCAGACCACCCGCCGCAAGCCGCTCCCGCTCAAGGAAATCGAAGCTCGCTTCGACAAGACGGAAGAGGCGAACGAAGAGCGTCGGAAGGCTCTGGCCGAATGTATGGGGTTGACGCTCAAGCAGGCGACCAAGGAGAGCGAGAAGCGGATCAAGGAAGAAGAGCAGAAGGAACTCGCCAAGAACGAGAAGGCCAAGGCTGCGGCTGACAAGAAGGCTGCCAAGGCCGCTGGCAAGCTCGGCCAGAAGGAAGAGAACAGTGAGGAAGCGGCTCAGGAATCCTAATTCCTGAATCTCTCCGAACTTTGTGACCGAAGCCGGGTCTGACTTGTCGGACCCGGCTTTTTCGTTAGAATCGCACGGCCTAAACCCGAAGTTAGGAGTCTGTATGGTTACACTGAGTTTTGGGAGTATTCGTCCTGAATCATTGAACGACGAAACGCTCTCTGTATACTGCGAACTGATGATTGAAGTTCGTGCAGTGATCCAGAGATTGTGTCAGCGAATCTATGGTGAAGACTGCTTCCGTCAGTTCCGTATCGACTACTTCTGCGGACGGTTGCATGAGTGTGGTATTTCGAGAGAGGATCATGCCTCCCTCGAAATGCTTCAATCTATTCAGGTGCCGATCCTGCAACACATGCTCGGCATGATAAAACAACATGCCTATCACTTCTGGCAGAAAAATCGGCATCGTATGCCGGGCATCGAAGTGACTGATTTCGAACAAGAAGCCTGTATGGCGGTCGTTGAGTGCATCTACAACTACAATGGCACGTCCAAATTCTCGACCTACTGCTTTACGGCTATCAAGAAACGTCTGCTCGACCTGATTCGAGTTGACACGCCATTCAGTCCTGTGTCTCCGGATATCCTTGCTGACGCAGGCCAGATTCGCTTGTTGATGAGCAGGGAGCGATTGACGCTGGAGGCGGCTGGTGCAAAACTTGGACTGTCGCCTGATCGGCTCTATGTCTGTACGAAAGCGATGGCTTGCGTCGTCTCTGAGGCAAGTGAGTCCGGTACGAGAAGCTCCGAAAAGGCTCTGACGTTGGAACAGATTGCCGTGGATACGTGGGAAGAAGTGCCGGACCAGTATGATGAAACTATGATGGAAGCGTTTCATCAGGCCAACCTTGACCCATTCGAGCGAGAAGTCTTTAAGGCTTATCTGATGACCGACAATGTCGGGTATCAGTCTCGTGTGAGTGAAAAGTATGGCAAGACTCGTGCCGCTGCATCGGCTGCTTTCAAGCGAGCGAGGCAGAAAATTCGGGAGAAGTACCTTGAACTTGCACCTTCTGACGGACCCAACATCGCTGCCTAGATCCATGTGAGACTGACTGTTGTGTCAAGTTTCGCATTTGTGGAGACATTCTATGGCAGTTCAGCAAAAGCGAGTGTTCTTTGACCCGACGGATGATCGCCGATTCCCTCATCTTCCTGCACGCCCTACCGATGAAGAGATCCGTCTCTATCTTAATTCGGATAGAGATAATCCACTTTCTAAGATTGTGTATGGCAGTGCAAATGAAGGGAATATGCGAACCCTTCGTCGGCTTGCGTTCAAAGCGTTCACTGATCCCGGTCGTTCTTGCCGGGGTCTCAACTTTGCAATGTATGCCGGACCCGGACAGGGAAAGACCTACATTGCCAAGCAGTGGGCTAAGGCCATTGGCCTTCCGACATTGCTTGTACAGTCAGATGCACTCGAAAGCACTTGGATGCTGTTCGATCTTCTGACGGGGACGTTCAACAAGTACGGGACACCTCTGGTGCCTCAATCGAATCCTTGTCATTTCATCCTGCCGCCTTGTTTGGTCATCTTTGACGAAGCTCATGCTATTCCTGCTGAACTTCGGACAGGTGGTCTGCTCAGTGCAATGGAAGCAAATGACGGTTGGCTCCGCACTAAGCCACCCGGCAAGAACAAGAAACTGTACACGGTTGACTGTGCTCAGGTTTGCTGGATTGCTATGTCTACCGATCCCGGTTTGATCTACAAGCAATCCTCGGCTTTCTACGAGCGGTTCAGAACTCATATTGAATGGGCCGCTGCTCAACCGGACCAGATTTTGAACATCGTCAAGCTGGATTCACAGCGTAAGTTTGACGAAGGTATGGTTGATGCTGTCCTGCCGGATGAAGCATGCCAAATTGTGTCTTCATTCGAGACCGTTCCTCGCCGTGCGATTGCATTTGCAGATCAGATGCAGATCGAGCAACGTATGGCGAGTTCCAATTGGAAAGAAGCCGCACAGACTGTGGCTGAAGACATTGGGATCGACAGGTTCGGGATGCCCGTCAAGATCGTTGAGATTCTGACGGCTCTGGCTCGTCGTCCTATGTCTGATAAGCACATCCTGAATGTGGCAAAGTGTCGTAGGGAGCAGTTTGACTCGCAGTACGCTCCGGTTCTGCTGGCCGACATTGCGAATCGTGGACCCTTGGCTATGCCTACTGGCAAGGGTTGGGCGATTACCAACGCTGGCTGTCATGAATTGACGAAACGTGAGATTCAGCACGAGGGCGAGTCCGTCTTGGCTGAACGATATCTGTAGTCCAAACTTTGTACTGCTGGAGGGGTCATGAAACCGCAAGTGAATAAGATCGTTTTGCAGTCTGTCATCACAGATTGCGAGAACCGCAAGACGTTCCGCAGTCTCACCGCTCTCTTCGACGAAGCGGCCAAGAGCAACTATGCCGTCAAGTACGGTTTTACGTCGCACGAATTGTACGATGCGGCTGTCCGTCTTGGTTGTTCTGTCCGCAAGACGAATGGTGGGGTTCTCGAAGCTCCCAAGCCTGTTCCGGAAGGTGGAGGTGCGGCTCGTCGTGGATTCGGTCGTGTGAAGCAGGAGATCGACAAGGAAGAACTCCAGACGGTCATCGAAGCGGTCGAAATGGGTAGCACCACCTATACGACTCAGGGTGAACTCTGGCAAGCTGTTGCCGATACGGATTGGGCTAAGGCGTTTACCCCGCCGCTCAGCCCGTCGCTGATCTATCAGCGTTTCCGTCAATTCGACCTGACCTGCAAAACCCAGCCCGGTGCAAAGGGTGCAGCGAACAAGTTGGAAGTCAGCAAGGAAGATTTCCAGAAGATCGTTGATGAAATCGAAGCGAAGCAGACCTTCGAAAAGCTCGGCGACTTGTGGGATGCTGTGGCCGAAACAAAGTGGGCGAAGGAAATGACACCTCGCCCGCTGACGGCGGCAGTGGCCTACCAGCGTGCCAAGGAGTTTGGCATCGTCACCAAGACACAACCAGCCCGAAAAACTCGGCAGTCTCAAGAGACAAGTGTTGATGCGGAAGGAAATGTTGTCGAATCCCGTCCAGTTATGCGGATGGCTCCCGACTACACCGACAGGATGAACATGGGAGTCACTCAACTTTCTGGTCATCGGATGGTCAGCTATCCTTCGGGAGAGGCACCGTTTCATCTGAAAGGGACCGATGCTGAGACCGTCGGCAAGTGGGCAAAGGAAGTTGTCGCCTACTTCCGCAAGCGGTACGAACAGATGCTTCCGACGGCACTCACTTACTTCGCTCGACATTACTATGACGTTTTCAGCGAAGAGTATAAGACTGTCGTCGGCCACATTGCCGCTCTCAGAGACAAAGACGAACTCTACTAGAGGTGACGAATGCGAAGCCGATCTCGAACTTCCCCAACAGCTATGTTCTCCCGGTACATGCTGTTTGGGATTCCACTCTGCCTGTTAATTGGCCTCGTATGGCCTCCGGGAATCATCGTGTGCCTTTTGGTGTTGACGGCTGTGTGGTTGATCCATGTGGTTGGGACCAATCTCATCGTTCGTGTCTTCGCTCCAGACTACTACCGAGCCATTAGACAGAACGGTGGGAATGCGTTCTATGACAATCTTGGTGCCCCACTCAACTTCGATTCCGAAGCAGTGCGTCAACAAGGTCTGCAACCAAACTGTGTTTGCCCTGAATGCGGCAATCCAATGTTTGTAGCGGACAATGTCCAGACTCAGTGCAGCAATTGCCGTCTCCTGTGGAACAATGGTTGGTATGGTTATGTCGGCAACCAATGGGTTCCGTACAACCCCGGACCAACCCCCAACATGGGTAACACAGTCCCGATGGAAGTCCGATCCCCTGACATGTGAGGTGAACTGTGGCTCGTCGAGCAACCAAAGAGGAAATGGCCGAGTACGAACTTCAAGCGTATGGATGGAACATCACCATCAACTACGCAAATCCATTGGCAACCACTCAAAAGAACAAAAAGAGTCGTAAGAAGTTCGGACCGTTCTTTGGCACTAAGGAACAAGTGATTGAACAGGCCCTCCAAGCTGCCAAAGAAAAGCTCCCTCATCACTGCACCGATTTTGTGGTGCAGGAACCTGACTCAGATCCTCATGGTGATGATCGGGAATGGCTTGCCGAAGAGCGGGGCTGGGCCGTGAGTGATTGGAAGGAAGCTCATGAGGAGTTTTGGGACAAACTCGAAAAACAACTTTCTCCTCAAGGTATGGAAGTCGTTCACTATGATTGGGAGAGCGACACCTACGTTTGGAAAATAATGCCCAAGAAATCCAAGAAGGGATAGTCATGCTGGAAGTTCAAAAGTATCTGTTGGCTGGCAAGACTCACGATGATCTCCACAATGAGTTGGGGATCAATCTGACTCGCCATCCGACGAAGCCGTTGGTTATTCTGAATTATGACCAGATCGATTCACCAAAAACGAACCCCGTTGTTCGGGAGTGTCGTGGACTCATCCTGAATTCGTTGACGCACGAACTGGTTGCCCGCTCGTTCCGTCGCTTCTTCAATTGGGGCGAGCTTCAGGACGAAATGGCTCGGTTCGATTTCACGAACTTCGTTGTTGAGACGAAGGAAGACGGCTCGCTCGCCAACATTTACAATTTTGGTAACGAGTGGTGTACCAACACTCGTGGCTCTTTTGCTCAAGACAATATGGAGTTTCAGGACTTCACTTGGGAGCAGGGTATGCTTCGAGCGATGGGTGTCCAATCCCGCTCGGACCTTGATCGAGTTTTGCCGAATGACGTGAACTATGTGTGCGAATTCTGTTCTCCGTGGAACAAGGTCGTTCGTCGTTACGAAGAGCCTCAGATGTTCCTTCTGACGGCGTTTTCTGGAATCAAGGAACTGACGCCCGACGAATGCGATGAGCTTGCAAAGGCTACACATCATGTCTTTCGTCGTCCAGAGCGTTTCCATTTCACTTCGATGGAACAGGTTCAGGAGTATCTTACCGCACAAGCGGCGGCAGATCCTACCTACGAAGGTGTCGTGATTCGTGACCCCAACGATCGTTGGAAACTCAAGTCTCCGACATACCTTGGTCTTCATCGGATGAAGGGGAACAACAACATTTGGAACCCGAAGCATCTTCTGCCATTCATCATGACCGGGGAGTCAGACGAACTCCTGACATACTTCCCGGAAGTCGAGAAGACGTTTCGTGAGTATGAAGGCACCGTGCAAGAGGCGTACAAGGATCTCGAATTGGTGATGCACTCAACGCAAGGGATCGAAGTCCAGAAGGACTACGCTCTTGCGATCAAGGGTCGCACGCCATTCACTGGTACGTTGTTCACGCTGCGTCGTGAACATGGACCGACTATCCCGCCCGAAGCTCTCAAGAAGGCTTGGCGGGATTGTGGGGACGTGATCCTGAAGAACCTTTTCAAGCGTCAGATTCAGGCTGCGGAAGCCGCAGAAAGCGTTTGACAAACACTGGCCGAGTTCGTAAGAATTAACTCGGCCAGTGTTTTATTCATACAGGACCATCATGGGACGTTGCCCTCACCACAGAGTTCACGATGTCTACGAGACGTGCCTAGACTGCGGTCGTAGCATCTATGAGTCAGACGCCGAATATCTCAAGCACCTCCTTGAACGGAGGAAAGAGGTTCAGCGTGAGAACCTGAGCAACACAATCGAAATGTTGGAACGAGAGCTTGGTATCAATCATCCGGGGAACAGAACTCTTCCGCCGGATGATCCTCAAGTGAGTTCCATTGGCTGGTGATATCATGATCTCCGACATGTTGTTCGTGTTGCCTTTCGTTGCGACTGGTATGTTTCTCAACTTTGTACTCGGGGTTTTCGTCCTATCGAGGATTGAATCCCACTACAAGATGGGAAGCAAACTCCTGAATTGGTGTAAGGAGTGTCCGTTTGGATTCTTTCCGGCAGTAAGCCTGTGGTTTGTGTGGGCATGGCTCGCTTACACCTATACGAAGGAAAAATGCAATGAAGGTTCACGAACTGCTCAACCAAAAATGCAAGTTTCGCCTGAAGAACGGTAAGGCTGTCTATGACAGTGCTTTCCGCAACGGCGACCGCAAGACGATCCGCATCCAACGGACCTTGAAGGGCGTTGTTCAGTCAACTCGGTACATCAACCCGCACACCGAAGTCGAAGTCGTTTCG